>Ga0315282_10003749_pt1 | contig 27074 bp, 21 predicted proteins | sample YL17G07_20_MG_FD_203693 | JGI IMG/M metagenome (GOLD analysis project Ga0315282, IMG submission 203693) | Sediment microbial communities from Yellowstone Lake, YNP, Wyoming, USA - YL17G07_20 | ecosystem: Environmental > Aquatic > Freshwater > Lake > Sediment | place: USA: Wyoming | collected...
GAGAAGCGTCGCCGTCGCGATGGAGGCATACTTCGTTGACTGGAACGGTTATCCGCGACACAGAGACTTCACGGCGTGGCCAATTCCGCCGAGTGATCCCCGCTGGTTTGCCGCCCTCACAACCCCGGTGGCCTACATCACCTCGATGCCGACCGATCCCTTCAGCAACCCCTCAAGTCAGGGCAAACCCTCGGTGCCCGCGGGCAACTACTTCCACTACGACCCGCTCCAAAACTCGTGGACTACAGGCGCGGGAGCCGTTTATCCTTATGACTGGATGCCAACGTGGTGGGGACCGTGGCCGGGATTCGTTGCGGAAATGGTCGCCCGGGGATTTTGGTATGTTCTCTGGAGCCCGGGTCCTGATGGGCTTCACGAGTTTGCCGACAACACGAGGGGAGTCGGTGCGTTCTATGATCCGACCAATGGCACCGTGAGCCGAGGCGACATCGTTCGGCTGGGTCCGGGCGGGGAAGATTTCGCCCGGCCGGCAAGATACTGAACCGCTTGAGGTTTTTGCGCAAAGGGGTTTGGAGTCCGAACTTCAGCGGCCCCACCCTTGGGGCAGAATCTGAAGGTCGGAGTCCAAACTTTTTTTGATGCCGAGGGGGCGCGGGGGCCAGCCGGCAAAAGAGACTTGCACACCGAACGTCAGAAACCGGCCATCTTCTTCATCTGGTTAACGATCTCGATGCCTTTTTCGGTCAGCTTATAGCCGAAGCCGGCTCGGGCCATCAGCCCTTCTTTGCAGAATTTGGAGTAGGCGCGTTGGATCATCGCCTCGCGACCCTTGACGTCGAGATCGCGTACGATCTCGGTAAGAATGACGGTTTTGGTTTCGTAAGACACCGCTCCGCCCATGCCGATCGAGGCTTTGGGAGCGTGGTAGCGCAGAATGTCCTGTTCGAGCCGATCCAACTTTTGAATTGAGAAAACCATGGTTGACCTCCATCTCCTTCAGCTACGGGAGAGGTTGTTCCCGCGCCGGGGTTGGGACGATCGCGGCAGGCCGGCCGCCTCACCGAAACCTACCTTTACGGAGACTTCCCCTTCGCCGCGCGCAAATCAACGGAAAAAAGCACACGGCTCCCGCATCGCCCCACAAGAGTGGTCGTCTGTCATGCGCTAATTGATGGAAAGGCATCCCTGTGTCATTGCGAGGAGCGGGGGAATCCGTTTCCATCAAAGAGCATCGGACAGAGCACTGACGCCACTCGATGGTCTCCCGGCGGTAGCGAATTGCTTTGACAGCGAGCGCATGGGGCGGTTAGCAGCTGGCGGTGGGGAGAATGAGGGATCGGGAGCCGTTGGGCGGTGAAGGATAGCGATTGGGTCATCACAGGCGCGTCGGCGATTTGCTCGCTGGGTGTGGCACGTGAGCCGATTGTCCAGGGATTGCGGAGCGCCAAGGAAGGCGTTTCGCAGCGGCTCGCACCCGACTGGACCGGCCAGGCGAAAATGGAAGCGGCCTGGGTTCCTGACTTCAAAGCCTTGCCGACCATTCCGGCGATGAAGGCGCGCCGCATGGACCGTTCGTCACAAATGGCCATCGTGGCCGCCGATGCGGCGTTGCACGAAGCCCAGTGGGACGTCGAGCGCGAAGGGTCCGAGTCGCTGGGCATCTTTCTGGGCAGCGGCTTTTGCGGCACTCACAGTTCGATCTCCATCCTCCAGACGCTTTACGCGCAAGGGGCCGAAGAAGTCAGCGCCGCCGCGTTTCCCAACACCGTTCCCAACGCTCCAGCCGGGCAGCTGGCGATCCATTTCGGTCTCCAGGGGCCGAGCGCCACGCTTCTTCAGACCGGGACCACCGCGGAAAGCGCTCTGGTTTGCGCGCGAGGCCAATTGGAAGATGGACAGTGTCGGGCGGCGCTATGGGGTGGGGCCGATGAACTCTCGGAGTATCTCTGGTTTGGCTGGCGGCGGCTGGGCTGGGTGGGCGAATCGTCACCGAGCAGGCTTTATGGCCGGCCGCTTCATCCGCTGAGCCGCGGGTTCGTCGGAGGAGAGGCGGCGGCAATGGCTGTGGTCGAGCCTGCGGCGACCGCGCGTTCGCGTGGTGTCAAGCCCCGCACGGTGATCGAATACCTGGCAACCGGCGCCATCGAATCGAAACCTTGGGCCTATCCCGATCCCGCCGAAGTGGAGCCAGCCGTTGAGTTCTTCCGCGCCGCCATCGCCGCGACGGGGACTCCGGACCTCGTGGTCGGCTGTGCCAATGGCCACCCGCGCCTCGATGAGTTTGAAGCCGAGGTGCTCGAACGCCTGGTCGGCGACCGAGTGCTGGTGTGGTTCCCCAAGGGACGGGTCGGCGAGACCATGGCTTCGGCGGCGCTGCGGGCGGTTCTGGCTGTATGGTTGATCGAGGAAGACCTTGTTCCCGGCAACTCCTGGCTGCGCGGGACCACGCCGTCGCACGGCCTGGCACTGCCGATCGAACCGATCGCGCGGCCGATCGGTCGCGTCCTGGTGACGACCGTTTCGGCGGGCGGAAGCCTGGGAGCAGTCGTGATAAGTAAGGCGGGTTGTTAGCGTGGCGCAGGCCGTAAGCCTGTGAAAAAGTGGCGTTGGCCGTCAGTGTGCGAGCAAGAACACAGCCTAACAAGCTGCGTTACTTGCCGGCGTTGCATTGAGATTGACAACGCCAACCCAACCGTGGTACCCGATCGGGTATTCATAGGCGGTTACACGAAATTCACCCGATCGCGCGGCCCGCATCATAGGTACAGGGTGCCAGGATAAGGAAATCCACGGGAGGGATTCCATGACAACGAAAGAGGAGAAGGGCTCTTTCAGTGAACGTCGCGACCGACCGCGTCACCGGGTAAACCTACCCGCATCGGTCAAGATCACCACCTCCGAGATGACCCAGCCGTTCGACATCAAGGAGGCGACGATCTGTGACGTGAACGAAGGCGGCTTCGGTTTGTCTCTGACCGTTGAGACCGTGACCACGCGCAATGAGTTGTCGCGGTTAATTGTTCGCCGCCGCGCCTGCTATGCCACAACCGTTTTCCCGGGGGCGCAGCGGCCCTCGCACTTGTATGGGGACATCATCTGGGTTGAACCCCATGCCACGCCTTCCGGAACGGTGATTCGTTTTGGAATCAGCATTGACCGCAAGGATCCCGAGGGGATGGCCGACCTGAGGGCGTTTCTCAAGACCGCGGGGACGCGCGGTCCCACCAAAGCGGATTTCAGCACCTAGTGCTCGGTCGCGGGGAGCGCATTCCCCTTCCTTCGCGGTCGCCAACCATCAAGTTCGTGTAGCAACCCGTTTGGGATGGACTTGAGAAATGCCGGGCTTGGTTTTGTGGGCGGGCGAAAAGGTGGAATGAACTGTGGAGTCTGGCGATTTGCGCAGGCTGACAGCCTACGCCGCTTTCGCAGGCTGACGCTTACGCCACCAGGGAGAAAAAAAGGTTGACGCCGTGGCGAGCTAAACCCTATAAGGTCAGAGCTGTCTTGGAACAGCGGGATCACCGGAGAGCTTGGGCCCTATGATCCGGGAATATAACTATGTTCTGAAGCAGATCTCGATCTTCCTGGACCTCGTCCTGGGGGTGATCGCGTTCTTTCTTGCCTTTCTGTTCAAGAACTACGGGCCTTGGTATTACGTCTACCCCGGTCTTTTTCGCATCAACTATTCGCTCTGGCCATGTTTGCCCGTTCTGCTTCTAACACCCATCGTGACGATTCTGGCACTCAGCCACAACGGCCACTACGGCTCGCATCGAATCTACAACTTCGCGGCGATCGGGGGGCGAATCGCGCTGAGCTGTCTCGAAGCCATGGTGGTCTGCTATGCGTTAGTCTCAATCGGCGGGCGGTTGGTTGACCCCTCCTACGATCCAAGTCGGGGGATGGTGGTCCTGACGCCGGTTTTCCTGTTCTTCCTGTTGGTGATGAAAGCGTACGTGATCGGTTCGGTGCTGCGCGGGATGCGACGGCGTGGATATAACTTCCGCTCGCTTTTGTTGGTGGGCAGCGGCGAACCCTTGAAGGAATTCATCCAGATGCTCAGGTCCCACCCCCTGTGGGGATTCCGGATCGAGGGGATTCTCTGCGATGGGCCGGATCACAAACCGGGCGACCGGGTCGAAGAGACCGCGGTCATCGGCTCGCTGGAACAACTGTTCGACGTCCTCGCGTCGCGGCCGATTGACGAGGTGGTGTTCACGCCTTCCTGCATCTCGCTCGATGCGCTCACGCCCTATCTGGAGGGCTGCGAGGAAATGGGCGTCCGGACGACGCTGTCGCTGAATTTTCACCAACCCACCATCGCGCGGCCGGTGTTCGAGCGCGTGGGCGACATCCCGCTGGTCTCCTATTCGCCCACCAAAGAGATGAACCTGGCGCTGATGTTCAAGTACGCGTTCGACCGGATTACTGCGGGTGTCCTGCTCCTTCTCGCCTCACCGTTCATGGCCGTGGCGGCGTTTGCCGTGTGGGTGACCTCGAAGAAAGGCGAGCCGATCTTCTATGGCCAGACGCGCGTGGGACTGAATGGCCGCCTGTTCACCTTGTGGAAGTTCCGCTCGATGCGCGTGGGTGCCGACCAAGAGCTCGACCGACTGCGCGCGATGAACGAGGTGGACGGGCCGGTCTTCAAGATTCGCAAGGACCCGCGGATCACGGCGGTCGGCCGATTCCTGCGCCGCTGGAGCATAGACGAGCTGCCGCAGATTTACAACGTGCTCCGGGGCGACATGAGTCTGGTCGGACCGCGGCCGCCGATCCCCTCGGAGGTCGCGCGATATGACCGCTGGCAGCGGCGGCGCCTTTCGATGAAACCCGGCATCACGTGCCTGTGGCAGGTGATGGGCCGCAACAAACTGAACTTCGAGACGTGGATGAAGCTCGACCTGCAGTACATTGACAACTGGTCGCTGCTGCTGGATTTCAAGATTCTCCTCAAGACGGTTTACGTTGTCCTGACCGGCTACGGCGCCATGTAAGAGAGGTGAGAAGCCAAAGGTCAGAGGCCAGAGGCTGGAGGTCAGAAGTCAGCGGTCAGAAAAAAACAGAGACACGTGCCATCGCTCTTTCTTGCCTCTCGCCCCTTGTCTCCCGCTTCTCGCCTCTTGCCCCTCGCTTCTTCCAGCAGACTTGCCCCTGGGGAACCGGTTTCTTGCCCTTGGCTTTTTCTCGCCTCTTGCCTCTCACTTCTCACCTCGCCGGTCGCTTCTTGCCTCTGGCCTCTGACCTCTGGCCTCTTGCCTCTCACCTCTTTCGCGAGGCCGCCGACGGGCCTCACCTTCATTTCTCGCTTGTCGGCTCGAACCCAAACAGCCATCATCTCGCTGAATCGAAAAACGTTCGTGCGGGAGATCGCATCGTGCCCACTCGTTTCGTCCTTCAGACCGTCGGCAAAATTCACTTCGGCGCGGATACCCTGTCGGCAGTGGCCGCAGATGCGGCCAGTCTCGGCGGCAAGGCACTCCTCATCGCTCACCCCGCCGCCACGATCGCCGGCGGGCCGGTCGAAACCATCCGCGCCCTGTGCCACGACTCCGGCGTCGAGACGATCGCTCTCGATCCGCCGGTGGCGGGAGAGCCCGACCTCCAGTTGGTGGACCGCGCACGGCGGCTTCGCAACGAAGCGGAGTGCGATCTGGTAATCGGAATCGGCGGCGGGAGTGTTCTCGATGTCGCCAAAGCAACGGCCGGGCTGGCCAAGGAGCGGGCCCCGGTTCGCGAGTATTTCGACGGTCGCCCCGTCACCCAGGCGGGCATCCCGTGGATTGCGATTCCCACTACGGCCGGCTCGGGCGCCGAAGCCACGCCCAACGCCGTCTTGAGCGACCCCGCCCGCAGCAAGAAAGTCAGCATCCGGGACAATCACTTTTTGGCGCGCGTGGTGATCGCCGACCCCCGCCTCACCGTTTCATGCCCCGCGCGCGTGACGGCCGACAGCGGCATGGATGCGCTGGCCCAGGCCATCGAATCCTTCACGTCACTCGGGTCAAACCCCGTGACCGACGCGCTGGCGTTTGAGGGGGCGCGCCTGATCCTCCCCAGTCTTCTCACCGCCTGTCGCGAAGGAGGCAACCTCGAGGCGCGTTCGCAAATGTTGCTGGGGAGCCTGCTGGCGGGGATCGCGCTGGCCAACGCGCGGCTGGGAACGATCCACGGCCTCGCCCACCCCATCGGCATCCGCTGGCAGATCCCGCACGGGCGCATCTGTACGACCCTGCTCGCTCCCGTCATGCGCTTCAACGAGAGCGTCGTTGCGGACAAATATGAGCGGCTGTCGCTGCTGGTCGGGCGGCCGATCATTGACCACATCGAGCACTTGCGCGACGAGCTGGAAATCCCAGCCGACCTGAAGGAATGTCACATCACCAGCGAGGAGGTGGAGTGGATCGTTGAGGAGAGTCTGCCCTCGGGATCGCTGAAGATGAATCCGCGCCCGACGAGCGCCGAGGATTTGCGGGCCATCCTCGCACCGTTGATCTGAAGCGAGCCGCGATGAAGCGTATCTGTCGCCTTTTCTTCAGCCGTCCGCCTTCATCGTTCAGCCTCGACTTTTCATTCATCATTCATCATTTCTTTTTTCTGAATGCGGCGGCGAGCTCGCGCAGCTTCATCGCTGCCCGGACCAGACGCGAGCCTTTCAGCGCCTCCAACTCGCCGCGCAACCACCCGACCTCGCCGCGCAACGTGCCGGCCTCATCCGTCAGATGCCTCACCTGGCCTCGTGCGTTGACCAGCATCTCGAGCGCGTTGAAGCGCTGGAACTGCTCGCTCATCTCGGCCAACGTGAGATGCTCGCTCAGCAGCGGGAACCGGCTGATGTCGGCCGATTGGAAGTCAATCCCCAGGCGGTCCCATTCCATATCTTCCGCGACCAGTCCGCGCGCCAGCGCCTCGGCCCAGACGGGCGTCCCCGGCAGCGGCACCAGGAGTCCCACGCTCAACCGGTCAATCTTTCCCCGGTTGCGGTGGAGAAACGAATAGGTCTCTTCCATTTGTGCGCGCGTCTCGGTCGGCGAACCGATGATGATGCTGAGCCCGACCGAAAGGCCGCGCGCGGTCAGCAGGTCAATGGCGCGCTGGTTGAGTTCGGGCGTGGCGCCGTGCTTGCCCAGGTATTCGAGCGTCGCCGAGCTGTTCGATTCGATTCCGAAGTCAATGAAGCGAAAGTTGTAGCGCGCCAGGGCTTCGGCCATTTCCTCGTCAATCGCGTCGGCGCGGGCGTGGGTGCGGAACACCACGTCGCGGTGGAGGCCGCGCTCTTCGATCAGACGACAGAAGTCACGGAACCGTACGCGGTGGCCCACGAACAGATCGTCGAAAAAGTGAATCTCGCGCGAGCCATAGCGGGATCGCACGTGCTCGATTTCGCCGACGACGTACTCGGCCGAGAAAACGCGATAGCCTTTCCACAGGCGCGACGAGGCGCAGAAGGTGCATTTGTAAGGGCAACCGCGCGAGGCAATCATGTGGATCGTGCGCGAGTAGGGGACTTTCCAGTGGTCGCCGAGCCCCTCGCGATCCGGGTAGGGCAAGGTGTCGAGATCGAGGATGGGTTCGCGCGCGGCGGTCTGGACCACGTGGCCGTCCTCGCCCTGAAAGCAAAGCCCCGTGATCTTGGCCAGATCGGCCGGAACCGGTCGCGGGCGGGCTTCCAACAGCCGGATCAGTTCGAGAAACGTCTGCTCGCCCTCACCGAGCACGCCGATGTCGAAACAGCGAGGCAACGTGTGAGGCAGTGCCGTGATGTGACTGCCCCCGACCACGACCAATGGGCTGAACGATTCGCGGGCTGCCGTTGCTGTGTGTTGGGCATCGGCGAAGTTCTCGGACGTGGCTGAAATCGAGACGACCTCGGCCCGGCTGGCCAGCAGGTCCTTCTCGGTGGCGCAATAGAAGATTTCGACCGACGGGCAATAGCGCTTCACATAGGCCATCACGTAGCCCAGTCCCAGCGCGGGTAGCGATTCCTGGTAGGGGCGATCGCTGTGATAGGCTAGAAATAGGGCAACACGCATGCGTCGCCGTCCCTCGCGAATATGAAAGCATTATGATGAGACATGACGCCGGCTGTAAACAGCGAAGTGGAGCTCCCGCTGCGTTGACCTCCTTCTATCCTGTCAAAAAGAAACGCGCCGTCCAGAAACCATTAAACGTTCATGGCTGTCAGCCTGCGAAAAACGATCACAGCCTAACAGGCTGCGCCACTCTCAAGAAGCTTCATGGCGAGCGAACGCGCGGAGACAAAAACCGACGCAACGCCGCCCCCCGGGCGGGTCCAATGCCCGACGAGATGCAAGTTCCGGATCGGCGTGGAAGAACCCGGACGATCCAGTCCCACCTGCCCCGGCACATGTGCCCAACCGTAGGGCGATCCGTTCAGATTGCCGGTCATGCGCTCGATGGCGAGCGGCGTGACGGATTCCGCCACTTCGATCTGAGAGCGATCGAGGGCCGGGAGGCAGCGGCGAGCGCGAGCGAACAGCTGGTCAGCCAACCGCGCGCGTTCCTCGGCGCTCCAGCCGCCGACAGGCGCATGGGGAGCCTTGACGCTGGCGCAAACGGTGTGGCCGCGCCCGCCCGGAACGGCCTCGCGAGAGACCATCGAAGGGACGAGAACAAAACAGGGCGCGCGCGGATCCATCCGGCCCCGGTCGAGCGCGACATACTCGCGTTCGAGGTCGTAGTCTTCGAATGTCTCTTTGTTCCCGATGGGCGAACCGCCGAGATCGTCGGTTGTCACGCCCCAGAAAGCGATGAAGTAGGAAAAGCTCGTGCCGAGTGAGGCGAGCCGCCGAAGGTAAAGATGGTGGGGCGAAAGCGGAGGATCGAGCATCTGCTGGAAGAGGAGCGTCGGGGCAATCGTAACGATCACGCGACGAGTGGCGATCGTTTGCCGGTCGGCGGTTTCGACGCTCACGACGCGTCCCCCTTCATGAAGAATGCGGGCGATGGGTGTGCCGAGCGCCAGCTCGCCGCCGTTTTGCTTGAGGGCGCAGACGAGAACATCGGTCAGTGCCTGAGCGCCGCCGCGAGCAACGTAGACGCCTTCGAAGAAGTAGTTCATTTCCATATTGCTGACGGCGATGAAGGAGGCTCGTGACGGCGGCAAGGCGAAGTAGGACGAGCGGATCGCGAGGATGGTCCGCAGTTGGGGATCGGTGACGTGGGCGTCCAACACTTCGGCGAGCGTGGTGTGACGATGAGCGGTGAGGCGCGGGAAATCGCCCTCGAAGTGCGTGGCGGCAGAAAGCGAAATCTCGGTGGGCAGCCGTCGGATTTCGTCATAAAGCTCCTGCTGCAGGCGGAAATAGTCTTCGAGGCCTTTTGGCTCGCGGGGAAACTGCCGGGCGAGCGACTCGCGATAGGCCTCCAGCGAAGCGGGCAGTTCCATCGTGCGGTCGGGAAAGAGGTATTCGCGAGCGGGATCGAGGCGGCAGAATTCGATGTCGTTCTCGACACCGAGCCGGCGCAGCACCGACCCCACCGCGCCGTCCGGCCCGCAGCCGCTGTAGGACTGAACTGAAAGATCGAAACGATAGCCTTTGCGCCAGAAGGAGACGCAGCAGCCGCCGGGCGCCGATTGCTTTTCGCAGACGAGAACGCGCCAGCCGGCTTTGGCCAGGAGGGCGGCGCTGCACAAACCCGACAGACCGCCTCCGACCACGACGCAATCGTAGGGTTCGGTGCCGCGCGTGGCTGTGAACGACTCGCTCACAGTTCAAATCCCCGAGCGGGTTCCCAGAAGGGAAAGAAAACATACCACTGATCGAGATGCCGACAAATCTGTCGCTCGAAGCGTCGCGCCAGTTCCTGAACGGCCGGCTGCAAGTCGTCGGGCGAAGACTTGTCCGCCGGACCCGGCTCGATCGGCGGCTCGATGGTTGCGCGATAGCCCCGCCCTTCGCGGAGCACAAAGCACGGCAGAACGGTGGCGCCGGTGGCGCACGCCATGCGAAGCGGGCCGACAGGAAAGTCTACGCGCTTTCCGAGGAACTCGACCTCAACGCCCTTCTCCCCTACCAGCCGGTCGCCCAGCAGCGCGACGACTTTGTTTTCGGCCAGGAGGCTGCGGATCGTCAGCGCGGCCAGGCGCACGCCGTCGCGATTGACCACGCCGATGCCCTGCCGCGTTCGCATCCAGTCGCGAAATTCCGTGATCCCTTCATGAACCTTGTCCACCAGACCGACGATGTTGATGTCGTAGCCGCCGTAGCGAAGATAGACGCCGCCGAGTTCCCAGAGGCCGAGGTGGCCGGTCATCAGAAGAACACCGCGCCCGCGGGCCAATGCGGCATCGAGGTATTCCGTACCTTCGTGAGCGGTGACCCAGCGGTGAATCGAGCGCCGGGTCACGGTGGGGAGAAGAAAATAGTCGGCGATGGAGGCCCCGAAGTTCGAGAAGAGGCGCCGGGCAAGGCGCTCGGGGGTGCCGCGCGGAGAGCAGTCGGGACAAGCCGCGAGCGCGACTTCGATGTTTCGTTGGGCGGCATCGCGGAGATGGCGCAGGCGTTTGCGGCCGAGCCAGGGCACAATGATCCGGCCGATCACGCGCGATTGCGGGCGCGTCAGTGCTCGGCCGAGCCAGGCCATGCGGCGATAGAAGTTGAAATCGAGACGCACGTCGAGCAGTCCCCTCTGGCGACCGCTGAAAGTAGCGACGGATCCAGCGGGCGTTCAAGACAATTCCCGGAACAGAGGCGGGAAAGGCAGGAATTCCCAAAAGCCGCACCACGAGCTGAAGCCGACCGCGGATGCAGAGAAGAACTCAATATCTGACCAGGTGAGCCGATGCTCGTTAGTCAGGGAAATACGACGGTCTGCCTCTCTGACGTGACTTTTGGGATTTCCTGGTGGAAAGGGGCGCTTCTCTCGAATTCGGCAGAGGCAACGGTAGCGAAGAACTCTGGACTTCGGCGGGGCGAATGCGCGACATTCAAAAGATAAAACAAAGGGTTTTCCAAGTGCTTGGTGATTTTTGGTTGCCGCACTGATGTCTTGTCACGGGAGGGGAAAATGGGAATTCCAAAGACCATGCGCGCGATGGTGTTGGAGAAACTGGGGTCGCCGCTGCGACTGAAAGAGGTCCCCGTTCCGCAGCCGGGTCCGCAACAGGTTCTGATACGGGTGCGTGCCTGCGGCGTCTGTCACACCGACCTTCATATTATTGACCGGGAACTGCCCCATCCGAAACTTCCGTTGATCATCGGCCACGAAATTGTCGGCACGGTCGTGCAGACCGGCGACCGTGTGAAGGAGTTTTGCGCAGGCGAACGGGTGGGCGTGCCATGGTTGGGCCACACGTGCGGCACTTGTCGCTATTGTCAGCGCGGCCAGGAGAACCTGTGCGATAACGCGCTCTTCACCGGCTACACGCTCGACGGCGGCTATGCGGAATACACCGTGGCGGATCAACGCTACTGTTTTCGCCTGCCGGCGGAGTATGATTTTGTCCAGGCCGCTCCCCTGCTCTGCGCGGGACTGATCGGCTATCGAACCTACCGCATGGCCGACACAAACGTGGAGCGAGTGGGCATCTATGGATTCGGCGCGGCGGCCCACATCATCACGCAGCTGGCCGTTCGCGAAGGGAAACGGATCTATGCCTTCACGCGGCCGGGCGACAAGGCGGCGCAGGAGTTTGCACGGCGGCTCGGCGCGGTGTGGGCGGGTGATTCCACCGAACCGCCTCCCGACAAGCTCGATGCCGCGCTGATTTTCGCGCCGGTCGGTTCGCTGGTGCCGACCGCGCTGCGCGCGCTCGCAAAAGGCGGCACGGTGGTGTGCGGCGGCATCCACATGAGCGACATCCCGTCGTTTCCATACAGCCTTCTCTGGGAAGAACGCGTCGTCCGCTCGGTGGCCAACCTCACGCGGCGCGACGGCGAGGAATTGCTGAAGATCGCCCCGAAAGTACCCGTGAAAACCGAGGTCCAGCCGTTCCGGCTCGATCAGGCCAACGAGGCCCTTGATCGCCTGCGCGGAGGGAAGATCGAAGGCGCGGCCGTGCTGGTGATCTCCGAGCCCGCAAAACTGTGAGCGCCGGCCGGGAAAAACGAAAATGGGGCCAATTCTTGTTTCCCCGACAAATGGGAGGTTTTGCCCCATTCGCCCTGACTTTTCGGATTTTCTGAGCAGCGATTTCACGGGCCGAAACAGGGCTTGACTTGGTGTGTTGGACCGCCCGAAACTTGCACGAAGAACAAGTGAGGGGAATGAGAAGGTTTCTCCCGCCGCAAAAGATGTGATGTACCATGATCGAAATCAAACTCAACGGTGAGAAACACGTGCTGGGCGAGGCGTTGTCGGTGGCGGCTTTGATGGAGGGCTTGGCGCTGGGGCAACGCCGCGTGGCCATCGTTCGCAATGGCGACGTGATTCACCACGAGGATTATGCTTCGACCGTCCTGGCGGACGGCGACTCGGTGGATATTATTCACATGGTCGGCGGAGGATAGTAGGACAACTTGCCAACCTGTCCTACTCGATCAGGAGCAGCGGTTGATGGATGGACAAGAGGACGTTTTGAAGATTGGCCAGCGCACGTTTCGGTCGCGCCTGTTCGTGGGAACCGGCAAGTACGCGACGTTTGAATTGATGGCCCGGGCGCTGGAGGCGTCGGGTTGCGAGGTGGTGACGGTCGCGCTCCGCCGCGTTCACCTCAACGCGCCAAAAGGCGAAAAGACGCTGCTCGACTACATTGATCCGAAGCGATACACGATTCTGCCCAATACGGCCGCTTGTTACACGAAGGAAGACGCGATCAAAGTGGCCCACGTGGCGCGCGAGTTGGGCATCGGCGATTGGATCAAACTCGAAGTGCTGGGCGACGAGAAAACGCTCCTGCCCGATCCCCTGGAAACGCTTGAAGCCACGCACATTCTCGTGAAGGAAGGCTTCGAGGTTCTGGCCTATACGTCGGACGATCCCGTTCTCGCGAAAAAGCTCGAGGCGGCGGGAGCGGCCTCCGTGATGCCGCTGGGTTCGCCGATTGGCTCGGGCCAGGGGATCCTCAACCGCACCAATATCCGCCTGATCATCGAGCAGGCGAAAGTGCCGATCATCGTGGATGCCGGCGTCGGCACGGCTTCGGATGTGACGATTGCCATGGAACTCGGCGCCCACGGCGTTTTGCTCAACACCGGAATCGCCGGCGCCAAGGACCCGGTGGCCATGGCTCACGCGATGCGCCACGCCATGGAGGCGGGGCGCTTGGCCTATCGCGCCGGCCGTATTCCCAGGAAACTCTACGCCACGGCCAGCAGCCCGTTGTTGGATTACTGAAATGATGAATGAAGAAAACGACAGACCTCTGGGACATCTCTTCGCGGTTCGGTTCTGCATTTTAATTCATCCTTCATCCTTCCATTGACGTTTAGCATGACCCGCCGAGAAACCATCACCCACTGGGGCATCTACGCCGTCACCGACCGTGGGATGGCGGGCGGTCAGACCCACACCGAAATCGGGCGGAAGCTGATCGAAGGCGGCGTGCGCGTGATCCAGGTGCGCGACAAAACCACGCCCTATGAGGAACTGCGCGAAGATGTGCGGTGGTTGGTCCGGATGGCGCGGCCGGTGGGCGTAACGGTGATCATCAATGACAATCCCTATCTGGCGCGGGACGCCGATGCCGATGGCGTGCACCTTGGGCAGAACGACTGTCCGGTCGTCGTTGCGCGCGACATCGTCGGCCCCGACCGCCTGATCGGCTTCTCGACCCACACGCGCTTGCAGGCGCTTCGCGCCCAGGAAATGGGCGTGGACTACATCGGTCTCGGGCCGATTTTTTCGACGACGACCAAGCGCCAGGAGTATCTGCCGCTGGGTTTATCCACCGTGCGATGGGCCGCGGCCTCGCTGCGCATTCCGTTCGTGGCCATTGGCGGGATCACGGCCGAAACGATTGCGGACGTGTTGGCGGCGGGCGCGCGCCATTGCGCCATGGTCTCGGCCTTGATGAAAACGGATGACATCATCATGACCGCCCAGCGATTTGTCCGGTTGTGCAACCAATTGTGGCAAGAGGACGATTTTGAGTAAGCGGCGGACGCGGCGGCCTCTGCTCCTGGAGGCGATTGGCGAAAGCGGCTGGCTCGAACGGCTGGGACGCTCGCTCATCGGCCGCGCGCGCGACGTCGTGGTGGGCTTCGGCGACGATGCCGCATGCGTCACACTGCCGCCGGGATCGCGCGGCTTGCTTCTCGTCACCACCGATCTGCTGATCGAGGGAACGCATTTCACGTGGCGGACGGCAACGCCCGCGACGCTCGGCGAAAAAGCGGTGGCCGTGAACGTCAGCGACATCGCGGCGATGGGCGGCCGGCCCACGGCGATGGTGGTGGGCCTGGGGGCGCCCGCGGATTTCGAAGTGGCACGGCTCGAAGTGGTTTTTCGCGCGATGCAAAAAGCCTGTCGGCGGTGGGGAATCGTGCTGGTCGGCGGCGACACGGTGAGAAGCGAACGGTTCGTCCTCGCGCCGACGCTGCTGGGCGAGTTCGACGGACCGGCCGATCGCCTGCCGCTTCGAAGCCGCTTGAAGGAGCGGCAGTTCCTCTATGTGACGGGAACGGTGGGCGACGCCGCCGCGGGGATGGAATTGCTCCTGGCCCGGAAGGGAGCGACGGCACTGCGAATCGCCGAGCCGTATCGGCGGCGACTGATCGAGCGCCATCGCCGGCCACAGCCGCGTCTGGCGGAAGGCCAACTGCTTGCCGGGCATTTTGACGACCTGCCCATGATAGACCTGAGCGACGATCTGAGGAAATCGGTGGGCCTGATGAGTCAGGCCGGCGGGGTGGGCGTGGCGGTCCAACTGGATCGCTTGCCGATTTCCACGGCGTTGTGGCGTTTCTGCCAGGCGACGGGTCGAGACGCGGTCGAGATGGCGCTGTGCGGGGGCGAGGACTACGAGCTGTTGTTTGCGACGGCCGCCGAACTGGCCGTCGTGCGCGGTCTGTTTCGCCGAAACGGTATCAAGACGCCGGTCGAGATGATCGGGCGGGTTGAGGGTCGGGCGGTACGATGGCTCGACAAGAGCGGTCGCGCTATTGACTTTCGCGGCCGGCCGTTTGAACATTTCAGCCACTGATGGGTTTTCGATTCTCGATTTACGATTTTGGATTGCGCACTCGCGAGTGAGCAACGTCTGAAGACTCACCGAGAAAGTGGCATCAGGTGCTTCGGGGCGCATAGATGAAACCGGTTCGTCGCAGTGGTTTTCGCCGGTGGCTTCGGCTGTTCACGGTGCTGTTGATTCTGACGGCGCTCGGCGGCAGCGCGGCGGTGGGCGGCCTGCTGGTCTATATCGGGACGCTGCCGCCGATCGAAGTGCTGGAAAACTACTCGCCGCCCCAGGTGACGCGGGTGGTGGACCGAACGGGGCGGATCGAGATCGCCACGTTCAAACGCGAAAACCGCGTGGTGGTGGCGCTGAGCGACATCCCCGACGCGCTGGTGAAGGCCTTTCTGGCGGCCGAGGACGAGCATTTCTACAAGCACTTCGGCATTGATTTCCTGGCGATCCTGCGGTCGGCGTGGGCGAACCTGAGGTCGGGGAAGTTCACGCAGGGCTTCAGCACGATCACGCTGCAATTGCCGCGCAACATTCAGCTCACCTCGCGGGAGCGCAACGTCCAACGCAAGCTGCGCGACATCGTCCTGGCGCTTCAGATCGAGAAGCGCTACTCGAAGGATCAGATTCTCGAGTTCTATCTCAACCAGGTCTATCTCGGCGGCGGCGCGTATGGCGTCAAGGCGGCGGCGCGAACCTACTTCAACAAGGACGACCTGCGTGACCTGACGGTCGCGGAATGCGCCCTGATCGCCGGCCTGCCGCGCGCGCCTTCCGTGGATTCGCCGCTTCGCAATCCGGACCGCGCCCTGAGGCGGCGCAACCACGTTCTACGGCGAATGTACGAAGCCGGCTTCATTGATCAGGAGGTCTGCGAGAAAACGCGGCAGGAGCCGATCGTGCTGCATCCGCCCGAGGCCGAACACAACCGCGCTCCCTATTTCGTGGAGTATCTCAAGAGCTGGCTCGTTCAGGATCCCGACTTCAACTACGACGCGCTCCAGAGCAACGGCTATCTGATCCACTCCACGCTGGATGCACGGATCCAGGAGATTTGTGACGAAGAGCTGCGGACAGGATTGCGCGAGGCGGAGCTCAAGTGGCAACAGCGAAAAGTTCTCCGCTTGTCCGAGGAAGGGAACGCCGACCAGCCGCCGCGCCCGGGCGAAACGCGGCTGGCCGAAATCACGGCGGTCAGCTCCGAAGCGATCACGGTGCGCCTGGCCGGCCACACCGCCCGGATCGCTTTGCCGGAGCACCTGCCCTACTATCAACCCGACAAGATTCTCCGGGTGGGCAATCTCATAGACGTGCGCGTGACGCAGGCCGGCAGCGGTGCGGGACGCTTTGAAGGCGAATTGGCGGATCGCGCGCCGATCCAGGGTGCGGCGGTGGTTCTCGACCCGCGAACGGGCGAACTCCTGGCGCTCAGCGGCGGCTACAACTTCTACGACGAAGCTAATGACGGCCAATGGAACCGCGCCGTGCAGGCCGAGCGCCAGGGGGGGTCCACGTTCAAACCGTTTATCTATGCGCTGGCGATGGAGTCGGGCCTGACGCCGGCCAGCGTGTTCCGGGACGAACCGGTCACGTTTCCTAACGGCTATTCGCCCAAAAATTACGAGAAGCAGTTTTTCGGTCCCACCACGCTCCAGGTGGCGCTGGAGCACTCGCGCAACGTCGTGACCGTTCTCCTGTATCAGCATCTGTTCGAGACCATGGGCGCGCGACGGGTGAAAGAGCGGCTCGAGCTGTTCAACGTCTGGGGTTCGCCCTCGTGGAAGATCCCCGTGTCCGATGTGACCGTGGCGCTGGGAAGCCTGGGCATCACGCCATTGGCCATGGCCAGCGCCTATGTTCCGTTTGTCAACAAGGGCATTGCGCTCCAGCCGATCTGCGTTCGCGAGATCACAGACCTGGAATATCGGCCCATCAAGCGGTTCCGGCCGAACGAAAAGGTGGTGATCAGCCCCGTGACGGCCTACCAGATGGTGTATATGCTTCACTCGGCGGTGCTCCGCGGCACGGGCAAGCCGGTGTCGCGCTACTTCGACGAACTCCAGCAGCGGGAACCCGGCCGCCGGATTCCGGAGATGGGCGGCAAGACAGGGACCACCAACAACTGCACGGACGCGTGGTTTACGGGCTTCACGCCGGAGCTGGTGGTGACGGTCTATATGGGCTTCGATACGCCGCGCAGCCTCGGTCCCGAGATGACCGGTTCCTATGTGGCCTCGCCGGCCTGGTGTTGCATCGTGGATCGAATCCTGAGCACCAACAAGACGTGGCAGCTCACGTTCGCCGAACCGACGGGCGTGGAATTTGCGAACGTGGATCCCGACACGGGGCACGCCTTCGCGAAAGGCTCGTCGTTCGACAACGAGGCGATTCGTTCGCGTGTGCCGTTCAAGCGCGGGACGCTCCCCAACCCGACCGAACGAGAGTAACCATTTGGCAGCTCTGTGGCTCGACACCGCCTTGCTTTTGAGTGGGACAGGTTGGCAACCTGTCCAAGCAAAGCGGTGGGGCACCGCCGCACTCCACGGCCTTCGGCCCACCGATCCAACGATACCCCAACAAGGATTCTGTCACGGATGGGGCTCGGATCGGGGGCCGCCCGGAGCGAAAAGTGGTTCGCGCGGCGGACCAGGCGGGCGCATGCCGGGCGGCGGGCCTCCCCAGCGAAAGATCATATAGCCTCGACGTTTGAAGGCGAGCTGGTCGCGGACCGACTCGACTCGCTTCCGGGCGAAAGGCTTGAGGCCGATCGCCACAAAGCCAGGCGGCCCGCCAAAAGGACCCAGGGCCAGTGGCGGCTCTCCCCCACCAATGTTTTCCCTAAGGCTGCGCTCGAATTCCTCGTTCGAGTATGGTTTCTGCGAATCGGCCCGGGCGTCGGGGCCGATCAGCGCGTGGAGACGGTCCATCTCGGCGCAGATCGTATCGGGATGGAAAGGCCCCTCGATCAGCTTCTTCAGAATCGCCCGGTACTGCTCGCGGTAGTTCTCGATTTTCATCAGGCGCTCGATGAGAACGCGCTTTCCGGCGAACGGCCGGTAGAGGTCGAGATCCATCATGTCGTCGGGGCTGCCCATCGCGAAGTTCCCAAAGGCTTCGTTGAGATCCCAGGGAATGAACTCAAAACGCCCGGTCTCCGAATTGTGATAGAGATAGAAGTTGTGGCCCGTGCCCGCATAGCTGTCGAGGTTGCTCAGGAGCGTGTTGACGGCCAGTTGGGCAAGGAAACCTTTGACGTTCAGACGCGTTTCAATCTCACCGGCGAACTGGGCGTCGTTGGCCTGGTGAAGAAACTTGACGAACCGGATCAGCGCCGCCGTGTCGCTCGTCTCTCCCCGTTCGAGCACGAAATCGCGCTGGTAGGACGACCAATCGTCACCGCGATAAGGCAGATCATCGGGGGTCTCGACTTTGATGAGAAGGCCTTTCGAGTGGCTGAAGCGATCTTTCAGGAATACGCTGTCAACCTGTTCGACCAGCGTGTAGAGACCGGCATATTGGTTCTGAAAGCGCCCTTCGACGGTCAGAAAGATCTTGGCAAATGAGGCGCGCGGGGCGGGCACTCCGGCTTTGGCAAAAAGGTCGTAAGCCAGTTTCTCGCGGAGCAGCGAGGGGTCTTTGAAGGCGTTGGAGAAGTTCAGCTTTTTGAATCCGTGAAAGGTCCGGCTTTCGACAAACCGATCGAAATCCAACTTGTAAGGCTTGCGCAAAGAGTCGGGGGCCGCGCCGCGGAAGGACGAGTGGCCCTTGAAGCGGAGAGCTACAGCGCGATAGACCTCATCGCCGAAACGAACGGTCGCCTTGACATATTCAAAATCGAATTCGGGCGGGCGCGGCGGCTGGCCGGGGCGAGGAGGTTCGGGCGGAGTGGGCAGCATTTTGTCCCAGTTTTCGGCCGTGAGCTCGATCGTGAACGAGAGAATCTTCGGGTTGTCGAAAACCCGTGCGTAGTCCGGCCTTTCTTTCTTTTCCGCGGTTTTCTTCTTCGCTTTGCCAGCCTTTTTCGCCGCATCGAGCGGCGCAACCAGACCCAGCAGTGCGACAGCAATCAGAAGAATTCGGATTCGTTGTTTGGCCATCTTTCCCTCCCTCGCAGTTCAGTCTTCTTTGATTCCCGGAAGAATGTTCAGGCTCTGGTAAATGGGGCGGACGAGCTGGCGCATGGCCGGAATTTTGCGCGCGAACACCAGGGCGGCGAGGATGCAACACGTTCCCCCGATTCTCACGGTGTAAGGCGCGCCGATCCGGTCGGCCAACACTCCCGCCAACAGGCTTCCCAACGGCGCCGCACCCGTGAAGGCCATCGCGTAGAAGCTCATCACCCGACCGCGCTTGTCATCATCCACGATCGTCTGCAAAATAGTGTTGCACGAGGCCATCCCCACCATCATCCCGAAGCCGGTCACCATCATCATGGGAAGAGAAATCCAGAAAATGCGCGAGGCCGAGAACGCGACCAGCCCGACGCCGACGATGCTGCCCGCCACCGCAATGATTCTTCCCAGGCCCAGGACGCCCGGCCGCGAGGCCAGGTAGAGGGCGCCCGTCAGCGCCCCGACTCCTGCGGCGGCCAACAGGAAGCCCTGTGTATGGGCATCTCCGTGAAGAACGTTCTTGGCAAAAACCGGCATCAATGTGGCGTAGGGCGTGGCCAGCAGGGTCATCGCTCCGAGCAACAGGAGAAGGTTTCGAATCGGCATGGAACCAAGGGCGTACACGGCGCCCTCTTTCAATTCGTGAAGAATGTGTTTCCTCTGGGGCCTGGCTTTCCTGGGCGTGATGGCCATGGCCAACAAAGCGGCAATCACGGCAAGATAGCTGACGGAGTTGATCAAAAAACACAGGCCCTCGCCCACGGCAGCGATCAAGATTCCCGCGATGGAAGGCCCGATGATCCGCGCACCGTTGAACAAAAACGAATTGAGGGCGATGGCGTTTCCCAGATCCTCTTTCCGTTCGATCATTTCCACGACAAAGGACTGGCGAGCCGGAAGGTCGAAGGCGATGACCAGGCCCGCCGCCAGACTGAGGGCGATGATGTGCCAAACGGCGATCGTCCCGGTCAGCACGAGAACGGCCAGGATCAAGGCCTGGAGCATCATCAGGGTTTGCGTGACCACGAGCATGCGCCGGCGATTCCAACGGTCGGCCAAAACGCCCGCCAGCGGAGCCAGAGCGAAGGCTGGGATCTGACTGGTGAATCCCACAATTCCCAGCAGGAGCGGCTTGCCGGTCAGGCGATAGACCAGCCAGCTCATGGCCACGCTTTGCATCCAGGTGCCGATGAGCGAGATGCCCTGGCCGCCGAAAAACAGGCGGTAGTTTTTGTAGCGCAAGGCGCGAAAGATCAGTTTGAGGCCGGAGGCGTTTCCCGAAACGGATTTGGCGGGTCCCACGTTTCACTTCCCTTCGTTCAGAAGAAAAGTGGGTGGAGAATCTTCTGTCAAGCGCCTCGTCGGAGAGGGATCGTGCGGGCGGTGAGTAGCGTAGGCTGTGAGCCACACGCGTTTAATGCTTTTGCGCAGAGGGGGTGTTGATTCCTCAAGGCTTGCGAAGCCGAGCCGTGCTGGCTTCACCGAACCGAAGCCGGGGACATTTAGCCCGTCTTCAGCGGGCTCCTCTTTGCACCCGGCTTTGAGCCGGGGTGAAGGGGGACCGAGAGGTTTGGCCCCAGCCGGCTTGAGCCGGGCTTCCCAGGGGGGAGGGCTTGAGCCGTGGGCCGCCGTGGGACAATGGCTGAAGCCCCGCCGGGAAGCCATGCTGAAGCATGCTGGGTCGGAAAGGGGGGGAGTCCCTTCCACCCCGCGTGAACGCGGGTGCAAAGAGGAGCCCGCTGAAGACGGGCTAAGAAAATCCAGCCTTGGGCGATGTTTTGAGTCGCGGCCGGTGCGATTTGCCGTCTCGGAGAACAGCGCGAAAACTATTAAACGCGCGTGCCTGTCAGGCTGCGCTACCTTTGTTATTGACCACCGAGGGGACAATACAATAAATCCTGAGCCACAGACCATGAAGAACGTGGAGTGAAATCCGATGAAAAACTGGCCGATGCAAATGCTGCCCCTGATATTGATGGTGATGATGTTGGTGGCCTGTGCAACGCCGCCCGCGCCGGGTCCGGGCCAGGCAGCGCCCAAGCGCGTTTCGGTCCAATTCTACCTGGTCCACGAGGAACCCGGCCCAGACATTGTGGAACGTAAAGTGGCGGGCACCGGGGAAACCGTTTTCCTGGCGCAGAAGCCCGATCTGACCGAGAGTGACATGGCCTGGGCCCAGACGCAGGTGGATCGCCTTTCGGGGCGCGCCAGCGTGCTGGCCCATTTCACCATTGAGGGCAGCGACAAGCTGGCCGCGCTGACTCGCCGCAACATCGGCCGGCGGATCGCGATCGTGATTGACGGCAAGATCATCGCGACGCCGCTGATCACCAGTCAGATCCCCAACGGCCGCCTGCTGATCGAGGGCTTCAAGTCGGCAGCCGAGGCTCAACGCGTCGCTGACGCTCTCGCCAAACGCTAGAAAACCTGCCGAATCACAGAAGCGATCAACGTCCGACTCGGGCGGCGCACCAGTTGGCGCTGTCGGCGCGGTAGTGCCACGCGACGTCGTTCCGGACGCTCAAGGCGAGGGTTTGGACACCGCTGATGTCGAGCTCGACCTTCAGCGGCGGGCTGTCCCACGTGACCGGCGGCGATTGCCGGAGCGTCTTGCCGTCAGCCGTCACCGTGAAAATCACGCGGGTGTTTTGACGTTCGAGAGGCGTGATGGCGACCGCTTCGGGGCGCTGCAATCCCACGACGGCGTGAAACCTTCGATAGCGGCCGGCGAGATCATATTCGACCGACGTCGAGGCGTGAACGACCTGCGAGGCGATTCCCTTGGCGTAGCGGTGGGCGCCGAGGATTCGATGCCGACCCAGCCGCAACGGTGCGCCGAAGGTGCTGCGGTCGAGGGCGATGTCGCGGAATGCCCCGGTCTGCCGGACGGGCAGCAGGTCGCTCAAGAAAAGTTCGGCCGGTGCGTCCGCCACTCCTGCATACGCAGGGGCGCGGTGCATCGCGCGAACGGCGCGTCGGGCCTTCTCCTGTCCCGCGATGGCGTGTTGCGGCCGGTATTGCCACTCCTGGTCGAAGAATCCTGCCGTGACCATCGTTCGTCGAATCATCGTGCCGGCGGCCGCTGGACGACCGTCGCCCTCGAAGCTCGTGCGACCATCCACGAGGCAAAAATCATACTGCTCGTCGGACCGCGCATCGAGGTCGAAAAGACCCGCGGGCGAAGTGGCCAGCAGAAGCTTGAGGTAGCGTTTGGGCGCAAGCGGGTTCGGATAGACCATGGCCAGCCCAAGGTCACGTCCGGCGAACTTCTCGCCGAAGAATTCGATCGCATCGGCGGTGACGCGCAAAGGCAATTCGCCGAGAACCTGGCGCGCGACGAAATTGTCTTCGGGACCACCCACGAGGATCAGGTTGTACGTGCGCATGTCGTCGGAGGTCACGTCGGCATCGCGTTTGATCCGCGGCGCCACGTGCTGCCATTCCTGCCAGCGGCCGGCCACGTTGCGCGATTCGCTTTCGACCACCGCCCGCGTCAACGGGTTGGGCGACTGCGTTCCCTGAACGATGAGAAAGGGCGAAGTCCAAACGTCCTCCATGGGGCCTTCGCCTGAGGCCGACTTGCGGAGCGGGGCCGTCAGAACGTCTCGCGGCGTGTCGGGCGAAATCAGGCGCCACAGCCGGTCGCCGATCCGCTCGACCTCGGCCTCGCGTCCGTTCCAAACAACGTCGAGCGGCCGCGCGGCATTTACCAGCCGCGCCGGTGGTGCGAGGCTGAGCACGCTGACGTTGGTGGTCTGAACCGAGATGACGTTGTTGGGTGCGATGCGCGCGTCCACGGTGGCGAAGTCGAACAGCTGCTCAAACCGCTCGACCGTGACCCAATCCATCCGGGCGTCATGCAGCCATCCGGTTTTGAGCCGCACGTGCGCCGGAGCGTTCACGCGCTGATAGCGCCCGAACCAGCGAAACAGCGTGTCTTCGATCGGCAGCGCGCCGTGGCCCAGGCCGGGATGTTCCCAATAACGAATATCATAGCCAAGGCGCTCGAGCGCGCCGGCCATCTCGCGCGAATTCTCGACGTCCACCAAATCGTCGCGGTCGCCGTGGTTGATGAACACCGGCGTGTGGCAGAGGTTTTCGGCGAAGAAGAGCGGACTGCGCCGCTGCACCAGGAACATTTCTTTGGCTATTAGCGAGGCGCGAACATTCGGCTCGAGACGCAGGAGGTAGTCGGTACGACCGTAAACCGGGGCGAGGGCGGCGAAACGATCCGGGCAGGCCGTCCCGATGTTCCAGGTCCCGCTACCGCCCATCGAGTAGCCCATGAGGTAAATGCGGTCGCGATCAATGTCGGTGTCGCGACAAACCTCTTCGATGGCGCGAAAGACGTCGTCTTGCCCGATACCGCGATAGAAGGCGTTGCCCCGCCCGAACGGCTCAAGTACGACGTAGCCGTATCGCTCGGCGAGCTGGCGCATTTGTGCGCCGACCGGGCGGTTGCGTGCGGCATAGTCCACGTTGGCGGGATCGTAACCGTGGAATGAGACGACGAGCGGGACGGGCCGGCCGCGCTGGTAGCTGCTGGGAACATAAAGCGCATAGTATTGCGGAGAGTCGTCAATGGATGACCAGTAGGCGCGAACGTGCCCGCCCAGTCGGTCGCGGAATGCGTCGTCCGACCAGCGGCGAACGCGGAGCTCGTGGAGCCAGCCCAAATACTCGATGACCTCGTCCGAGGCGCGTTCGAGATTTCCGACGCCCTGTTCGCGGAGTGCTTCGAGACGGCGGACGCAATACGCCAAGGTGACGCCGGCGCGCGACCGGCGGTCGGGACCGACCGGAGCCTCGCGGATAAAGTGGTCCACCGCCTGTTCGTAGTCACCCAGGTAAATGCGGCGCGCGAGCCGAATCGTGCCCGTGCCCGGCGGGTCAATCTCGGCGGTGATCAGGTAGCCGCCCGGCGCCCAGGAGCGCGTCGGAAGGAGCGCCGGCTCGTTGGTGCGGGACGAAAGCGCCGCGATGCGATCGCCGGCGAGGTTGGCCGCCGCATACTTCACGGGATAGGCGATGTCGAAGAGGCGGGCCCGCTGGAGATCGAGCACCCAGAGGGAGATGATGTCGCCCGGCTGGCCCAGCGTGGGACTGGTGTGAAGTGTGGCCAGCTGCTCGAAGTTCAGTCGAGCCGTTGCCGCGGCGACCGCGACCGATTGGGAAGTGCCGGCGGCTTCGCCTGCCCAACCCTGCTGATGGCTCGGCGACAGAAGCGCACACACCAACAACACGACCGCAAGACACTGACGAGCGAGCCGTTGCTTGATTCCCATTGAAGCACCCGTTTTGGAATCCAGACGTGTGATGGCAAAGCCGGCGTGCTCGGATTAAGAAACCGGCAGGCACTTTGCAAGGACAATCGGGCGCGGCGGCGCCCCAAAACCATCAAACAGTTGTGGGGCTTCACCCGCTTCCCAAAAGAGCAGCGCCGCCGAGACGGCGGCGCAGAGAATTCAGTCCGATGAGTCGGCGGTGGTGCTAGATCTCTTCTAACAGCGTGGTGAAGACGTCATGATGATCTTCTTCGTCGGTCAGGATTTTCTGGAAGAGGAGTTCGGTGACTTCGTCCCCCTCTTTCTGGGCCACGGCGATGATCTTCTTATACAGTGTGATGGCGTTTTCCTCGTCTTTCTTGTCTTGCGTGATCATTTCCTTCAGCGTTTCGCCGACGAAAATCGGATCGGGCTTGGTCGTCGGAATCCCGCCGAGATAATTGAGTCGCTCGGCGATGGCCTCGGCGTGCTTCATTTCCGCGATGGCAATCTGCTTGAGTTCATCCTTGACCGCAAACCCTTTGACGCCGCGCCAGAGAACGTGCTGCCACATGTACTGGATGGAGACCTGCATTTCTCTGGCGATGGCCTGGTTGAGCAAATCCATGAGACCCTTTGATGCTTTTCCGCCTGGCATTTTGTGACCCTCCTCCGCTTTTGCGTTCGCGGCAGAAACGCTGGAGTCTTGCCGCATTTTTTTCACACAAACGATTTTCTGTCATTCTTCCGCAAATCTTGGAGAAATTTCACACTAGTAGGGCGCGGCGTCAATGAGAAACTGTGCAATGAAAAACGGACAACCGACAGTGAGAAATGCAAAACGGACAACCGACTATGAAAAGAACAACAACGGACAAGCAACATGGAGATCCGTCGTATAGGTCCGACGGGGCTTATGGTTTTGGCTTTCCGACCGCCGTCATGTAGATGACGCTTTCGCTCTTGCCCTCCACGCCGAGCAGCGTGTTGACCTCTTACCGTATGACAGACCACTAGCGCTGGCCGGCCGAAAGGTCTTTGATCCGGAGGTCTTTGTACTCCACCCAGGAATTGTCGCTGTGCATCTGGAGCGCGATGCTCCCCTCGCCCACCTTCGTGGCGTCCTTGATTTCCGCAACCGTTTTGCCATCCACGCGCGAAATGATGTGAGGCCCCTGAACGATGATGTGCATGAAGAACCATTTGCCCTCTTCAGCGATGTCGTCGTCGCGCGAGCGCTCGATCTCGTAAATGCTTCCGGTAGGATGCGTCCCGTCGGGAGAATTGCGAACCTGAATCTCGTAACCGCGATCCTTGTCCTTGGTGGTCTCGCGGTTCCAGCGGAAGAAAATGCCGCCGTTGGAGCGCGCCGAGGTGCGAACCAGGGCCTTCAGTTCGAAGTCTTTGTACTTCTTGTCGCTGACCTGGTAGCCCGTGCCGTTTGAGCCGTGCATGGCGCCATCGCGCACTTCCCACCTGGCATTGTCCACCTCATGCCATCCGGAGAAATCGCGACCGTTGAACATGCTCTCCCACTTGTCTTTGGCGGGAAGTTCGCGCAGACGGATGCGGCGGAAGGCGGGTTTGGAGCCGAGATCCTGAAGCGCGATGTAGCCCGTGCGCTCGCGATACTTGAGGGCTTCAATCTGGTCCACGTTGACGTCGTGGAGCTGTTCGCCGTTGAGCTCGACCCGGAGGCGCGGCCAATCCATGACGATGCGCAGATCGTTCCATTGCTTGGCGGGTTTGGCCATGTCCTTGGGCGCCGTCAGAACGCCGAAGATCGAGCCACAAATCGTCGGCTCCGGCTTCTCGCCCACGAAATGATAGATCTGGATTTTCGTGCCCAGCCGAGTGGCCCGACCGACCGCGGGAACATGGAAGAGAACGCCGCCTTCACACCAGCCGGGCGTCATGTATTCCAGGCGCAGCTCGAAATCCTCGTACACTTTCGTGGTTCGCAGAATCGTCTCGTAATCGCCCGTGCCAAGGCACTCAAGCACGCCGTTCCGAACACCGAACGATTGGACATCGCTGTGATCAATCACCCAGCCATCGAGATTCTTTCCGTTAAACAGGGCGATGAACCCTTGCTCCTTCTCGCCCGGGAGCAGGGCATTCGGATCGCCCGAACTTGCCGCCCAGGAGCCCGGGCCAACGACCGCGAGCGCCAGGATCAAGCACAGTGTTGCCTTGGTGCCACGAGGTTCCGTTCGAAAGGATTTGCTTCGAGACATCGGCCTCTTGCCTCCTTCTCACTGATGGGAGCGCAGCCTTTCGCGGATCGCGCGCGAGTGCTTGGCTGCATCACTTGTTCGGGAACCACATTTTCCCATCTCTGTCGAGCTGGAAATGAAGAACTCTGTGCCGCGGTTCAGCTCACTGGACACATAGATGTGTCCGCCGCTCTGCTTGACAATCCCGTAAACGGTGGACAGCCCCAGTCCCGTTCCCTTGCCTTGTTCCTTGGTGGTCAAGAACGGTTCGAAGATGTGGGATTGGGTCTCGGCGTTCATCCCGGCGCCCGTGTCGCTCACGGCCAGCATCACATAGGAGCCGGAAGGGGCGCTGGCCGGCGACAGGGCGGGGGCCTCGTCGGAAGCAACGTTTGCCGTTTCGATGGTCAGTTCTCCGCCCCGGGGCATGGCA
>Ga0315282_10003750_pt1 | contig 27072 bp, 18 predicted proteins | sample YL17G07_20_MG_FD_203693 | JGI IMG/M metagenome (GOLD analysis project Ga0315282, IMG submission 203693) | Sediment microbial communities from Yellowstone Lake, YNP, Wyoming, USA - YL17G07_20 | ecosystem: Environmental > Aquatic > Freshwater > Lake > Sediment | place: USA: Wyoming | collected...
GATTTTAAGACGGTGAGTAAACGCCGGGTGCTGGGGATGCCGGTCCAGGAGATGAACCGGATTTACCAGGTAGCTGAAGAGCTTTTCTTAGAGCTTTGGGAAGGTTCGCGCCTGGCTCTGCGGCTGGTTGGAGTTAAAGGCAGCGAGTTAGTGGAGGCTCGCCACCTCTCGCTTTTTGAGCTTTACTCGGAACGGGAAGAGCGTTTGGCCCGGGCCCTGGATGCGGTGCGGGAGAAGTACGGCTTCAGTGCGCTGCTGACTGCCAGGGAAAAAATGCTGAGCGAAGTCTATGACGAAGACCGCGGCCGTGGCTTTGTCCTGAAGACAGCTTCATTGACCAGGTGAGGAGGTATGAAGCAAAAAAGTAGAGGGGAAAATATGGAGTAGGAAATGAGGTAGAAAATTAAAAGAAGAAATGGAAAGAAAGAAAAACAAAATAAAGAGTTGGTTTTAAACTCTGGGATGGAATGGAAGGACATTGCCAGGGATAGTGCAGGAGGCAGAGAAAAGGATAGCAGAAAAATAATGAAGTATAGAAGATAATCAGCCGGTACACTGGAGTTGGACATGTTTGTTCCTTTAAGGGTGCATTCGGTGTACAGCCGGGGCGAAGGCAGTAGCACCATAGAAGAGCTGGTGCAGTTTGCTGAAAGAAACCGGCTGCCAGCGGTGGCTCTGACCGACATCGCTGCTTTTTACGGCTGGGGCAAATGGAAAGCACTGACTGAAGGCCGGAGCTTCAAGCCAATCTTTGGCTGTGAGCTGGAGCTTGATTTTCCTGTCAGGGGCAGCCGCTATGTTTTTCTGATCAGGGAAAAGAAAGGTTACTACCGCCTGCTGGAAATTTTTAACCGGAAGCAATTTCTGGAGCCAGAAGGTCTGGTGACTGTTTTCCTTCTGCCGGAAAACCTGCCTGTGACTGAGTCCGCCCTGGAAGAGTGGGTGAGTGCAGGCCGAAAAATTCAGGAAAGAGTTCCGGAAGATTTTTATCTGGGGTGTGAGCTTGGAAATTTTGAGGCGGCTGGATGGCTTTCCCGGCGTTTGAACCGGCCGCTTCTCTGGATGCAGCCTTTAAAGTATGTGCAGAGCCCGCCGCGGCTGGTCTTGCTTAGAGCCATAGAACGGAAAATTCCTTATCCACCAGAATGGCAGAAGCTCTCGCCAGCTCTCCGAACTTTTGGTCCGGAGCAGGAAAAAATTGCCCTCAGAAAATACGGTGAGAGAATAAAACCAGTGTTTAACCGGAACCTGGAGGTGGCCGAGAAGATAGATTTTTCCTTTGAAGCCGTGGTGCCGCCGTTTCGCCCGGACCTTTTTCCTGCGACTCTTCGGCAGGTGATTAACCGCCGGCTGGCTGAGCTTAAAAACCTCAGCTGGCGGGAGCGGGAGCGAGCGGTGCGCGAGCTTCAGGTGGTGGAAGAAAGCGGTTTTGCTCCTTACTTTCTGGTGGTCCACGACGTGGTGGAATTTGCCCGGCGCCGCGGCATCTACCACAACCTCCGCGGTTCGGGCGCTTCGTCTTACTTAGCTTATCTTCTGGGCATTTCCCGGCTCAACCCGGTGGAGTACGACCTTTACTTTGAGCGCTTCTTAAACCGCGGCCGGCCCGACCCGCCTGACTTTGACCTGGATTTTGAGTCCACCCGCCGCGATGAAGTGCTGGAGTATGTGCTCAAACGTTACGGTGCGGGGAAAACCGGTGCGGCTTATGTCTGCAGCCTGAAAAATTACCGGGCCCGCTCGGCTCTTTACGAAACAGCCCGGGCTTTCGGGGTTTCGCCGGAAGAGGCCAGAGCTATGAGCAAGAAGGTGCCGATGTTTGTTGAGCCGGATTACCTGCGGCAGATGCCGCCTCAGGCTGGCTACCTTGAAATCTGGAAGCTGGCGTCCGAGCTTTCCGGTGTCTTTGCTGAAATCTCCCTTCACGTGGGCGGTGTGATTTTAACTCCGGCGACGGTGGAGCGCTTCCTGCCGCTTGAAGAATCAGCCAAGGGCTTGCTCATGTGTCATTATGACCGCGACACGGTGGAAGAGCTCAAGCTCATAAAACTTGACCTGCTTTCTACCCGCGGGCTGGCGGCCATCTCCGAAACCAGAAAAGCCTTGAGGCTTGACCATATCCCGCCGAACGACCGCCAGACTTACGCCCTCCTGCGGGAAGCCCGGACCATCGGCTGCTTTCAGGTGGAAAGCCCGGCTATGATGAACCTGCTGCGCCGGATGAAACCGAAAAACCTTTCGGATTTAATCCATGCCTTAGCCCTCATCCGACCCGGTCCGACCGAAAGCGGCATGAAAGAAGCTTTCCTCAGACGGCGGGAAGGAAAAGCAGTGGCTGAAGACCCGCTGCTGGCTAAGGTTCTGCCGGAAACTGGCGGCCTGATGTTCTATGAAGAGCAGGTAATGCAGGTGGCCGAAAGAGTGGCCGGCTTTCCGCCGGAAGAGGGCGAACTCCTGCGCCGGCAGCTCAAGAAGCGCCGGGTGGAGGAGAAGCTTCGCCAGAAATTTTTCCAGCAGGCTTTAAGCCGTGGTTATTCGGCTTCAGAAATTGAAGCTCTCTGGCAGAAGATGGAAAAATTTTCTGCCTATTCCTTCAACCGGGCTCACAGCGCCTCTTATGCTCTGATGGCTTATGAGGCGGTTTACTTAAAAGCTCATCACCCGCTGGTCTACATGGCGGCGGTGCTCAATGCCGGCGGTGGCTATTACCAGCTTCCGGAGTACGTTGAAGAAGCCAAGAGGTTAGGAATTGCCATCCTAGAACCGGATGTTAATCGCAGCGGGTATAATTTCAAGGTAGAAGGCCGGGCCATCAGGGTCGGCCTGGGGTTGATTAAGAATCTCACCTTAAAGACTGTAGAAAAGATCATAGGCGAGCGGGAAAGGGATGGGCCGTATCTTTCGGTGGAAGATTTTTTAGGCCGGGTTAGACCAGGCCAGAGTGACTTGCTGACCCTGATTCAGGCTGGGGCGCTGGATTCGCTTGAGCCCAACCGCAGCCACCAGGTCCTGCGCTATTTTCAGGGAGTCGGAGAGCTTCAGGTGGCTGACATCGGTGATGAGGAGAAGAAAAAACTTCAGTTAGAGCTTCTGGGTTTTCTGCCTTCAGGCGACCCGCTGGAGTTCCTGGATGGAAGGCGGCCGCCGCTGCGGGTGGTGCAGCTTAAGGGTTTAGACGGACAGATGGTGGAACTGGCCGTGAGGATAATCGATGCCCGGGAGATAAGGACCACGAAAGGGCTCACTTATTTTTACCTTTTTGAGGATGAGACCGGGCTGGTCGAGGGAGTGGGGCAGAGGAAGGCCTTGGCTTTTGGCTCACCGCCGGTGTGTTTCCTCCGTGCCGAAGTCCGGCTTCAGTCCGACGGCCACCCCCGCCTCATAAACTGCACCTTCCTGAAGACCTTCTAAAGTGGGATTGAAGTGGCAGTTGAAGTGGGGTCGGACCATGGTAAATATTTTAGTTTCTTGAAGTTAGCTCATAATTTAATCCGAAAAATCAGCCTTAAAAGCATTTTTAGGGGTGTCAAAAAACAGTTTTAGCTAAAGATAATAGACTGATTACTGACTGATCATATTTCCCTTTATGATTTTTTACACCCCTCAAAATCAGTTCTAAGGCCTTTATTAACCCGCTAAAATCAGCTTAACTTGTGTATATACAAATAGATAGCGTGGTCCGACCCCAATCAAAGCAAGATTTCTTTGGGTATTTCGCGCAGGTTGAAATGAGAGGCCATGCTGTGGCAGTAAGCGCCGGCTAGGAGCGCTGCCATAATTTGACCTCGCTTCGGCCTGGGCATCAGTCTCTCCACGCCGAAAACATCTCCTGTTTCACATAGATGACCGGCAACTGTGATTTTTGTTTTCTGGCTGCTGCTGACACAGCTGGCGTTGACAATTTCGTGGTAGGCTTCTTCATAGATAGCTGGCCGGGGCACAGTGTTATAAGTCCCGGCGTTAACACAGGCAAATAAATTCCGATAGCTTTTCTTGACGTATTCCACAGTCACCAGCAAAACGCCAGCATTGGCCACCAAGTATTTGCCAGGCTCAACAGCTATTGCCTTAAGGTCGAGTTTTGAGCCTTCCACTTTATCCAGGATGTAAGCTGCATATTCAGCCAGCGGGAAAAGCCTCTGATCAGCTCTGTATTTAGGTCCAAAGCCGCCGCCAAAGTCCAGAAATTCTAAATTAAATCCGGCCTGTTTCAGTTCCCGTGTTTTTTTTATCATCCGGTCAACCGCCTTAATCGCCACCGGGAAATCTTCTTCAGTCCAGCCTGAGCCCAGGTGTTGATGCAGGCCTACCGGCTGAAAGCCGAGCTTTTTCAGTTTATTAAATGTCTCCAGTACTCTTGAATCTTCCACCCCGAACTTGATCGGGGTTCCGTCGGAGCTTCGGTCGCCAGCCGTAATTGTTTTACTGCTGAAACCGCGTCCGAGCCCAGGATTCCAGCGCACCGAGACCCGCACCGGTTTCCTTGAACGCAGCTTTCTCCGGGCTTCAGCCAAGAGTAAAATCTGTTCAAAAGCATCAATGTTGATGGTCACTCCGGGATGTTTCAGCACCCGCTCAAAATCTTCCGGGCTGAGGGAAGTGCCGGTGAACATGATCCTGTTTTCTGGAAATCCGGCTTTAATGGCTGTTTCCACTTCACCCGGCGAGACGGCATCAATCCAGCAACCTTCTTTGAGCAGAGTTTTCAGCAGACCCAGGTGCGGATTGGCTTTCATGGCGTAAGCAATTCTGATTTCCAGCTCAGGCCTGGCTGAAGCAAAGGCTTCTTTTAGAACCTGCAGGTTTCTTAGAACCTGCTTTCGGCTGTAAACATAGAGGGGAGTCCCGTATTCCCGAGCGATAGTCTCCGCCGCCTGATTCTCCAGAAAGAGCTTATTTTTCTTTACTTTCAAGGATTCATTTTCCCACCAGTACATATCATTATTCCTTTTATTAAATTTAACTTTGGTATTATTCAAGCTTAATCTTGATCTTTGTCATTACCCTTATCTCTTATTTTATTTTTTCCAATTTCTGGATCCTGCTTCTCGGTCTCTTCAGAAAATAAGTCTTTCTGGCCTTTCTCCAGCTTTTTGGCAATTTCCTTCAAAATCGGATATTTTTCCAGCATGGTGGCCGGAATCTGAAGTTTCTCGCCGGTTAGCATATTTTTAATCTGCAGGGTGTTGGCCAGGGCCTGACCCCGGTAGTGATTGTTGGTGATAATGAAGACGCGATTGCTGCCTTCAGCCAGCTTTTTTATCCTCTCAATCCAGTCTTCCAGTTCATTTTTGGTGTAAAGATAATTATAGCGGTCGTCGCGTCCGGCATCTTCCCGGAACCAGTCTTTATAATTCCGGCCATGGAGTCTGACGTAGGAAAAATCCGGGTTGGTAAAGATGGCTGAAGGCTTGATGGAATTATGAAAAATCGGCTGGTCAATGTTGCAGAAACAGATGCTAAATTCTTTTAAAAAATCATAAAATTCCGGTATGTGCCAGGAAGAATGCCTGACTTCAAGAGCTAAGGGAAATTCAGAAAAAAGGGAAAACAGCTTTTCCAGGTATTCTCTATTTTCAGCCGTGTTGATGAAAGACCAGGGGAACTGAATCAGGATGGCTGCCAACCTTTGCCTGGCAGCCAGAGGGGCTATGCCTTTTTTGAAATCATCCACATCCTTCTGAGAAAAGTCTTTGCGCTTATGAGTGAAACTCTGTAGCAGTTTTACCGTGAATAAAAATTCAGCAAAAGCCTGAACCCGGCGCAGCCAGGCAAAAGCCATGGACGGTGAAGCTGGACGATAGAAAGTGGAATTTATTTCCACGATATCTACAAAATTGGCTAAGTACTCCAGAGGATGAAAGCTTCGAGATTTAACTGGGGGATAGACAATTCCTTCCCAGTCTTCATAGCTCCAGCCAGCCGTGCCCACATAATATTTTTTCATATTGTTTGATTTTAATCTGTTTTTTATGGCACTTCAACCGATGTCAGTTATTATGGGGGATAGGCTGAAGCTTTTCCGGTGAAAATTGTCTGTTTCCTATGCTATAATCAAGCCATGCTGGACATAAAACTGATTCAGGAAAATTTTGACGAAGTAAAGAAAAAGCTGGCCACCCGCGGGCAGCCTCAGGTTGTGACTGATGCGGAAGAAGTGCACCGCCTTTCTGATGAAATGAAAGGCTTGATACAGCAGGTACAGGCCCTGCGAGAAAAACGAAACCGGATTTCTGACGAAGTGAAAAAGCTCAAGCCAGCCGGCCAGGATGTCTCTTCGCTGATTGAGGAAGCAAGAAAAATCGGGGAAGAAATTTCCGCACTGGAAAAACAGCCAAAAGAACTCGAGGAAAAGCTGAACACGCTTTTGCTGCGAATTCCCAACCTCGCGCATGAATCAGTCCCGGTGGGAAACAGTGCCGAAGATAACGTGGTGGTGAGAACCGTGGGGGAGCCGCCGGCCTTTGATTTTGAACCGCTGCCGCACTGGGATATCGGCAAAAACCTGAGAATTCTGGATTTTGAGCGGGCGGCTAAAATCACCGGCTCCCGCTTTGCTCTGTATTTTGGCCTTGGAGCTAAGCTGGAAAGAGCCCTGATTAATTTTATGCTTGACCTTCACACCAAAGAGAAAGGCTTCAAAGAAGTGCTACCGCCTTTTATCGCCAATGCTGCCAGTCTGATGGGCACTGGCAATCTGCCAAAATTTGCCGAGGATCTGTTCAAATTAGAAGGCTATAGTTGGTATCTGATTCCCACGGCTGAGGTGCCGCTAACTAATATCTATCGGAGTGAAATTCTGGAGGCCGAAAGTCTGCCGCAGCGTTTTGTGGCTTATACTCCATGTTTCCGCAGCGAGGCCGGTTCTTATGGCAAGGATATCCGCGGCCTCATCAGACAGCATCAGTTCAACAAGGTGGAAATGATGATTTTTTCTCTGCCCGAAAATTCTCTGGCCCAGCTGGAATATATGACTTCCTGTGCCGAGGAGGTTTTGAAACGGCTGGGACTCGCTTACCGGGTGGTGGCTCTCTGCACCGGTGATCTGGGCTTTGCCAGTGGCAAGACCTATGACCTGGAAGTCTGGATGCCTTCCAGAAATGGATATATGGAAATTTCTTCCTGCTCCGACTGTTTTGATTTTCAGGCCAGACGAGCCCAGATTCGGTTTAAAAGAGGACCCAAGTCAAAAACTGAATTCGTTCACACTCTGAACGGCTCGGGCCTGGCTGCGGGCCGGACAGTCAGCGCCATTCTGGAAAATTATCAGCAAAAGGATGGCTCGGTGGTTGTCCCGCCGGCTCTGCGGCCTTATATGGATGGGCTGGAAATAATCCGGGCCTGAACTGTCAGAAGGGGCTCTGGCTGGATGAATATATGAATAAAGATTCATATATCTTTATTGCCTACTACCATTCTTCAAAAAGGAAGCAGTCGCTGAACGGACCTAAATAGACAGCAGAACAGATTAAGAAAAAGATAAGAGATTACAGGATCAGTTTCCTGCTTATATAAACAGCAGAAGCAGATTTTAAGTAAATTTGCACTGGTAAGTGATTTAGGAGCGAAATTGTTATTACTGACAGTGCCGGCTATCAGCTTGCAGCTCCGGACCGGCTCTTGTCATATCAGCTGACTCAGGTTAAAATATTCGCTTCCCGGAGGGATGGCCGAGTGGTTGAAGGCGGCGGTCTTGAAAACCGCTTTCCGGTCTCCCGGAACGGGGGTTCGAATCCCTCTCCCTCCGCCACTTCCTTATTAGAATTCAGAAATCAGCCTGGAATTATCTGGCCAAACCCCCATCCTCCCAAACCCCCATCCTCTCAAGAAAAGATATCTTTCCCTAACTCAGGTGGTTAAAAACTGCTTTTAGTTTGAGTTTCTGGGAAAAAGGGCTTATAATAATTCAAAAGGAGGGATAATGACCTCGGAAGAAAATCCTGAAAGCAAACAATCTACCAGAAAAGCAACTGTTCGTCCCAGCCCCCTGGTTTCAACAATTCAGTTAGTCATGGGGATAGTTTTTCTGATTTTTGGCATCGCCTTAATGAGTTCGGGGGGAATAGAAGCAGGCCCCGGTCAAAAGGCCCTGTCGCTTTTCCTCATCATCTGGATACTGGCCTGTCTGGGAATCATAATCTATTCCTTACTTAACCTGCTTTCTTTTAAGGATTACAAGGTAAAACCCACGGCCACCGATGTCCTGGAAATCGAAGAAAAATCTGTTACTCAGGAGACAGAGAGGTTTCAGCAACCGCTGGATTTTGAAACCAAACTCAGAAAACTGGAGAGTTTGAGGAAGGATGGCCTGCTCACTGAAGAAGAATATCAGAGCAAAAAGAAAGAAATTCTGGACCAAAAGTGGTGAAGCTAAGCCAGTTTCAGTTCAGGCCAGAATTTGATCAAAGCGGCCGGGATAACCCTGGAACCGGCCAGGTCTTAAGTGCTCTTTGATGATATCCTTTTCCTGCAGACTTCTTTCTGGCAATTTGCTGAAGGTCGGGAACTTTGTCCGATCGAGAACGGTCTGAGGTGGCTCAATTTGAGGCATCTTTAAGCGGCAACAGTGCATGGAGAGGCAATAAAGCCTGAATTATAAATTACTATCAGGGAGATTTAAACGATGGAAAAAGATTATAAGCTGACAGCGTTTTTTATTTTTATCATTTTTATTTTATTGCCAGGAATTGAAGTCTCGGCCGATAGAGGGTCGTTTTCTTTTGGCCCGGCCCGGATATCACAGGATTCTCAAAAAGCCATAATTTTTCACAACAAAAAAGAAGAAATTCTGATCCTGGCTACTGAACTTAAAGCTGACCGTCAGGTTCAGATTCTGGAGTTCATTCCTTTTCCTTCAGAGCCAGCGGTCTGTCTGGTAAAGGGCCAGCCTTTTGAAAAAGTCAACGAGTTGCTGAAGAAAAAAGATGTGGAAATGGAAAAGGGTATAAGTAAAGGTGGTTCAGCGGCGGCTCCGGTCGAAATAAAGCTCAGCCAGAAAATTGGAGTTCATGAAGTTACCGTGGTCAAAATCAATGAACCTCAGGAATTCGAAAAATGGGTAAAGGAGTTTTTTTCTGGTCGCAGTCAGCGATTGGAGAATAACCTGGATAGAGTTATTCAGACTGCTCGGGATTATCTGACCCGGGGATTAAATTATTTTGTCTTTGATTCAGTGGATATCAGCCAGGACTCACGTCTTATAGAACCCTTAGCTTATCGGTTTGTTTCGGACAAACTCTATTATCCGCTGAAGACTTCGAATATTGTCGGCGGAGAAGGCGCGGTGGAGCTGATTTTAATCCTTCCCGGGAGTTTCTGGTTGGAAGAGATGAGAGACGAGAGATATTTTTCGTTTTTCCGCTCGGGCTGGAAAGTGAGCTCCTCGTCAAAAATGTATCCTGATGACCTGGCTGCTATTTACCCTGAAGCTAAGGATCTTTTCTCCGGATTTCGCCAGGTTTATCTGCAGCTGCTCCATTATTCAGGGCCATACAGTTTTAAGGAGGATTTGCTCTGGGAGGTGTCTTCGCTGCCACCTTATGCCTATAAATTTTCCTTTTTTACGGGATATGGATTGGATTATGAACAGAAAATGACTGAAGATGAGATGAAAGATTACCTGGAAGCCAAATGTCTTGAGGATGAAAACTTCCTGAAAAATCCTATGTTTCTCAATGAATATCTGCTGGGCTATATGCTGACCTCAGGCTGCACCTGTCTAGATTTTATCCATCCGGAAGAATACCTGGTTTATGAAGCCGTTTTTCACCCTGAAACCAATCTGGATGGGTTGCCTACAGGTGAAGTTCTTCTGGAGCCGGTCACTTTGAAAATGAAGGTTGAGTATCAGAAGGGATTAGAAAAAACGCTGATTGACAATTTCAATGAGAAGAACAAAAAAGAATACAACCTGAAGGCTGGTCTTCCTGATGGCCAGGAAACTTTTTTGAGATTCAGGGATTCAGAATCAAGTGGAGGTCTTCGTTCCGGGAAAACTTTTGTTTCTCGGGTTGGTTTCAATCCGAATAAAACTGAGGCTTTAGTTTTTGTTTCTCATGTGGCTGACCCGGAAATGGGCGTTGGCTATCTGCTGTTGCTGGGAAAGAAAGCCGGTCAGTGGAAGCTAAGCGGAGTTTTCGGACGTCAGATTTACTGAGACCATTTAATTTTTATGACCTGAAATTTTATTATGTTTCTGCCTGTGGCTGTCTGGGACCTGAAATAACGATAAGAATCAGATTTTCTCTGGCCCGCCAGAATTGATTGCTTTTTCCAGGCTGAGGATTTTCAGAATAAAGCTTATAATTTCCTGTTTTTATCTGCCTTGAAACGGGCTTTATCAGAAAAGTCCGGATTTATTCCAATAGTCAGAGCAGAACGATTCTAATAATTGGGCCAGTCCAAGGGTTTTTTTCAGCTGCAAAAAATGCTAAAATAAGTCTGCTTTTCCGGTGGAGAGGTGCTGGAGTGGTCGATCAGGGTCGCCTGCTAAGCGATTGTACCAGTTAAAGCTGGTACCGCGGGTTCGAATCCCGCCCTCTCCGCCACCTACTTTTACCTGTATCTTCAGCTTTTATTACCTCCCGATTCAAAATCACACGTTCCAAATATATCTTAAGATATAAAGGCGAGCTTAATTTATTTTGGATAATTTTTAAACGGTTTTCTTTTATTTTCTCCAGAAATAACCCGGAATAATTTAGAGCCAGGACTTAAGATGATCAGGCGGAGCAGGAATAATTTTTAATGCTTATATCTGCATTTATTTTAAGCAATAAATTAAATAATTTTGGGTTTGACAATTCAGAAGGGGCTTTTATAAATTGATTTCAGTGAAAGTCAAAAAGGAGCCAGCATGGAAATAAGAAATTGCTTAAGCCAGCACTTTTTATCAACCAGAGCAGTTTTAACTATTCTGCTAATTATTTTTGTATTTCCTGGCTGTCAAAGCCAGAAGAAAGCAGAAGATACTCTATCAGCCACTTATAAGCTTTTCTCAGACCCGCCAGCAGAATTCCGACCGGCTCCACTCTGGGTCTGGAACGATCTGATGACTGAGGAAAAAATAAAAGAGCAGCTAACAGATTTTAAAGCTAAAGGATTTGGTGGAGTTTTTGTTCATCCCCGACCGGGGCTGATTACACCTTATTTATCTGAAGACTGGCTGGCGCTGTTTAAGGAAGCAGTAAAAATAGGGAAAGAGCTGGGACTCAAGATTTGGATTTATGATGAAAATTCGTATCCATCAGGCTTTGCCGGTGGTCTGGTGCCAGCGGCTCTGCCTGAGGTGGCCAGGTCGGGATTAAAAGCCACCCGGCTCAGGCTTCCAGACATAAAGGGCACAGAAAATCTGGTCTGTGTTCTTCAGGAAGAAGCCAGTGGCTTTGTGGACATGACTGACCGGGTAAGAGCCGGCGAGAAGGGCTGGCCTGAAGGCAATTACTGGATATTTGAGGTAGTTAAGGACAACCCTTCTGCCTGGTATGGTGGCTTTACCTATGTTGATCTGATGCGGCCCGGAGTTACCCAGGCTTTTCTCCACCTCACTCATGATGCTTATAAAAAAGCTTGCGGTGAGGAATTCGGTCAGACTGTGCCGGGAACTTTTCAGGATGAAGCTGAAATTGCTCCGGCCGGTGGAGCCTGGGCGGTAAATTACACTCCTGGTCTTTTTGCTGAGTTCAAAAATCGCCGCGGTTATGAACTGAAAACCGAGCTTCCATCTCTGCTGGTAGAAAAAGGAGATTTTCGTCGGGTAAGGCACGATTTTTATCAGACCTGCTTGGAGCTTTTTGTGGAAAATTGGGCTAAGCCCTATTCTGAATATTGCTCTCAGAATAATCTTCAGCTGACCGGCCATTACTGGGAACACGACTGGCCAATTCCCAGGGCCAATCCTGATAGCCTGGCCCTTAACGCCTATGCTCATATGCCCGGGATTGATATCCTGATGAACAGCTGGGATGACGGCCCCCATGCCCAGTTTGGAAATTCCAGAGCGGTTCGTGAATTACGAAGTCTGGCTAATCAGCTCGGCCGCAAAAGAACTCTTTCTGAAACCTACGGGGCCAGCGGCTGGGACCTGACTTTCTTTGATCAGAAGCGGATTGGCGATTGGGAATATGCTCTCGGAGTTAATTTTTTAAATCAGCATCTGGTCTATTCCACCATTGCCGGTGCCAGGAAAAGAGATCATCCGCTGTCATTTTCCTATCATGAACCCTGGTGGTCTGATTATCGTCTGATGAACGATTATTTTGGCCGCCTGTCTGTGGGTTTGAGTTCAGGTGAGCAGTTCAACCGGATTTTGGTGATTGAACCTACCACTTCAGCCTGGATGTATTATTCTCCGGTGGAGAAAAATGAGAAGTTCGAAAAAGTTGGCCAGGATTTTCAAGACTTTGTCCGCCGCCTGGAGCAGCTTCAGGTGGAATATGATATCGGCAGCGAATTGGTGATCAGGGATTATGGTCGGATTGAAGGAAGAAAATTCCGGGTCGGTCAGAGAGCTTATGACTTAATTATTCTGCCGCCGGGAACTGAAAATTTAGAACCCTGGACAGCAGCTTGTCTCCAGGACTTTCTTAAAAACGGGGGACAGGTTTTAAGCTGGGCTGAAAGTCAGCTATTTGTCGGTGGCCAGCTTTCTTCTTCAGGAGAAAAGTTTAAATCATTTAGAAAATTCAAGAACCTCGCCGCTCAGCCAGTTGAAGCCGAGGTTATCTCTAAATCTTTAAAACCGGAGATAGAGTTTAAAAATCTCTCCGGTCAGGAAAAACTTTTTCATCAGCGTCGTCAATTCCAGGATGGTCAGCTCCTGTTTTTAGTCAATGTCAGTCCGGAGAAAACGGCTTCCGGTGAACTGGAATTAAAGGGAAAATCAGCAGAGAAGTGGGATCCCTTCAGTGGAACAGGTGAATTATACCCGGCTGAGAGAGAAGGCGGTAAACTCAGTCTTAATTTTTCTCTCAAGCCTGGAGAAAGCCTTCTGCTGGCAATTTACAACAAACAGGCAGCGAAAAGATTTATTGAAAAGGGAAAAGAAAAGGCTGTCGAGACAATCTTGCCCCACGAGCCGCTGATCGTTAAAAGGCTTGATCCCAACGTCCTGACGCTTGACTACTGCGACCTGACTCTTGGTGGCCGAACAGAAAAGAACCTGTATTTTTATCAGGCCCAGAGAAAGGCCTATAATTTTCATGGTCTTGACCGAAATCCCTGGGATTCGGCTGTTCAGTATCAGGACAGCCTTATTTCGAAAAACAAGTTCGGCCCGGGCACTGGTTTTAAAGCTGATTTTCATTTTACAGTTGCCCCTGGAGTGGACTTAAAATCGTTGAAACTGGTAGTGGAGAGGCCGGAAATCTTCAAGGTTCAGGTCAACAGTCAGACATTACCACCCCAGCCTGATTCCTGGTGGCTGGACAGGGCTTTTGGAGTTTTTTCCTTAAAGAAGGTAGCCAGAATCGGTCTTAACACCATCACTCTCGTGATTAGTCCTTTTGACCTTCTGGCCGAGCTTGAGCCGATCTATATACTCGGCGATTTTTCTGTGGAGCCAGCGGCTAAAGGCTTCACCATAACGCCGGCCAGACCACTCAATTCAGGTTCCTGGAAGGCTCAGGGGTTACCTTTGTATGGACACAGAGTGCAATATTTGACTTCGGTTGAAGTCAAACAGGATGAGTTGAATCATAGTGATTATCTTGCTCAGGCCGGTAAGTGGAGAGGAGCTTTGGCTGAACTTGAAGTTAACGGCCAGAAGGCCGGATATCTTTTAAGCCAGAACGATTGTCTGATGATAACTGATAAGCTTAAACCTGGAAAGAATGACCTGAGCCTGACAGTATATGGCAACCTTAAAAATACCCTTGGTCCTCATCATCTCAATCCGCCGGCCGGAATGGCCTGGCCCGGTTCTTTCCAGAGAGCGCCCGAAGGTGGACAACCGCCTGGATCTGAGTATAATGTGCTGGATTGTGGACTTTTTGATGACATAATCATAAAGAAAAGAATCAAGGGAACCCAGGAATGAAAACAATTGGCTTCGATAGTGAAATTTATCTGAAACAACAGGGTGGAGCGATTTCTCGGCGATTAGCTCTTTTCCCTGATAAGCTCTATCTCGAATTCGGCGGTAAAATTCTCAACGACTTTCATGCAGCCAGAGTTCTGCCTGGCTATGATCCTAATGTTAAGATCAAATTGCTTCAGCAGTTCAGTGACAGAATCGATATAATTCTCTGTATTTTTGCCGGTGATATTGAACGACGTAAACTCAGAGCAGATTTCGGCATCACCTATGATGCTGATGCTCTTAAACTGATAGATGATCTCAGAGAATGGGATTTAAAAGTTTCAGCTGTGGTTATCACCAGGTATGAAGAGCAGGTTTCAGCCAAGGTTTTTAAAAATAAGCTCGAACGCCAGGGAATAAACGTATATACCCACAGATTCACCCGTGGTTACCCGACTGATGTGGAGACCATTGTCAGTGAAGAAGGCTATGGAGCCAATGAATACATAAAAATTACCAGATCTCTGGTGATAGTCACCGGTCCTGGTCCTGGAAGCGGTAAGCTGGCCACCTGTCTTTCTCAGCTTTATCATGAGCATAAAAGAGGGCTCAAAGCTGGTTACGCCAAGTTTGAAACTTTCCCCATCTGGGACCTGCCCCTGAAGCACCCGGTAAATGTGGCCTATGAAGCAGCCACTGCCGACCTGGGCGATTTTAACCTGGTCGATCCTTTTCATCTGGAAGCCTATAATCAAAGAGCCATCAATTATAACCGGGACGTGGAAGCTTTTCCTCTATTAAGGCGAATCTTAGACAGAATAGCGGGCAATGGCTTTGCCTACAAATCGCCGACTGACATGGGAGTCAATGTAGTCAGCAAAGGAATCATCGATAATGCTGCAGTTCAGGAAGCAGCCCGGCAGGAAATAATCAGGCGCTATTTTCGTTACCAATGTGAGTATGCTCTTGGTTATACCGAACAGGCGACAGTGGAAAGAGCTGAGCTACTGATGAAAGAGCTTAACTTAAGGCCTGAAGACCGGTCGGTGGTGCCCTTAGCCCGGGAGGCAGCGGTTGAAGCTCAGAGAAAAGGAAAAGGTAATAACGGCATTTACGTTGGAGCGGCTCTGGAGCTTAAAGATGGCCGAATGGTTAAAGGCTATAATTCGCCTTTAATGCATGCGGCTTCGAGCGCTGTGCTCAATGCCCTCAAGCAATTAGCCGGTATTCCTGACCATATCCATTTGCTTTCGCCCTCAGTCCTGGAACAGGCAGCTTACCTCAAGCAGAATATTCTCGGCGGCAAAGCTTTGAGCCTGGACCTGACTGAGGTTCTGACCTGTCTGGCGATTACGGCTCCGACCAGTCCGGCGACTCAGTTAGCCTTGGATAAACTCAAAGAACTTAAAGGTTGTGAGATGCACCTGACTCATATGCCCACTCCGGGCGATGAAACCGGACTCAGAAGGTTGGGTATTAACCTGACTAGCGATCCGGTCTTTGCTTCAAAAAATCTTTTTGTAGGTTAAGTCAGAATCGGAGAATTCCGGTCATGGTCAAAATTAAAAAATTAATTTTCAGTGCTGTGTTTATCCCCTGGCGCAATTATGATTTTTTCCAGAGTGAGATGGCTTTTGGTCTCTGGACAAAAAGTTTTTTCGGGTTAATAGTTTTTTGCCTGGCCTTTGCTCTGACCTCATTTATCCAGGCTGCCACCGGAAATTTTCCGGCCATACCTGTGGTGCTGCCATTGAGGCTGGAAAATTATTTTGTCTGGCAGGCAATTCTGGTTATTCCCTGGCTGATAGTTAGCTGGTTGGCAGTCAGTTTGTTGGCCAGGATGTTTTTTCTTTTATTCAGAGCCAGAGCGGTCAGCTTCCGGCAATTATCCGCCTCCTTAGCTTTGAGCTTTTATCCTTTTCTTTTCTGGTTATGGCTGCCTCATCTGCTGACAGCAATTTTTTATCTTCTGGGAATGTCTCAAAAAGAATGGGTTGACCTGTTATCCGAGCCGGGCTGGTTTCAAACTGGTTATATTGCTTTTATTGTTCTGGCTATTCTGACTGGCTTTTTGGCGACCAGCATAGCTCTGATCAGAAGGAGATGGGCTAAAAGGGGCTTTAGTCTGATCACGGCCAGTTTAAGCTTCATTTTATGGTGTCTTCTGGTCTTTTTATTTCTGCGCTAAAGGAGGGCTTATGGACGTGGTCATCAGAAGGTTCAGAATGAGTGATTATGACCGGGTAATTGAGCTCTGGCAGCAGGGCCATCTGCCACTTAAACCTAAAGGCCGGGACAGCCGGGAAGAGATAGAAAGACAGATTCAACTCAGTAATGTGATCTTTCTGGTGGCTGAAAGTGCTGGTAAAGTCATCGGAACTGTTCTGGCCACTCATGACGGTCGGAAAGGCTGGATAAACCGACTGGCGATTGATCCGGCTTTCCGCGAGCAGGGACTGGGTCAGAAGCTGATCCAGGAAGCTGAAGAAGAGCTGGAGAAAGATGGAATCATGATGTTCGCCGCCTTGATCGAAGAAGATAACCTGCCTTCGATTAACCTTTTCGGAAAGCTCGGCTATGAATATCATCCTGAGATAAAATATTTTACCAGGAAAAAATTTCCTGAGATCTGAAGTAAAAGCTAATTAAACGTTATAAATTCGAGAGGAATAGTTTAAAATAGAATATCATCAAGTCTGTTTTTATGGAGGAATAAAATGAAAGCAGTTGAGCTGTTTGAAGGAATATATTGGGTTGGAGCCGAAGACTGGGACCGCCGGCTGTTTGATTCTCTCCTTCCCCTGCCGGAAGGAACCAGCTACAACGCTTACCTGGTCAAGGGAGAGAAGTACACTGCCCTGATTGATGCGGTTGACCCATCCAAAATTAATTTTCTGGAGGAACATCTAAAAGAATTTCCCAAAATTGATTTTTTAATTGCCAATCATATCGAACAGGACCATTCAGGTCTGATTCCTTTTGTCTTAGAGAAATATCCTCAGGCTCAGCTTTTAATCACTCCGACCGCTAAGGACCTGGTCCAAAGCCATCTCCATGTGGCTGAAAACCGCCTAAGGACTGTGGCTGATGGTGAAAAGCTGGATCTGGGTGGCCGGACCATTCGCTTTATTCATTTTCCCTGGGTTCACTGGCCTGAGACCATGCTCAGCTATCTGGAAGAAGACCAGATCCTTTTCAGTTGTGATCTTTTCGGCTCTCATCTGGCCTCATCTGAACTTTTGGTCAGAGAAGAACCTCTGGCCATTGAACCGGCCAAACGATATTATGCAGAAATCATGATGCCGTTCAGAAAGATAATCCAAAAAAACCTGGGAAAAGTCGAAAACCTTCCCTTGAAATACATTGCCCCAAGCCACGGTCCAATCTATCCACGCCCGGAATTCATTATCCAGGCTTATAAAGAATGGATTGCTGATAAGCCGCGGAACCTGGTCGTCATCGCCCATGTCAGCATGCACGGTTCGACCGAGAAGATGGTCAGCCACCTAGTCCAGGCTCTGTCTTTAAGAAATGTGGAAGTAAGGCCATTTAATCTGGCCGTAACTGATGTTGGCCGCTTAGCCATAAGCCTGGTAGAGGCGGCTACCATCATCATAGCTTCTCCCACGGTGCTGACCGGACTTCATCCTTTAGCGGCTGAAGCAGTTTTTCTGGTGAATGCTCTGAGGCCTAAAGCCCTGTTTGCCGGTTTTATTGGTTCCTATGGCTGGAAGTCCAGAGCCCTCGACCAGCTCAAAACCATGCTGGACAGCGTCAGGTTTGAATTGTTCCCGCCAGTCCAGATCAAAGGTAACCCGCGGCCTACAGACCTGGCCGCCATAAATAATCTAGCTGAAGAGATTTATCAGAGACACAAAAAAGTCGGGTTGATTTGAAGGCAGAACTGACCTTAGCTTTTGACCTGGAACTCCGGAAACAGTCTTCATTCCTTCGTCAAGAACGATCGTTCCTGATTCAGCTGAGAATTCTTTCCCCTGAGGTGCAAATTGGAAAATGGTGTCCGTTTTGCCCTTAAAGAGATTCTGATAAAAGTGGAATCAATTATATTATTTTTGGGCTAAGAATAAAGAACTCATCACCGCTTCTTCCAGCTCTTCTCCCACGGTCGGGTATTTTCGCCTCTGACTCCTTCGACTTGTCTGATTCAGTAGAGCATTGATTTGAGGAATTTTGTACAGGTTGACTGCACTTTCTCCAGATTCAGAAAAGACATCTGCGGTAATGGTATAAGGTATCCCGGTAGCTCGGAGGTTCTGATTTTCCAGAATTTTCTGAAGCCTTTCCCGAACTTTCTGTGCCCCGGCCTGAGTGGTGTTAGGCAGAAGAACCAGAAATTCTTCTTGTCCGACTCTGGCCACCAAATCCACCTTTCTGGTCGTCTTTTTAAGGATCTGGCTCAGATTCAATAGAACCCTTTCCCCGGCTTCCGGCCCAAAGGTCTGGATGATTTTTTCAAAGTAATCGACATCAACCTTGAGCAGAGATAAGTTAGAATCATATCTTTCGCTTCTGGCCACCTCTCTTTGAAAATACTCGAAGAAGGTTTTGGGATTATAGGTCTGAGTCAACTGGTCAAAATCTTCCAGTTCTCTGATCTGTTTCAGCAAGATTATTCTTTCCAGGGTCAGTTCAGCAAAAGCCGTTAGAGCCAGCAGCAATTTAAATTCTTCAAGAGTAAAAGCCGCTTTATTCTTCTTGTTGATCAGAAATAAAACACCATGAACGATTCTTTCGATACGGAAAGGGATGGCCATCAGACTTTTGATTTCTAAACCGGGAACCTGATCAATTTCAGAATTGAACCTGGGATCTTTGGCACAATCGGTTATAATCAGGTTTTGATTGGTTTCTGCCGCCAGGCCACAGATTCCTTCTCCTCTTTTGACCACCCGATCCTTAAGCTTGTCAATTTTCTCGCCCAGCAGTAGCGCATAACGCAGGTCGCGGGTAGCCGGATCCTTCAAAAGAAAGGCAGCGAGTTCAGGGTCAAGAAGTCCGGCTGCTTTCTTTAAAAATCTATCCAGCAGGTCATCAGAGTTTTTAGCTAGAGGCAGCTCTTTGATTGTCTCCAAAAATCTGGCTGGGTCCAAAAATTTCTCTTCCTTCTGGGCCAACCCGCCCTTTATCTCATCCATTAATTATTTAATATCAAATTTATTTTTTATTTTCAACTGATTTCCAATCTTCGAGTTTCCCGGGCAGCTCACTCAGAAAAGAAGAATCTACCTTGAACAGATAGCTGAGCTCAGAATTTTTAATGACCACCTGTTTTTTATCGCGGGATTCCTGGCCGATAAGCAGTTTTATCTCCTTTTCTTCTTGTCCTTCAGGTTTGACCTTGAGAGTTATCTCCAGCTGTGGTTTATCCAGGCCAAAATCAGTCAGGTTTCCCGGCTGATCGATGAATTCAAGGGCTTCTAAATATTCCAGTTTTCTGATGAGAGATTCAATCTTGGATTCGTCAGCGGCTTCTTTTTTATTGGAGTCAGCCAGCAGCCGCCATTTTTCCTGTTCCTTATTTTTTTCTTTAAGTTTTTCTTTGGTAACTGAGATGACCTTATTCTGCTGGCTGATGGTAATACCGGCAACCTCCCAGCTGTTGAAAATGGCCACTTTCTTTTCTCTGAGGTCATTGAGCTTTTTACTCAGGTCATTGATGATCTGGCTATCAACTTCAATTATCTTTTTAGTCAGAGAATTCGTGGCTATCACTTTATCGTTCCTCCTGGTCAAGCAAAAAATCAGTTCTTTGCTCTCGGCCAGGGTCAGGTTGACTATAAATTCTGGCTGATCCAGGCCAAAAGATTGGAAATCCCCTGGTTTCTTTTCTTCTACCAGAAATTCTTTAGCCCTCAATCTGGAAAGACTATCCAGCAGATTGTCTATCTGGTAATTGGAAGCTAGAGCTTCCAGTGGATAGACAAAAATCCAGTTTTCTGCTTTCTTACTTGCTTTCCAGTTAAGGTCTCTGGACTTAACTTCAATGGCCTGGACTTCTTTGGTCTCAAATTTTAGTATTTCTTTATTCCTCAGGTCATAGAGCTTTTTATCCAGAGAATATTTAAGAGAGCTTGACACTAAAACCACCCTGGATTGGTCCTCTCTTTTGGCATAAAGGCTGCTGTCCAGAGGATTTTCCAGGCCGATCAGTATCCGCACCGGTTCTTTCTGGCCTTTGAGCCACAAGCTGATTTCTTTTTTGGGGATTTCATATGACTTCAGATCCGCTGGCTGGTTATCAACTACCTGTTCAATCTTGAGGCTGGCAAAATTCTCAGCCAGGCTGTTAGCTTCATAATTATCAGCCTCAGCCACCATCGGCTCGATTATCTGCCAGTTTCCTTTTTCATCTTTCTGTAAGGTTATAGCTTCCTGACCCTCGGCTTTCAGACTGATTTTTTCTACCTCAGAAGCTTTAAAATCAGTTAGCTTTTCTTCTTTTTCCTTTTTTTCTCTGGCGGTGTTTGATTTATATTCGATAAAAAGCACACCTGCCAGCAGAAGGCAAAAAACCAGAAGGAGAATAAGAGTCGTTTTGAATTTCATAACGACCTCCTTCTAAGCCAGATGGTTAAACCAACAATCAACACGACTAATGGTAGCAGGATGATGGAGATAAACATCAAGAATCGGCCCTGGCTGGGGGTAAGTTGGATGGCTCGAGGTGACTGGGTTTTAGCCTGAATTGAGATCAGGTCAGATTCTTCAGTCAACCAATTAACAGTATTCAGGAAGAGATTACCATTTCCGGAGAGATTATAGTACCTGTTGGTGATGAAATCGGAGTCGCCAAAAACAGCCAGTCTGGCTTCTTTGGCCGGGCTTGGGGAAGTCTCTTTTGGCTGTGATTCACTCGAAGATTTAGAGGCAGGGGTTTCGGTCATTTTTTTTATTCCGACTACCGCCAGAGAAATTGGACCCTGCTTATCCCTGTTTTTATCAAAAGAGATTTCTTTCTGGTCGAGCTGGCGTTCCGACCAGGAATTGGGACTGGTTTTGGCAATCGCCGTTAAGGTCATACCATCTGGTTTGGTCTTGGCTATTTCCACTGACCTGGCTAAAGGGAAGAAGGTGGCGTAGCGGAAATTTCTGGTTATTTCATGGGATTCGTACTCAGTGACTATCGGCATAAAATAATCCCCGCCCAGGAGTCTGGAAACGGTATCCACGACCAGATCATTTTCCAGCTGGAAACCGTCTTCAGCCAGCCATGGTTCCAGCCCGGAGGAAGTCTCAGGGTCTATCATAAAAAATATTCGTCCACCCTTGTTCAGGTAATTCTTCAGAGTCTCCAGTTCATTGGGTAACAGAGCTTGGCGCGGTCCAGGATTGAGGAGCAGACTGCAATCACCGGGGAAATTATCCGAAAGAGCCAGACTAAGTTTTTTCACTTCATAGCCAATTTTTTCTAATTCATTCTTAGCTGTGCTGTATCCAGTATCACCGCTATCTTCAATAGAGCCTTCGCCGTGACCTTGGAGAAAGTAGATGGTTTTTTTCTTCTCTCGGGTCACCTTGATGATGGCATTAGTGACGTCTTCTTCAGAAGTCGTGGTGATTCTATTTTCTTTATCTCCGCACTCGAAAACAGTGGTGCCATCCTGAGTTATTTCATATTTTTTTACCAGGCCGGGGTTTTTGTCCGGATCGATGAATTCGTATTTAATCTTGGGTGAATGGTAAGCGTAGATTTTCAGCAGACTTTCTATGGTCGGTCGGCCAACGTTGCCCTCGCGGAAAAAGCCCTTGATGATGACATCCTGTTTGAGATTTTTAACAACTTTAATTGATTGATCAGACAGGCTGTGGATTTTGGCTGCGGTCAAATCAACCCGGTAGTGATGCCTGGCTAAGAAAAAATTAAGAATGACCAGAATAGCCAGAACCAGGATGATGATCAGGAACATATTGCTGGAATAAAGAAAAGATTTGCGCTTCAAACCTTCTCTAAGGACCGATAGATTCAGAATGATATAAATGATAATCAAGGTCATTCCCACCAGACCGCAAGCTAAAGCCACTGTCCTGTACTGCGGCCAGACGATCAAAAGGACAATGGCTAAAGCCACAAGAAACAGGCCTATATAATTCAGATAATTTTTAATCCTGGCCATGGTCTTACCTCCATCGACGGAATTGAATGACTGAGTTAGTCAAGAAAAGACCGAAAAAGGCAAAACTTAAATAATAAACAAGATCACTGGTATCAAGAATTCCTTTGGTCATTCCGTCAAAGTGTTCGAAAAACGACAGATAGTTTAAAACATCCTGCCACAGGCCTCGGGCTGAATAACCGGCCCAGCTCAGAACCCAGAAAAGGAGAAGGGTGCCAAAGGTCAGAACAGCTGAGACAATCTGATTTTCGGTGAGTGAAGACCAGAAAACTCCCAGGCCAAGAAAAGCCGCGCCCAGCAAGAACAGACCGAGATAACCCATTAAATAGGGAAGAGGTTCGGGGTTGCCGTAGATAAAAGTGAAGATAGTTGGAATAGCACTCAGAAAGAGCATAGTAAAAAGAACGATCAAAGAAGCCAAGTATTTCCCCAGAATGATCTGAATCACTGACACTGGGGAAGTGAACAGTAACTCTTCCGTGCCCATCTTTTTTTCTTCTGAAAAAAGCCGCATCGACAACAGGGGAAGCATCAGCAGCAGGATGATGCTCAGATTGTGAAACAACGGAGCGAAGACCATCTGATTAATATTTACCTGCTGGTAATAGTCTGGGTTTTGAGCCATCTGCATGGCCTGAGAATTAAACCACCAGACAAGGCTGTAGAAAAAGAAACCTGAAAGGAGAAGGAAAACAGAAATAACTATATAAGCTATAGGCGAAGTAAAATAAGAGAGAAGTTCTTTTTTGATGACTGGCCAGATTGCTTTCATGATTCCATCCCTCCTGAAACGATTCTCAAGTAAAGCTCTTCGATATTCATAGCGGTTGAGCGCATTTCCAGAAGTCCGAGTTGCTTTTCCAGGCAAAGTCTAACAACTTGTTCTCTCATATCCTTACTCCTGTCCCATTCGACCTTGATTTCTAATCCTTCAAGATAAACCTTATCTATTCCAGGTAACTGCCGAAAGAGACTCAAGATTTCATTGTCAGATTTTTTCAGCCGGAGGTAGACGCCATCTTTTTCTTTAAAAGTTGCGCTCAACTCTTCCAGAGATCCGGAAGCCATCAACTGGCCTTCATTGATTATGACCACGCCATCGCAGACTTGAGTGACTTCGGCCAGAAGATGGGTTGAAAGCATCACTGTATGTTCACTTTTAAGAGATTTGATCAGCTGGCGGATTTCTACAATCTGAGCCGGGTCGAGTCCGATGGTCGGCTCATCCAGAATGACAACCTGAGGATTATGAATCAAGGCTTGAGCGATGCCCACCCGTTGCTTGTAGCCACGAGAAATATTCCTGATCAGCCTTTTTCTTACAGGCTGAAGGCCGGCAATTTCCACTGCCCGGTCGACAGCACCTTTCTTTTTACTTCTGGGGACTTTCTTAATCTCAGCTACAAATCCCAAATAAGCTTCCACTGTCATTTCCGGATAGACCGGGACGGTTTCAGGCAGATAGCCGATTGACTGTTTAACTGCTTCTGGCTGTTCAAAAACATCGTAACCGGCTACCATCGCCCGACCTTCTGTCGCCGGGAGAAAACCGGTCAGAATTCTCATAGTGGTGGTTTTTCCGGCAGCATTCGGTCCGAGCAATCCCCAGATTTTTCCCTTTTCTACCTTAAAACTGAGGTCTTTGATGGCTACGAGGTCGCCATACTTCTTGGTGAGATTTTCAGTTTCAATCATCGACCAACCTCCTTTTATGGATAAAGGATTACATTTTTTCCGGAACCTGAAGGCCCATCAGTTCTAAAGCCTGGCAGAGAATTTCATGAACAAAGTATATAGTTAACAACCTGAAGTTTCGGAGTTCATCATCTTTTTCAGCCAGAACCGGGTAGTTATGATAATAGCTGTTGAATTTCTGACAGAGGTTGAAAGTGAATTTGGCTAAACCGGCAAATTCTAAGGTAACTGTTGACCGCAGGACTTCTTCATCCAGACCGGAGGCATAGACAATGAGTTCCCAGAAGTCGTGAGCCTCTTCCGGAGAGAGCCTGCCGAGATTTGTTTTTTCAGCCAATTCAGGTTGGCAGACTTGTTCGTAAGAAATTCCAGTTTTTTCCTGAAGCTTGCGAAAAATACTTCTTAGCCTGACTGCGGAGTATTGCAGATATGGTCCGGTTTCCCCTTCAAAATTCAGGGCTTCATCAAAATCAAAGATAATAAGCGAGTTGCGGGCATACTTCAGCATAAAATATCGGACCGCCGCCCAGGCAATCTGCCTGGCGATCTGTTGTTTACTGGAAAGCGATAGGTCCGGATTTCTCTTAGCAACTTCTTCAAAAGCTTTTTCTTCCAGTCTGTCGAGCAGGTCATCAGCTTTGATCCCCACTCCTTTTCGACCTGAGACTTCCAGGAAGGCCCGATCTTTATCTTCTTTGGTGATTTCGACATTAATTTCAGACAGGCTCTTAGGGGATAGAGCCACCATCTCATAAGAAAAGTGTATTGATTTAGTCGCTTGCTCATAGTAACCAAGTGATTTCAAACCCTGGACTACAACTTTCTGAAGATAAGACTGACGAACGTCTATAACATTGTAAACCTTACTGCCGGCTCCAAAATGAACATCATAAGAAGTGGGATAAGCTGAGGAGATCCAGATTGTTCGGCCGTTTTCTTCGGTAAAAGGTTCATAATAAAAGTCCTGACCGAGCAGACCAAACTTCCATAGCTGGTAGGCAATGTCCTTACCAACATAAGTAACAGTGCCATCAGATCTGACGATTATTTTTTCACGCTCTGGCTCATCCTCAAGTTTCATCACCCAGCAGCCAGCGGCTTCTCCTTCCTGAGAGAGATGAATGGCCTGGCTTTTCTTGAGCCGGTCGAAAGCTTTTTCCCAAAAGTTAAGACCCAGGATACTGCTCTCACAGGGCAGGACATCATAAGTAATGCCCAGCCTTTTCATGGTTGCCAGATGAGCTCTGAGAATCCTTCGTGAAATATAATGAGCATAATCAGTTTCAGGGGACAGGTGATGTTCAATTCTTTTGAGAATTTCTCCTTTTCTGGCCCGGGCTTCCTGGTTTTCGGCCAGATAACGGGAAACCCTGGTGTAGAGGTTCCAACAGTAATAATCAAATCTATCTTGGATTTTTTCCAGGTCAGTCAGAGTCTTTTTTTCGAGCTCGATGACCCCAAAAACCACATCGACCACCTGGACTCCCGTGTCATCGATGTAGTTCTGGATTTCAACTTTTTCGCCTTTATACCTAAGGCATCTGGCTAAGGTATCTCCAAGACAGGCATTGCGGAGGTGCCCCACATGGGCGGCCTTATTAGGATTAATGTTAGTATGTTCAACGATGATTTTCTTCTCTTCAGGCTGCAGCCCGGTTGTTTTGAGTTTTCTAAACTTTTCCGAGAAGAATTTTTTCCGGTCGAGATAAAGGTTGATGTAGCCAGCCCCAGCCACCTCGACTTTTTCCACTCCTTCCAGTCCTTCAAGCAAACCCACCGCCCGGCTGGCAATAGTTCTGGGATTAGTTTTCAGCTTCTTGGCTAAGGGAAAAGCTATGGACAGAGCCAAATCGCCAAATTTCTGGTCAGGGGTAGTGGTAAGTTCCACCTCTTCGACGGACACTGGAAATTCTGAACTCAGCCTCAACCAGATTTTTTCTTTTAATTCTTTCTTTGTCTTGAACATCGTGCTTTTAATTATAACAAAAATCTTCAGGCTAACAAGTAAGGATTTATAAAGGATTTATACTTGAAACGGCACCCGGCTTTGTGATAAATATTTAAATTAGCTAATTTAGATCAAGGAAAGGACTTATCATGAAAAAAACGAGGTTAAAAGCAATTCATAAGGAATCAGGTGCCCGAATGGTTGAATTTGCTGGCTGGGAGATGCCTGTTGAGTACCAAGGCATCATTGATGAACACCTGGCAGTCCGAACTAAAGCCGGCCTGTTTGATGTCAGCCATATGGGTGAAATTTTTGTCGAAGGCCAGGAAGCCTTAGCTTATGTTCAGTATTTAACTCCAAACGATGTAGCCAGACTTTTACCAGGACAGGTTCAGTATACTGCCTTAACCACAGCTGAAGGTACTTTTGTTGATGATTTGCTGGTCTACTGTTTTTCATCGCCCAATAGATACTTACTGGTGGTCAATGCGGCTAACACTGACAAAGATTATGCCTGGGTGAAAGAAAAATCGTCTCCTTTTAAGGTGGAAGTAACCAACAGAAGCGATGACTATTCACAGCTGGCTCTTCAGGGACCGTTAGCTCAGGAAATACTTCAGCCGCTGACCGATATTGACCTCAGCCAGATGAAGTCATTCCATTTTGCTTTTGGTAAAGTGGCTGGAATTGATTGTCTGGTTTCAAGGACAGGCTACACTGGAGAAGACGGCTTTGAGATTTATACTCTGTCTGAGCATCCGGAAATCATCTGGAAAGTCATCATTAAAGAAGGAAGACCCAAGGGTTTATTGCCGGTTGGACTTGGGGCCAGAGACACCTTAAGGTTGGAAGCCAAACTGATGCTTTATGGTAACGACATCAGCGATAAGACTACAGTTCTTGAGGCTGACCTCAAATGGATAGTCAAGTTTCATAAAGGAGATTTTCTGGGGAAAACTGCTCTGGAAAAACAGCTTCAGGAAGGGCTGAAAAAGAAGCTGGTCGGTTTTGAAGTCGTGGACAAAGGGATTGCCCGTCCTCATTATCCGGTGTTTATCAAGGGCGAAAAAGTTTCTGAAGTTTGCTCTGGCACGTTTGCTCCTTATCTCAAGAAAGCTCTCGGTCTGGTTTATCTACCTATCGACTACACAGAAATCGGTACCGAATTTGAAATTGGCATCAGAGATAAAAAGCATAAAGCTAAGGTTATTCCCACACCTTTTTATAAAAGAGAAAAGAAATAACTTGAGGTTTTAAATTTAAAATCAGAAAAGGAG
>Ga0315282_10003751_pt1 | contig 27069 bp, 20 predicted proteins | sample YL17G07_20_MG_FD_203693 | JGI IMG/M metagenome (GOLD analysis project Ga0315282, IMG submission 203693) | Sediment microbial communities from Yellowstone Lake, YNP, Wyoming, USA - YL17G07_20 | ecosystem: Environmental > Aquatic > Freshwater > Lake > Sediment | place: USA: Wyoming | collected...
TATCGCGTTGAGTTTGTACTCACGCGTATAGCTCTTCCGCGGTCTCTTTTCCAGACTCAATTCGTACCTCCGGTTTCATGCTACACCCACTTTCCTTGGTGTCCATGCCACCGGGGGCACTCCGGTACGTCGCATAAAGCGTCCCGCCCACAGACACAATCCCGGCGCCCTTGTAGTCCTGCTTGACAGAGCCAAGCCGGAAGTCAGCGATCGTGTCCCAGTTGCATATTGGCTGCGGATACCATGCATACGACACGCAGTGATGGTGCAAGGTCGCCCCTCCGCGTACGAAAACCGCACCATTGTGCTCCGTCATCGGAAAGCCTCGTTTCGCGTCACCGATGGGATACTGATGCGCGAATCGGAATTCGTTACTAAGGCCCTCGCATGTGCCCGTTGCCGTGTCGTTTGCCGGACGATGGTCGCCCCAGACCGGGCTCACATACGCGGTGCAAGCATGCATCCCGCTTCCCGCAGTCCACTCGTCGTCGAACGTCACGACCGTGTGCGTACCCGGTGCCAAAACGGCCGACTTGGAGCTGGAGTAGTTCTGGTCGATGATGAAGTACACGTTGCACGTCTCGAACGTGCATCCCCAGTTCCCCACGGTTGCCATCGGCTTCAGGCTGGACCCCTTCGTCACGCCACCCTTGGGGTGGAAGATGCCCTCAACTACAATGTCCTTGTCCACGTGAGGACAGACCCGCACCGAGAAGTTGTCAACGTCCCAGTATTCGGTGTGCTGCAAGTTGCCCTTGTGCGCCCAGCCGAATCGTACGTTTCGCTGCCCGGCTGCTTGCGCAGCGGAAAGAGAGAACGTCCCGACCTGCCTGCCACCGCCGACCGTTATCGTGTCCAACTCGTAGAAGCCTCCACCGACCTGCACGTACACGCTGGCGGAGCAGGATGTTGCCGGTGGAGGGCCGGGGCCGTCCGCGGGCATATAATCCCCCCAGTACTCCAGCCGCACGGACTCGGCGCCGGCGAAGTTGAACCGTGGGGACTTCAGCGTGTCGTAACACAGCACATCGTTGTGCCAGTTGAGCCGCATCCTTCCGTTCCCGTTGATTCTTTCGTGGTGCCAGCAGGACCCGAATTCCGAATGATGGACGGACTGCCAGTCATCATAGTCCGCCGGCCACTCACCCTCGAAATCCTCGTCGTCCACCGGGAGGCCGCTCGTGTCCTTGATTACGAAGTCAACTCTCAGGGTATCATTGGTCGGGTTTGTGTCGGCAGCGTCTTTGATGTAGAAGATCGCCTGGTAGCTATCGGCCGGCACCGAGTCCTCGTCACTCCAGTCCCACGGGGAGAAGTCGACTCGCGACGTGTCGGTTGGAGTCACATCCAGAGACGCGGTGTCGCGGAACTTGACGGCCCCGCCGTGCCGGACGATAGAGCATACGACGGTGTAGTGCCAAGTGTCACCCGCGATGGAGTCCAGCTGCGTGAGGTCGGCGAAGGGGTACATTCGGTCGTGCCCGTGGTCTCCCCAGCGGTAGTAGCGCTTCGGTGGGCTGAACGTGCCGCCAGCCGGCCCGCCTGGGTTGCTGCTGACCACCGCGACGTCGCCGCTTGGGTTGATCCGAATCGCGAAATCCACGCCATCGTCCAGTCCGCCGGCCGTGTCGCAGTCAGGATTCGTGACTACGACGTAGACCTTCTTCCAACTGCTGTTCACGAAGGTCGTGTCGGCGCGACGAGTACTAGGGTCCAGCGGAAGCCGAAACGTATCGGGCTGGCCGCCACTGGGGGCGAAGCGTATGCCCTGCACTGTGAAGTGCGTTTGCGGGTGCGCGGAACCGTCGAACTCTATCCGCAGGGAATCGCGGTGCTGAGACGTGCCTTTCGTTATCCGGTACGCCCTTCCGGTGTGGGGTTGCGCCGACCCCCTGATTATGACCGGCGTGTCGCTCGCGACGACCGAGTTGTCGAAAGTTATCTCGCGGTATATGCCCGATGGTCCCCCGCTAACCCAGAAACCGTCTTCCTTGGTCAGGCAGGCGTACTCATGGAAGCTGGCTAAGCTCGAGTCGAAATCTCCGTATGGGTGGCCCACCGTATGGAGCGCAGTCGTGTAGATACGTTCGACCTCCTGCCGTTCGTTGTATGGGTCGACTGTGTCCATCTCCCGGCACACCGCTACGAGCAACCCCGGAGCTAGACTCGTGTCCGCTTCCGCCAAGTGCCGCCAGAACATCGCCGCGCAATACGCGTCGGTGTCCCCCGGTGAATATAGGTTGAAGCATAAACCGTTCCTCAAATACCGATCCGCGAATCGCTCATACATCGTCATTAGCAGAGTGTCCGTCCATTGACGGAGCTCCACGTCGGGATAGAGGAGTGAACTCACGCAAATGGCCTGACCCTCAATCGTCCACTCGAATTTCAGCTCAAGGTCGCTTTGGCCACTCAGGTAGTCTTGGCACGCGTGCCAGAGCTCATGAGAGCAAATCGTGTTCCAGACTTCGGTGGACGAATAGTACGGGCCACCATTCATGCACCGGTAGTCCTCGTTTCCGGGTATCCAGATCTTCGCGTCAGCGTCGCCACGGAAGTAGCACGCCCTTTCATTCCAATCGACGTGAAACCAGTTCTTCGTCGTGCCAGATTCGCCCAGGAAAACGTCGAAGGTATCGTCAACATCAACCGGCAGCGTCTCGCCGGACCAGAGCGTAGCTTCCTGGGACCAGGCCTCGGCCATGGCAAGAAGGATTGTGTCCGCCGACGCTCTCGCGAGGGGCGATATGAAGTCGTCGTTGTATTTCATGAAGTGGACTCGCAGGGTCTTGCCTTCCGCTGTACTGGACTCGACCCACGCCTCCGGGTCGACGAGGACCGTGTCAGACATCGGCGCGCCGCCCCGGGTCTCGGTGGCAATGACTTCGTACTCGCCCGTGAGATCGTAGCCCGGGGCCCACGCAAGAACGGCCGAGTCACCTTGGACAGCGCTGGCCGAATCGAACGTCACCAAGTCCTGTACGCGCACGAAGTGGAAATAGGCGCTATCGCCCATGTCCGTCCCGCTGGCCGTGAAGCTGATAGTGTTATTGGTCGTCTCGGCATTGACCTGGGAGACCAGGAAATAGTGCCGCACGCCTAGCCCCGTCTCCGTCCACGTATCGCCAGACACCCTGAGGTCCCAGTCCGCTAGGCACGGCGGGTCCTCTCGCAGCGAGCTTCGGCCCCGAGGCGCCCCAGTCTGCGGAAGGCGCGTGGGCCACGGGGTCAGGTGCAGTCCTCCGCCATAGACCAGTTCCAGCTGCCTCCGTCCGCGTCGGTCGGCACCCCAGAAGTTCACAAAAGCCCTCATGCGGTGGCCGTCCATCATGCAGTCTACCCAGACGCCGTCCCAGACGCTGGACCCCTTCCGGTGCCAAGTGTCGCGCGTCGTCGACAGGAATGTGATGGCCGGGAACCCGATGCCGGAGCTGGCGTCCGTTGGTGCGCTGCCGTCGCGAAGCCGGCCCGAGGAGTCCGTCGTCTTGCCGAAGGCCGCGAACAGTACCGCTATCTTCGCGATGGTCGTCATCTCGGTCGTATCGAAGGTGAATCCGGCGTCGAGCAGGAGTTGATTGAGACTCGCCGTGGAGTAAAGCCTGTTGTCGCGCAGGGCGGAGACGGTATACCTCGTGCCGACGTCAGTCACTCGGTAGTCCTCTTCGCCAAGTCGGAGGAACCGGACGCCTGGCAGCACAGAATCGAGGAAGGGATGCGGCTGGCTTCCCCACCACCGCCGCGTCACAGCGAGATGGCCGGACTTCCTGTGGTAGTCGGAAGGACCGCTGACAAGTGATGTCAGCATTCCGGCCGCTTCGCCCTTGATCTCGTCACCGAAACCTACTGCAGGATACGATGCCGCGTCCGGGAACGAATCCCTCACCGCTGCCGTTAGCCCAACCTTCGCCGGCTTTGCTGCCGACCCCTGCTTCAATTCCGGTTCCTTTGGCGGCTTACGGCCCCAACCGAGCGCTATGCTGCACACCAGCAGCGCGGCGATGCCGCACACAGCCACGGTCCGCAGCATGGCTGTGGCTGTTCTGCTGGACTTGACTACTGACTTCATGGTTCCTCCTGTCCTAACCTCACTCGGCCGGTCCGGCCTCGCTGCACCGATGCGCCAGTTGGGTCGAACACACACCGAGATGCCTGTACCTGTGAACACCGACAGACCAGCGTCGGGCTGACTGTCTCATATTGTACGATTGGATTGTCGAACGCGGGCGCCGACATAGTTGCCGGGCCAGACTGCAGCCGGGCCACGCGACCTCGCGCGGGCCCTGCTTCAGTCGCACCTGGGCCGCGCGCCGAAGCTGAACTACGATTGCTGCACTTAGTCACGTTTCTCCTATCGCCTGCAATGCCTGCCGGCACTTAACCTTGCGCAGGTTTAGCACACCAGGGTGCCGTTGTCAAGCTCGGCGGTGGGGAACCTGGTCCACCGGCGATGGCCCGGTCCGAACTTGACAGCTCTCCGCAGTCACCTAGACTACGGTTGTGTCGGCTACTGCCCGGAACTCATTGCAGGAGGAACCATGAGGAGCGTAGTTCTGCTGTTCGCTTCGGTCGTGTCGTTGGCGATGTCGCAGGAATGGGTCGATATGTACGGCCTCGGCCAGTCCCAAAACTATTCAGGGTTCGACATTACCATGGACCAGGCTGGCTGGATTTACGCGGGTGGCGTCGCACCCATAAGTCAGTTCTATGACGGACCAGCCATCGTTCGCTACGGCGCGCCCGGCACAAGAAGCTGGGACAAGGTATTCCGAATCCACGACTCGCTAGGGGCCATTCAAGATCTGAAGGTGGCGGTCAGCAACGCCGGGGTTGTGGCCGTTGCGGGCTACGGCTTTGTGTCTGGAGACGTGTCATACTTCATCGCGGCGTGCAATCTGCAGGGCGAATCGCTCTGGGCGCACATGTATCGAGGTATCTCGTCCTCCCTTGGATCGTTCGATGTAGCTGCCGATGGCCGAGGCGGCGTGTACCTCTGTCGACCCGAAATCCCGGAAACTACCGGCGGCGATATACGGACCACGAAGTACCGCCCGGACGGACAGGTTGAGTGGACGCAGCTATACGACGGTCCCCGGCACAGCGATGACTTCGGCCGAGCGGTAGCCGTTGACACGGCAGGGAACGCGTACGTCGCGGGGCAGACGTACAATGCGCTCGGCAAGCAGAAGCCATTCATTCTGAAGTACGGGACGGATGGCACCCTGCTCCGTGTCGTCATGTTCGGGACCCAGGGGAACAACGACGGGACGTTTCACGACATTGCACTGGCCACGGACGGCTCCGTGTACGCGGCAGGGGAGTACGCGTACTTGAACCAGTCCCCAATCGCGAGGTACTCCGCATCGCTTGACTCCCTCTGGAACATCACTGTCTCTGGCTGGATGACGCGGGCCGCTGTCGACCGACAGGGGAACCTTTTCGCGACGGGCCGTCAGGGTCCCGACTACAGCACGTGGAAGTTCAGTTCCACCGGCTCTCAACTCTGGAACCGCATCTACGACGGTCCAGCGCATGGCACTGACATTCCGACCGGCATTGCGGTAGACGACAGTGGGAATGCGTACGTGACCGGTCAGAGTCCCTCCACGTCCGTCGCCGAGGAGGCCACGGTCAAGTACTCCAGCGCGGGGCAGGAGCGCTGGGTGTCGCGGTGCCACTACTGGACCGGCATGTACGCGAACGGTCTGACGGCGAGTCACGGTGGTGACTGCTACGTGACCGGCTTTGACAAGGACACGGTCGGGCCCTACCGCTGGTCGATCTGGATTACGAAGAAGTACAGACCGACGGGGCCAGGGGGCCAGGAGGAAGCTGCTACGTCTCGGCCCTCTGGCGGCGGCGGCATCCGGGTCTCACCGACGGTTGTGGCCCGGCGGTGCCGGTTCACGCTGCCGGCAAGGGCACGGGCGACTGGCCTGCGCATCTTGGATGCCTCGGGCAGGGCGGTGTGGGGAGTTCCGACACAGGCGGGAGAGACGACTGTTATCTGGGACGCGACGGATGAGGCGGGCCTGCCGGTGCCGAATGGGGTCTATTTCGTAACGCTGGAAGGCGCGGGTTCTCGCTCCGCCACCAAGTTCATCATCCAACGCTGACGGCCGCCTCGGCCAAGCCGCGAACCCGCCAGCCGTCGAACCTCCCAGCCGTTTCTCAGACATACCCGGCACGCAACCGGCGAACGTTATGTCCCGCGCCATCCTGTTCGATGCGGCCGGCCGGAAGGTGATGGACCTTGTGCCCGGGCCGAATGACGTCTCGCGGCTCGCGCCCGGCGTCTACTTCGTGCTGTTCCCTCACCTTACTCCTCTCCCCGGCGGGGAGAGGAAAGAGGAGAGGGGCGGGCCGTCGGCTGTTAGCCGTGAGCCGTCAGCCGTCCACAAGGTCATCGTCGCAAGGTAGGCCCTCCGGGAGGCGCGGGATGCCTCGTACTCCCGAGTACCACTAGAGCCACCAGCTAGCGTCAGTCAGGGGTTGGTGGAGGCGGGCCGGCTGTGTGGGCAGGCGACGGCTACGCCTACACGCGCATCGGCAACTCGCCCCCCGCGCTGCCAGCTACGGCAGGTCCCAGTGGACGGTCAGGCCTGACCTAATCTGCCGCACGACCTCGGATGCCTGGCCGAATCGGGCCAGGTCTTCGGACATGGGCGGTTGCTCCGCTCCGCACCTTGGGCAGGGCGCGTAGGACAGACGGTAGTCTCCCTCCAGCGCCCAGCCTTCGACCACGAGCTTGCCGGTGTCCTGCTCGGTCACGCGCAGGAACAGCAGCTCAGGCAACTCGACCTTTTCCGGCTCCACGACCGTGCTGCAGCGCAGGCAGGCCCAGGGCCGCCTGAGCTGGACCTCCTGCCGGGCCTTGGCCGCCACGTCGTCGGGTAGATGGTAGTCCGGATAGAGCCTGACCAGTTCCCTCACGCCGGCCGGGTTCGAACCTACGCCGGTCATCAGCCAGATGCGGTCGAGTTCCGAGTTGCCTTCATGGAGCACCTTGAGCCGGTCAATCCTCTCCTGTCCCGTGGCGGTCTCTTTCTTCCTCTGTTCATCAACGTCGGACTGCTCGACGTACCAGCGCGCGACCCACCGGCGGTACTCGCGTTCTTTCAAGTACATTTGCAGTTCCCAGTCGGTCTCGCGTTCCTTGGGGTTGAGATAGACGAAGAACAGCTTGATCCGTTGCAGCGCGGTGGTATCGAACACAAAGATGCCGGGCCAGACAAGGATGTAGAGCAGCCCGCGAAGTATGCTGACGAAGATGTCGAGGCTGCGCTCGCTCGAAATCCGGAACTCGCCGTCCAGATAGTACAGGCTCAAATGGTACAGCAGGCTGATGACGAAGCCGATGTAGAGCCAGGCCCACATTATCGGGAACCCGTACCGGACGAGCTGCTCAGCAGCTTCCTGGTTCATCTGCATGGTTGCTGCCGAGCCGGACGGGTACAGTCAACGTTGTGACAGTCCCCTCCGCATTGGGACGGACCTGGCTGCCTTATCGCGAGTCATGACGTCTTGCCTCGCCAGTATCATACCCGAGAACGCGGCCGCGTCCAGTCGGACCGGACCGGCAGCGGGTCGGCCTACTCGTACCTGAGCGCTTCTATCGGGTCAAGGCTCGCCGCCCGGCGCGCCGGATAGTACCCGAAGAAGATGCCGACAAGGGCCGAGAAGAAGAACGCAAGCAGGATGGCGCCGGGCACTATCGGGGTGGCCCATTTGGCCAGGAGGCCGATAAGCTGTGATACGCCGACGCCGAACAGGATTCCCATCACCCCGCCCAGGAGGCTGGTCACGACCGCCTCAACCAGAAATTGAAGCAGCACGTCCCGGCCCTTGGCGCCGACCGCCATTCGGATGCCGATTTCCCGGGTCCGCTCGGTGACCGATACGAGCATGATGTTCATGATACCGATGCCGCCGACCAGAAGGGATACGGAGGCGATGCTGGCAAGGAGGAGTGTCAGGATTCTCGACGACTGCTGCACTGCCGACGCGATGTCGGCCATGTTGCGCACCGTGAAGTCGTCATCCGCGTCGGTCCGGATTTCGTGGCGAACCCGCAGCAACTGGGTCACCTCTTCCTGCGCCGCGGAACTCCGCTTCTGGCTGACCGCCGAAACCATGATGCGGTTGACCCACGAATTGCCGGTCAGCCGGCGCTGGGCTGCGGTAACCGGGACGAGTACGATGTCGTCCTGGTCGCTGCCCTTGACCGTGAGCACGCCCGTGACCGTGAAAGGTATGTTGCGTATCCGCACGACCGCTCCGATCGGGTCCTCCAGCGCAAACAGGTTGTCAACAAGGGTCTGGCCGAGCACGCAGACCTTGGCTGCGGCGTTCACGTCGTCGCCCGTGAACATGTTGCCCTCGGCGATGTCCCAGCTCCGCACGGTCAGGTAGTCGGGTGTGGTGCCGGTGATATTCGTGGCCCAGTTCTGGTTGCTGTAGACGACCTGGGCTCCGCGACTGGCTATCGGCGCGACCGCAATGACGTCAGGGCAGGCTGCCCCGATGGCGTTGGCGTCGTCGAGCGTCAGCGAACGCACGTTGGAGCCCGCGCCCATTCTCACGCCGCCGGTCGTGGCCGAACCGGGGAAGACCTGGAGCACGTTCGAGCCCAGCGAGGCAATCCGCTGCTGCACTTGCTGGCTCGCGCCCTGGCCGACCGACAGCATCGCCACGACTGCACCCACCCCGATGATGATGCCGAGCATGGTCAGGAGCGAACGGAGCTTGTGCACCTGCAGGGCGCGCAGCGCAATCCGAACCGTCATGCCGAAGTCAATCATGCCGCAGCCCCGAGTTCGCTGTCGGCCGAAAGCGGCGATTCGACGGGCTCGTCCTTCACTATGCGACCGTCGCGGAACGTCACGGTGCGCATCGCGAAGCGGGAAATGTCCGGCTCATGCGTCACCAGCACGACGGATATCCCGTCCCGGTTGAGCAGTTGGAAGATGGCCATTATCCCCATGCTCGTGCGGGTATCCAGGTTGCCGGTCGGCTCGTCGGCGAGTATGAGCGAGGGCCGGTTGACCAGCGCGCGGGCAATGGCCACGCGCTGCTGCTCTCCGCCCGATAGCTGGGTCACCTGATTCCTGGCCTTGTGCTCAAGCCCGACCCGCCGCAGCGCCTCGAGCGCACGTTCCTTCCGCTCCTGCGCCTCGACCCCGGCATATATCAGCGGCAGCTCGACATTCTCATGCACGGGCGTGCGCGCCAGCAGGCTGAAGTTCTGAAACACAAACCCGATCTTGTGGTTGCGCAACTCGGCCCGTTCGTTCCGGTCCATCCCCGTGATGTCAGTCCCGTCCAGCATGATCGTGCCGGCATCCGGATGGTCCAGACACCCGAGCAGATTCATGAACGTGGATTTGCCCGAGCCGGACGGGCCCATGATTGCGACGAACTGGCCGGATGGAATCGCGATGCTCACGTCCCGCAGCGCCTGCACCGCCACTTCGCCCACCTGGTAGGTCTTGCTGACTGAGTTGACGAGAATGACTTCGCCTGCCAAGTTGCGCCTGCGGTTAGCGGCCTGGACCGAACCCCATCATCGGCGGCCGGCCCTGCTGGGTCGACGCGCTAGTCTTATTCTGGTCCAGCCCGGTAATCACCAGCTCGCCCTCGCTCAGCCCGCTCTTGATTTCGGTATTGTACGAATCCGACATGCCGACCTCAACCTCTCGCGCCACGACCCTGCCCTTCTCGAGCACGAACACCTGGCGCGTGACCGGCGCCGTCGCAGTACGGCTCGTATCGGACGTCGCGGGACCGGCTCCTGTTCTCTGGCGACGGCCCTGACCTCTTCGGCCAAAGGCCGCTGCGCTCTGCCCGAGGCCCATCCCGGCCTGCCCAGGCTGACCTCCGGCGCTTTGTGCTGTTCCGCGGCCCGTGCCCGCGCTCTCCCGTGCCTGACGGGCCGGCGTGCCCGACCGCTGGCTGATTCCCAGGAGCGCCACCAGCTTCGGACTCAATGCTCCGTTCGGCACCAGCAGCACGTTCTGCACCCCGCGCACGTTGACCTTCACGTTGGCGGTCATGCCGGGCTTCAGCATCAGGCCCGGGTTCTTCACCCGCACGATGCCGATGTAGGTGACGACGTTCTGGTCCGTAATCGGCTCGTTGCGCACCTGCACCAGCTTGCCCTCGAACGTCTCTTCCGGAAACGCATCGACGTTGAACGTCGCGGTCAGGCCGGTGTCGAGCTTGCCCACATCGGCCTCGTCAATCGACACCTCCACCTGCATCTCGGACAAGTCGGCGATGACAAAAAGGTCCGGGGTCTGAAAGCTGGCGGCCACGGTCTGGCCCGGCTCGACTTTGCGCGATATGACAATCCCCGACATCGGCGCGGTTATCGTCGTGTAGGTGAGGTTGAGCTGGGCCTGCTCGTAGCTTGCCTGGGCCTGGTCCCGCTTCGCCTTGGCCAGTTCGTAATTGGTCTTCGCCTCCAGATAGTCGCTGTAGGCCATCAGCTTGGAGGCGTAAAGCGTCTCAGCCTGGGAGCTGTTCAACTCGGCCTGGGTCAGGGACGCCTGAGCCGAGGCCAGGTTCGCCCGCGCCTGCGCCAGGGCGGCATCGTAATTGCGCGGGTCGATGGTCGCGAGCGTCTGCCCCGCGGTGACGTGGTCGTTGTAGTCCACGTCCACCTTGGCCAGGATGCCCGACACCTGGCTGCCCACGGTAACCTCGTTTACCGGGTTCAACTGACCGGTCGCGGACACCGAAACGCTGATATCGCCCATGGCGACGGGCGTCGTCTTATACTTCGCCTTCTTGTGCCGCGTCAGCACGAGTACTGCGGCGATGGCTATCACCACGATTGCGACAATGACTGCTATCCTCCGGCCGCGCCTGGCCTGGCTCATGAGTTCACTCCACTATTATGATGAAAGGGCATAATCATTAGACTCAGAAACCCCCGAAATGCTGCGCACGGCGGGTGACGTGCACGGAACGCTAACCGAGTCGTGTCCGGGCGGCGGCCGGGAGGTCAAACGGAGAAGGGCCGAAGCGGTCAAGGCGCTCGACACCTGCCGCGGCAATCATGGCCGCGTTGTCAGTGCAGTAAGCCGGCCTCGGGATGAGCAGCCTGAACCCGTGCTGCAAGGCCAGGTCGCCCAGTTGCTCTCTCAGGTAACCGTTGGCCGCGACTCCGCCCGACACTCCGATGACGCCGAACTTCGTCTGCTTCAAGGCCTGCATGACCCGGCCCGTGATTGAGGCGACCGCGGCAGCCTGGAACGATGCCGCCACGTCCTCGCGCCGCGCATCGCGGTTGTCGCGCAGATAGTAAAGCACCGCGGTCTTCAAACCCGAGAAGCTGAAGTCCAGCCCGCCCGCATCGGGAACCGGGAAGCGAATCGAGGCTCTGCCCGTCCGTGCCAGTGACTCGACCGCGGCCCCGCCGGGATAAGGCAGACCCAGCAGCTTGCCGACCTTGTCGAACGCCTCTCCGACCGCGTCGTCAAGTGTGGACCCGAGCAGGCGATACCGGCACCAGTCTTCAACGACAACCAGCTCGGTGTGCCCGCCGGACAGTATCGCGGCAAGAAACGGTGGGGCGATGTCAGGATACTCCAGCCGGAGAGCAAACAGGTGCCCCTCAAGATGATTCACGCCCACGAACGGCACGCCGAGCGCGTAGGCGAGGGCCTTGGCAAACGGCAGGCCGACAAGCAGCGCGCCCATCAGTCCCGGCGTGCAGGTTGCGGCGACCGAGGAAACCTCCTCCCAGCGGACGCGCGCGGCCTCCAGCGCCGCCCTGGTGACCGGCACAACCAGGCGCATGTGGGCGCGCGCAGCCAGTTCCGGCACCACCCCGCCGTACTGCGCGTGAACGTATTGGGAGGAAACGACGTTCGAGAGGACCTCGGCCCGGCCCGCCACTATGCTGGCCGCGGTCTCATCGCAGGACGTCTCGATGCCGAGGCAGAAACGCTGGCGCCCGTGCGGCGGACGCACGGAATCCGGGGCTGCCCCGTAAGCCCCCGAGATTGGGGACACGATTCCGCATCGTGTCCCCTTAGACTCCCGAAGGGATTCCCGCGCTCGGAGCGCGGGCGGCGCGGCGCGGCTCACCGAACCGTGACGTCGAAGAGCTGCGGTTCGCACTTCACCAGGTGGAACTCGGCCGGCAGCGAAATCTCCGCCGCGAGCCGGTATCCGCCCGGCTGCAGCCCCGACACTTTGACCTGCGCCAGGATATCCTCAAGCTTCAATGAGTCGATTCTGCTGGCCGGGCCTGCGACCGCTATCTGGGCCTCGTCCGGCTCAATCTCGGCCTTGCGGCCTCCCGGCGCGACGACCTGGACCGGAACGCCGAGGAATATCCTGGCCCCCTCTTTTTCGGTTGTTATGGTGACGTCGACCGATTCCGGTTCCGTGCCCAGGAACCCGCCCGGGGGTAGAAGCACGCGCAGCCGCCGAACGCCCGGCTCAGTGACGCTCGCCAGGTCCAGGGTCTCGGTATAGACCGCGTTTACCAGCTTGAGGTCGTCCTCGGAACCGAGCAGCCTGACCTGCGTTGCCGGCCGGTTGACTATGACCGTGAGGCCGCTGGCCGGCTGACCGGATGTCGGAATCTGCAGTGCCACTGCCTTGCTGGCCGCTTCGTTCATCCGGAGCTCGACGTTCTCCGGGTTGACCGAGCGCACGTTCACGCTGCCCGGCAGCTTGAGGTCCGCGACCGACAGCTTGACCTGCCTGTCCCCGACCTTCCCTTCGGGCGGAGTCACGTGGAATTCGATCTGGCGGAAATGGACGCCGATCAGGTCCTTGCCCTTGCCTTCGATGGTTACGACCGCGCTCTTCTCGTCGATGTCGGAGATGACCCGCTTGGCGTCGGTCTTGTTCAGCACGACGGGAACCGTGTAACTCGTCGTGTACGTGCGGTCCAGCACGCCAAAGAACCAGATGAAAACAGCGGCAACAACCGCCACGATCTTCAGCGGCAGGTCATGCAGGACAGACTGAAGCAACTGGGTCACCATCACAATCTTATGCGCCCGGACACGACTGTCAACCGGACATTGCCTGCGGCGCTTGACTGCCGGCCGGTTTCGACAATACTGCACTGACTGTGGCGGGCACGGTCAGAGCCGGCCTGCCTGCCGCGCCGGCCGCGGCGCAGGCAGGCCGCAGCGGCTCGTCACCTGTCGCCTGAAAGGAGCAGCAATGTGGGACAATGACACGTTTGAGCGTTTGAAGGTCCGCATCACTCATCTCGAGCCGGACATGGTCGAGATGCAGCGCCGGCTCGTGGCCCTGCCCGCGATCAGCCCGGCCGCGGGCGGGGAAGGCGAGAAGGCCAGAGCCGACTACCTGCGCGGGGTGCTCCAGTCCTGGGGTTTGCAGGTGACCGAGTATCAGGCGCCCGATGCCCGGGCCGCCTGCGGCTATCGCCCCAGTCTCGTGGCCCGGCTCGCCGGCCGCCGCCAGCGCCCTTCGCTCTGGATAATGAGCCATCTCGACATCGTGCCCGCGGGGCCGCGCGAGCTGTGGAAGCACGACCCGTTCGAGGCCTGGGTCGAGGACGGCCGCATCTACGGCCGCGGCACCGAGGACAACCAGCAGGAGATGGTCGCGTCGTGCCATGCGGTCAAGTCGCTCATCGACCTGAAGCTCACGCCCGAAATGGACGTCGGGCTGATGCTGGTGGCCGACGAGGAAACCGGCTCGGATTACGGCGTCGGCTGGTTGCTGGCGAACCGCGACCTGTGCCGGTCCGACGACCTGCTGGTCGTGCCCGACGCAGGCAACGAAACCGGCACGCTCCTGGAGATTGCGGAGAAGTCCATCGCCTGGGTCAAGTTCACGACCATCGGCCGCCAGGCTCACGGCTCCACGCCCCACCACGGCAACAATGCCCACCGCGCCGGCGCCAATCTGCTCGTGCGTCTCGACGGTCGCCTGCACGAGAAGTATGCGGCGCAGGACGCGCTCTTCTCCCCGCCCTTCTCGACCATCGAACCGACCAAGAAAGAGGCCAACGTGCCCAACGTCAACACGGTCCCGGGCGAGGACGCGTTCTACTTCGACTGCCGGATGCTGCCTCAGTACGAGCTCGGCGACTTGCTCGCCGACATGCGGCGAATCGCGCATGAAGTCGCGGCCGAGTTCAAGGTCGAGGTGAAGGTCGAGACCGAGCAACTCGCCCAGGCTGCGCCTGCCACCCCGGCCGATGCGCCGGTCGTCAGGATGCTCGAGGAGTCGGTGCGTCAGGTGTACGGCGGCGAGCCGTTCACGCGCGGCATCGGTGGCGGCACGGTCGCGGCTCTGTTCCGCCGCCGCGGGATTCCCGCGGTGGTCTGGGGCTGCAATGACGGTCAGGCTCACAAGCCCAATGAGTACTGTGTCATCGCCAAGATGGTCGGCGACGCCTGCGTCTACGCCCATCTCGCCGGACAAGAGCCGGACAACAGGGCTTGACAGGACAGCGTCTGTCGGTAGATTTGCTTCTGTATGGAGCAACAGCCCCTGAGCGAACTCCGGCAGTTCGTGGACATCGACCGGGCTGAGGTCGTGGATGCCCGTTCGACCGGCGGTGAGGTAATCCGCATCCCGATCCGCGCCCAGCTCCCGGTCATTCAGACGCTCGCGGCCGTATCCGACAACCTCTCCTGGTTCATGGAGCAGGTCACCGGCCGCGGCTATCAGAAAACCGAGGAAGTCTACGAGACCGGGTACACCGTGCGCGAACCGGGCCATCAGGCTTATGGTCTGAAGGTGATTGCGGAACCGGGCACGGTCATCATTCAGCGCGTCGCGATACTCGAGGACGAGTCCATCTTCCATCGCTACGTCCGATACCTGCACACCGGTCTCTACACCTGACGCCCGCGCTCGGAGCGCGGGAATCCCTCCGGAGTCTAAGGGGACACGATGCGGAATCGTGTCCCCAATCTCGGGGGCTTCCGGGGCAGCCCCGGAATCCGGGCGTCGGACGCCCGGCCGCTAAACTGCCAGGAGCAGCATCTCGACGGCAAACGCGACCGCGGCGAGGCAGAGCATCAACGGCACGAGGTCTGCCGTCGCGGTACTGCTTCCCGTTCTTACATCGTAGCCCGCGTCCCGCAGACGCTGGACCGGCGACTGGGTCAGGTCGCCCTGGTCAGGCTCCACGTTGACCGCGACCGGCTGGTTGCCCACGAGATATGCCCCGGGTAAGCGCGTGTCCGTGAAGACCGCCTCGGGCCGGCCCAGGCTCGAGACCGGCATCACGCTGAACCTGCCCTCCGGCGTAACGACGGCCACCGGCCCGTTGGCCTCAACCGGCAGCCGAATCGTGTCTCCCACCGTATACTCGGACCGCAGCGGCGCGCTCGCCAGGTAGTACAGCGTCCGATGCAGCAGCGGCACGAACGCGGCCTTGTACACCAGGTCCGTGAACTCGGGACTGGGCGAGAACGCCCAGACGATGAGCCTGCCACCAGCGGTCTCAAGCATCAGCGGCTCGCGGTCCGTCCCCCGGACAAGCACGCGGCCGCCCGGCGCTTCCACGCGGCTGTGCCCGAAGAACCGGCTGGCCCCGAGGTCTGACCGGCGCAGTATTTCCAGCACCGGATGGGTCGTATCCGCGCTCTCAATCGAGACGAAGCCGCCGGCGCCGGCCGTACCCGCGACCCGGAAGTACTTCCGCATCGCGACCGTGTCTTTAGGTAAGGCCCCGACCATGACCAGCGCCGCTCCGCCGGACTGAATGAGATAGTCCAGCCGGGTCCAGTCCGACCGGTCGAGCGACGCGGCGTCGGTCGCCACCACCACCGCGTACTTGCGCGGGTCTTGCCGGCCGAATTCGGCCTCATCAATCACGGTCAGCTTGAGCGCCGAGAGCGAGTCCGGGCCCAGGGCATCTACGACGTATCGGGCCGGAACGCGCTGGGATTGCACCACGAGCACGCCTATCTGTCGGGGAAAAGAAACAACGAACCACCGCGTGTTGTCCGCCGGGAGCGAATCAGTGCGCAGCTCCACCCGGGCGACGTGCGCTCCCGAATCTCCCACGACCGTCTCGAACGTCACCGTGGTTCTGCCGTGCGGCTTCACCGCAACGACTTTCTCCTCGTGCTTGCCGTCGACGTCGAGCACGATGGTGCGGGTGACATTGCGGCCCCCGTAGTTGGCGAGTTCCGCCTTGAGGCGAACCGGCCGCGACGCCGCGGGGAAGAACTCCTCCGGGCAAAGCCTCGCTACCCCGGCGTTGTCGAATCCCGGGCTGCCGACGTCGACGAGGGTCGCCGGCACGTCAGCCGAAGGTTTCCAGCCTGCCGGCACGTCCCGGTCCTGCAGGTCGGTGATTGCGACGACGTCGGCCCTGGACTTCCGGGCCAGCCCGGCCGCCTGGTCCAGCGCGCGTCCCAGCGAAACGTCCGCGAACGAAGGCTGCAATGAATTGAGGATGAGCGCGAGCGCCCGGGCAGGCAGGAACTCGGTCGCGGCAAGCGCTCCGGACGAGGTGAGCAGCACGCCGCGCCGCCCGGGCCCGAGCGACTTCACCAGACCGCTTGCCGCCGCCTGTGCCCGCTGCCAGTGATTGGCGTAGCCCATGCTGTACGAGTCGTCCATGACAAGAATGAGGTCGTTAGCCCGACCCAGGCCCGGCAGCCGCTGCCTCACGTACGGCCGGGCCAGAGCCAGCAGCAAACCGGCCAGCGCCAGGGTCCGGAACACGAGCAGCAGCAGTTCCTTGAGCCGCAGCCACGAAAACCGCTCGCGCCGCACCGCCTGCAGCAGCATCAAGGACGGGAACTCCGCTCTCCGCAGACGCAGCCGGCTCAGGATGTGGATGACGACCGGGATGGCCGCAAGCCCCAGCAAAGGGAGCAGACCGGCCGCTGAGAAACCCATCAGCGCAATCGGCTGCGGCGCTCCAGGTACGAAAAGAGCGCCCGGTCAAAGGGCGTGTCGGTCGTTATCCGGTGATAGTCAATCAGCGCTTCGCGGCAGCCGCGCTCAAACTCCTTGAAGTAAGCATCAAAGCCCCGCTGGTAGTCATCGCGAATCACGCGCGGGTCGACCGTAACCTCCTGGCCGGTCTCAAGGTCCTTCAGCACCATCGGGGTCCGGAACCCCATAGCCCGCTCGTTCGGGTCGAGGATGTGAAACACCAGCACCTCGTGCTTCCGGTGCCGGAAATGCCGCAGCGCGGTCAGCACCGCGGTCTGCTCGTCCCACAGGTCGGACATGATGATTATGAGGCCACGCCGCTTAACCCGCTCGGCCAGTTGGTGGAACGTGGCCGCGATGTTCGTATCCCCGCCCGGCTTCAATCGGGCAAGCTGGCCCAGGAGCGTGTTCAGGTGGGCCGGCGTGCTCCGCGGGGGGACGTACCGGTCAATCCGGTCCGAGAACGTCACGAGGCCCGCGCTGTCCTTCTGATGGAGCAGGAGATACGCCAGGCTCGCCGCCAGATAGCTCGCGTACTCCAGCTTCGTAACCTTGCCCGTGGTGTAGGACATCGAACCCGAGGCGTCGAGCACGAGGTACGCTCGCAGGTTTGTTTCCTCCTCGTACTCGCGGATGAAGAACCGGTCGGTCTTGGCATAGACCTTCCAGTCTATCCGCTTCAGCTCGTCTCCGGGCATGTACTGCCGGTGCTCGGTGAACTCCACTGAGAAGCCCTTGTACGGGGACCGGTGCAGGCCGGCAAGGAACCCCTCGACCACGAGCCGCGCCTTCAGGTCGATGCCCTTCAGCTTGGCCACGACCTCGGGCTTCAGGAAATCAGTGCGTTCCGGCACAGGCTAGTCTATCCGGCTCAGCGCGGCGCTGTCAATCTACGCGGGGAAGCGGCGGAGAGCGGCTTAATGCGTCGCGAAGTAGCTGACGATGTTGATGCCCATGCGGAAGGCCTGCTCGCGCACTTCCGGCGGGTCGTTGTGCGACGGGGTCCAGCCGTCGCTCACGTTGCTGTTGTAGGTGTAGTAGACGACCAGCCTCCCCCCGAGGAAGATGCCGTACCCCTTGGGCGGCCCTTCGTAGTGCTCGTGGATCTTGGGCGGCCCGGCCGCGAAATCGTAGACCTCGTGGTAGATGGGATGGTCGAACGGCAGCTCGACGAGCTGGTTGTTCGGGAAGACCCTGGCCATCTCTCTCCGGAACGACTCGTCCATGCCGTAGTCGTCGTCCGCGTACAGAAACCCGCCGGTCTCCAGGTACTGGCGCAGCCGCTTGACCTCTTCGTCCGTGAGGCTGATGTTGCCGTGGCCGGTCATGAACAGGAACGGGTAGCCGTACAGCTTGTCGTCGAGCAGGCTGACCTGCGCTTCGTCGGTCATGACCTTGACATTCGTGCGCGAGTTCAGCTCCTTGGCGAGGTTGGGTATGATGTCCGGGTCATTGTACCAGTCGCCGCCGCCCGAGTACTTCAGCCGCGCCATCTGGAACTGGGCCGAAGCCGGGCCCGCCAGCATCAGGAGGACGACGCAAGGCAGGAGCAATCTCGTCACGGGATTATCCGGCGGCCCTAGCGCGGCGGTCGCGCAGGCGTTTCAGCGCAGCCAGGTACTTGTACGGAATCGTGACTTGGCCGAGGTACACGCGTCCCAGCTTCCTGCCGCCGTGGCAGTCGCTGCCGCCGGTCATAATGAGCCCGTTCTTCTGCGCGACTTCACTGTAGTGGTCGACGTGCCGCTGCTGATGGTCCGGATGCCATACCTCGACCCCGTCCACGCCCGCCTCAATCAAGGCGTAAAGCGCCGAGTCCTGATGGTAGTTGCCCGGGTGCGCCACCACAGCGACCCCGCCGTGCTTGTGAATGAAGTCCACCGCGGCCTTGGGCGTGAGGAGCATCTTGGGAAAGTAGGCCGGCCCGTCGTATCCTATGTACCGGTTGAACGCCTCTTCGATGTTCTGCACGGCCTTTGCTTCAACCAGCGCCTGCGCGACGTGAGGCCGTCCGATGGCCGCGCCCGACGCCAGTTCCTCCACCCGCGCCATCTTCACCTGGACGCCCATCTCCACGAGTTTCCGCACCATCCGCTCGGCCCGCTCGCTCCGCTTCTGCCGGACCATCACGAAGAACTCGAGCACCGCGGGGTCGCGGTGGTCAACGTAGTAACCCAGCACGTGCACGTCAACGCCGCCGGTGTTGCAGCTCATCTCGACGCCGGGCACGATTTCCACGCCGTGCTTCTTGCCCGCGGCCAGCGCGCGGTCAATCCCGCCGACCGCGTCGTGGTCGGTGATTCCGATGGCGACGAGCCCGAGCCGCTTCGCCTCCGCCACCAGTTCTTCCGGGGTCATCAGACCGTCGGAGAATACCGTATGCGTGTGCAGGTCAACCGAGCCCTCGGGCACAGCAGGCGCCGCGAATCGCCTCAACTTCAGGATAATCTCCCGCGCGCTGCCCGCCGGCGTCTCACGCCATGCGCCGGACCACGATGTCCTGGTACTCCTTCACCAGGCTCTCCATCTCCGCGGCCATCTCGTCCAGCGTCTCGCGCTTCTCGGCGACAAACGCCTCATCCTTGATGCCGCTGAGATTGATAAGCACGTTCAGCCGCGCTCCGCGGAACGCCGCATCCAGGTTCAGCGTGCCGACGCCCGCGTCCGAAATGGAATTCCGGTTCCCGTACTCGGCGATGGGCCGGCACAGCTTCAACACTTCCAGCGCCAGCGACATCGTACGGAACGGCACCTCGGCCGCGACCTTCAGGGCTTCGCTGATTGCCTTGTCCCGTTCCTGCTTGTCCGCCTCGGTCATCCTGGGCAGCTTGAACGCGGCCATCACCCGCTTGAACGACTCCGCATCCTCGTCCACGAGGTTCATGAACCGCTCGCGCAGCGGCAGCAACGTATCCTTAAGGGACTTCATCTCCTCGTCAAACTCCTCGTAACCTTTCTTGCCCACCGTGAGATTCGCAACCATCGTCATCAGCGCGGTGCCCAGGGCGCCGTTCAGGGCCGCGGCCGAGCCGCCGCCCGGGGTCGGAGCCGAGGAAGACAGGTCGTTCAGGAAGTCGGGCATGCCCTTGGACGGCACCAGCCGGTTCTCAAGGATCTGGTCGCGCTTGAAGCTGTTGAGCTGGAGGAAGTACCGGGAGCAGGCGTTCAGCGCGTTCTGCGGCACCAGGCCGACGATTTCAGATTCCAGCACGCTGACCCCGTACCTCTGGGCCTCCCGCTTCACGGTCTCAAACACGCGGTAGAGCGGGGTTTTCATGTAGTCGGTCATGTTAATCGACACCTGCACGCACCCCTTCTCCTTCACCTCAAAGCCCAGCGCCTTGGCGTAACGGAACCCGCCGTCGCGAAAACGGATTGCCTTGGCGACCCGTTCGGCGACCTTGACGTCGGTGGTCGCAAGATTGACGTTATAGGCAATCAGCGGCGTGCGCACGCCGACGACCGTCGCGCCCGCGGTCGAATGCAACTGGGCTCGCCCGAAGTCCGGCGCCCGGTCCGGGTCGGTCCGTATCGCCTCGCGCAGGCCCTCAAACTCGCCCTTCCGAATGTTGGCAAGGTCAACCCGGTCCGGCCGGGTCGCGGCGAGCTCGTACAGGTAGACCGGTATGGACAGCTCGTCCGCAATCCGCTTGCCCAGCCGCTTGGCCAGCTCGATGCACTCCTCCTGGCTCACGCCGGATATGGGCACGAAAGGCACCACGTCGGTAGCGCCGATGCGCGGGTGTTCGCCCTTGTGCTGGTTCAGGTCAATCAACTCCGCCGCGGTCTTCACCGCCTTGAACGCCGCGTCGAGCGCCGCCTCCGGCTCCGCCACAAAGCTGATGACCGAGCGATTGTGGTCGGCATCCATCTGCGTGTCCAGCAGGCTCACGCCGTTCACTGAACGTATGACGTTGACAATCCGCTCGACGACCTCGGCACGGCGGCCTTCGCTGAAGTTGGGCACACACTCGACAATCTTGCGCATGGCGGACAGGCTCCTTTCTAAGTGGTGACAATAATCCTACCCGAACAAAACGTATCTTACCAGCCAGCCACGGCCTGTCAATTCAAGTTACGAACGCCACCGGCGCGGGACATGACCCGATTCCGCCGGGGAATCGGGATTGTGTCCCAAGCCCAGAAATCGGATCGTGTCCCGAGCCAGTCCCGGAGCAATTCCGCTCGTGTCCCGAGCCCGCCCATCTCCTCTCCTCGGTTTTGACTTCTGACTTCATCCTCCTGCCTGGTCATTGGTGCTTGGAGCTTGGCAATTCCCGACCCAATGGTCGTGTCCCGAGGCCGCCCGGCATACATTCTATGACAACTTTCCAAAACCCCGAAAATCGGCCCTAACCCTCGCATCTCCAAGATGATGGCCGAAATCCGGTCTCCACCCCCCGGGTCACCCCGGGTACGGTACCCCGGAGCATCCCCGGTACGGTACCCCGGACGCTCCCCGGTACGGTATCCCGGAGCCTCCGGGGTACGGTACCCCGGAGCATCCCCGGTACAGTATCCCGGAGCATCCGGGGTACGGTATCCCGGAGCATCCCCGGTACAGTATCCCGGAGCATCCCCGGTACCGTCCCCGGGATGCTCCCCGGTACGCTCCCGGGGAGGCATCCCCCCCTCGGGGATGGCCGTGAATCGGGCTGCTATTTGCCTGCCGTCAGCACCACCTTTCGGTTGAGCCGGGTCTTGTCCGCCTCAAGCGCACAGAAGTAGACGCCGCTGGCCACGCGCCGGCCGCGGCGGTCCGTTCCGTCCCAGACCGTCTCGTACCGGCCAGGCTTGGTCTCGCCCTCAGCCAGGGTCTTCACGAGTTGGCCTGCGGCGTTGTACATCTTGAGGGACACGCTCGTGAGCCTCGGGACCTGCCAGCGGATTATTAGTCGGCCCGTACAGGGATTCGGCCGCATCTGCTGCAAGGCAAGGACGCCTAAGACTCGGCCCTGGCCGCCCTGCTCGCCCTGACCGAGCGTGCGAAAGACGCTGCCGTCGCGGATATAGGTCGCACATGCCGGGCTGCCCTGGTTCTGCCGGGCATGAGGGGTTTCGCGCTCGACCTCGTCGTCGGTCAGCACGTCGTACCCGCTGCCGTCCGCATAGACCTCGCAGAGCGCAGCCCCGGCGTCGGTGCTGCGCAGGCAGTACAGGGTCTCTCCCTTTGGCCCGGTCGTAGGCATTTCGAAGTCGTATCCGTTGCTCGCGACGATAACGCACTCGCTGTCACCATTGAGTTTGACCCGCCCGAGCCCGATGAATCCGCCGGTGTCGACCTCGAAGAACACCGGGCCTGCGGAACCGGCTACGCACGGGCCGGAATGCTCGTACGCGGTCTGGGTCAGGCAGGTCTCGCGCCAAACGAAGGTAAGGCCACCACCGATGCCGCCGCTCACGTTGTCGTCCAGGGCCAGGTACAGCTTAGCTATCTGGCTGGGACCATCGGGCGGGTCGAGCCGGAACACGATTTCAGTATCGCTCGCAAATTGCGGTTGGTAGTGGTCGTTGGACGAGGTTGTTAATTCGGAGGCGCTGCCGCCGTTGATGGGGCAGGACCAGAGCTGGGTGAAGTCGCCTGAGTCTGAGCGCGAGAAGACCAGGCTGTTACCGCTGGGCGACGAGGCAAAGTCCTCGATGTCGCCCGTGGCTGAGCTGAGATAGGTCACCGGCCCGCCCGTGCGCGGGACAACGCCTATGGTCACGCTGCCGGTGTCAGGTTCCACAATGAAGGCGATTTTCGAGTCATCATGGTACCAGGCTGGAGAGAGGCAACAACTGGTCGATAGCTGGGTTAATTCCTGCACTCCTCCGCCGTTGGCCAGCGCTCTGAAGACTTGGGGGTGCCCAGTTGCTGCTGCCTTCGTAAAGGCAACGTACAAGCCCGAGTGCGAAAAGACCGGGTCTCCGCAGCAGGGGCCGTTGGCTATCAGCAACTCCGACGCCCCAGGCCCCGGCGGATTCCCCTGTTCCGGGGCGGTGACTACCCGATTCGGCGCGAACCGACAGAAGTCGAACGTGCCTTTGCCCTTTAGAATCCAGAGGAAGTTGTCAGCAGAGGCGATAGAGCCGCCGCGCTCCACGAGCTTGTTGCTCATTCCATCGGCTATGTCCTGCGCCTGGGACCAAGTATTCGTGGCGCAATCGTAAACCCACAACTCCAGCGAGTTGTTGCCCTTCTGAGCATAGACCTTCCCCGCAAAGTAGGCCAGTCCAGCACCTTTCTTGGCGTACTTCGACTTGCCGGAGCGACCGTATCGAGGCAGGGAGTCCTTGGTCGTCCACGTCCGGGCGGCAGTATCATACTCGTAGAACCCGTTCGTACGGCCTCGAAGCAGATAAACGTGCCCGAGTCCGTCGGAGGCCAGGCTCGAACCATGGTCGTATCCCCAACTGACGTGCGCCACAACGGGCGGGCTCGGCAGCGAGTCCCAGTGATTGGCCCGTGCGTCGTAGCGGTAGAACTCCTTGGTCCTGTTGCCCTTCAGCAGGTATACCAAGTCGGTGCTGTCATCACATGGTACGCAGACCGATGCCGTGCCCCGCCGCACCTTCTTGCTCGCCGGCCCCGACGGCACGTCAGCTAACTGGCTCCAGCTATCCCCGGATATGTCGTAGCGCCAGAACTCCCAGCAGCCGCCCTTGGTCGCGTAGACATGGCCCGACGGCGAACCGGCGAGCGTACCTCCGTCTTTGACCCGCCTCTTACTGCTGGACTTCGGTATCGACTCCAACCCTGCCCATGAGTCCCGCTGCAGGTTGTACGCCCAGAACTCGATGCTGTTCTTGCCCTTAAACGCATATATCGTGGCAGTCGTCTCAGGCGGTTCGACGACGGTTAGCGCGGCCCCATACCCGGTCTTTTTGGGACCAGGCATCTGCGGCATGACTTTCCAGAAGTTGTTCGCCTCAAAATAGACCGGGAGCTCTTTACTTCGAGAGATAGAGTTGTACAGCTCATTGAACTCGAACGCCTCTGACCAGGATATCGCACCATCGTTATTCAGGTCGGGGTCAGTCGGGTAAGTGTCCGGCGATGCGTACGGCGCAACCGCGATGCCGCCCCTGAGAGCATTGAAGAAGTGAAACGAGAACTCTCCGTGTCGCCAGGTTGAGCCCCCGTACAACTCATGCTCCGGCGTGGGCGAGCCGTGCTCGGACTGGTCGTCGCATGAAAACGAGCTCTTGCCTGCCGCAGTGGCGCAGGCCAGCGTCGTGACCGAGTCGGCCAGGTCATCAATGAATCCGCCTCCGAAGCACTCCTGCATGATGAACACCCGGTTCGAGTGAACAGTGTCGGTCATGCGGGCGAAGGTCGTGTCCCAGAGGTTCGTCCAAGTCGGTCTGACCACCAGGGCGAAGTGCGTCGCCTTCGACGGTTGGAGGGGCGGCCCGTCGTGCGCGCCGTGCCCCCAGGTGTAGCAGAACAGAGACTCATCCGGCCCCATTTGTCCGCCGAGCACCTTAAACGTGTTCTCGACGGCCGTCGCTGTTGCGCTGCCGTCGGTGATGCTATCAACGCCCAGCAGCGCAGGGTCATACCTTATGTCGTTGAGCCTTCGGAAGTCGTGCCCCTGCCCCCAGAGCATCTGGATTCTGTCGTGGTTCTCTCCGATGGCCGCCCGGCTGTAAAACGACTCGTAGACGAGAAAGCAGTCGTTCCACAACTCGTCCAGCGTGTCTACGTCCTCGGGTGCCCAATCCAGCCCAGCCGCCTCGTGCGGCAGCCAGGCCTGGATAATCACCGCGTTACTGGCCGCGCGAAGTACCCCGGCACACGCCAGGAGCACCCCCAGCGACCTGATGAGATGGCTTCTCATCGTTCCTCCTTGGTTGTACTACTTCACGGTAACGGCCTTACGGCCCTCTACGCGGCTCCCGGTTACCAAATGGATGAAGTACACGCCGCTGTCGGGAACCGCCGGCAACAGCCGCGTGTGCGCACCAACATGCTCCTTCGTCGGACCGGCCCGGTAGACGCACCTGCCGCTTGCGTCGTACAGGGTCAGCGTCACGCTCGTCTCACAACTCAGCCAGTACGAGAGCAGTATCGTCCCGGGTGCGGCAATTCTCGCCTGCAGGCCCGGTCGTTGTACGCTTGGCAGCGGGCTTTCCTCGACCGCGCCGGCAAGAGGTTGCTGGCTGTAGTAGATGCCCCAATCCTGCCTCCAAGCTACGTGCGCCAGCGTGCCGCTCAACGCCAAGTCTGGTAAGGGCGCTTGGGCGCTGTCGGTCACCGAAGTCGGCGTCGACCAACCTGAGTCGGTACGGACGGAATGCCGTACGCCATAGCTCCACCCCCACACCACGTGAAGACGGTTCGCCGAATCCGCGCGGATGACTTGATACCCCCCGGACTGGTCGTAGAACCGAAAGGGAGTGGTCCAAGTGTCGTCTTGCCGTCTGGTGTAGTACAACAAATAGCCGCTAGACCTTTCCTGCCATACCACGTGCGGCTGGTCGCAGGTGTCCACTGCTATGCTCGGGTCGCAGGACTGACTGCTCGGCGAGGGGTCAGGAAGCGCGACCGGGTCAGACCACCGCGCGCCATCAAAGTATGAGTACCCGAGACCAAGCGTGCCGTCATCCATCCATACCGCATGGAGATGGCCCCTCCGGTCTCCGGCGACATCATGCCAGCCCAAGGCGCCCACACCGGTCGCGGCGACAGCAGGCGTGGACCAGCTGTCAGCTTCCACGTCGTAGTAGCTGTGCCAAACGCCAGCGCCACTGCCGAGTTCGCCGAAGAGCATGTGGACCCGGCCGCTTCTGTCGACGGCTAGTCGCGGTATGACGCCCGGCTGCAGAACGGCCAGGGCGGGAAAGGACCAGGAGTCGCCCAGCTGCCTCGTGAACCTGATCAGCTGGTTCCACTCTTCGGACCAGACGACGAGAGCAGACGTGGAATCGAGCATCACGATGGCAGGTACTCTGATGTCGCCCGAATCCCGCGAGATGGGAACCGGGACCGACCAAGTGTCGCCGAGCTTCCGAGCGTACATGATTTTGTCCTGAAAGCCTGAAGCCGGCGTTTCGGTCCAGATGGCGTGAACGCCGCCGTTCGGGCCAACGGCGACCGCCGGCAAACTCGCGTGATAGCCATCCGGCCGGCGGTCCACCCGCTCGGGCGGGGTCCAAGCGAGAAGCTGCGGCGCTACAAGCAGCGCCGCAATGATAACGGCACTGTATCGCAGCATGGCGTTTCCTCCTATCAGAGCATAGCACCCTGCTCCAGCCTGTCAAGCCACGGACGACGTGTCGCTCGGGGGCACGACCGCCTCCAGATATTGACCGGAGCTTTCCCCAGCCGCCGCGCAGACGGCGACTGCCAGGACCCGCAGGAAGCGTAGACGAGCCATCTTTATCCTCACAAGCATCATAGCCCTGTCGCCCCCGGTGTCAAGCATGCGTCAATCCGGCCCGGGCCCGTCGTACCGGCTCACCCAGCTTGTGCCCGTCGCGAACGCGACGGCGAGCACGACCAGCACTACTGCTGTTCTGCTCATGTTAGCCTCCTCGCTCTTTCCGGACTCAGACGAGCCGGAAAGAGCTTATTCTGATTTCACGACCAGCAAGGCTCCGGCCTCCCCGGTGCTGCGCAGTACGTACACCCCGGCCGGAACCGGACGGCCGTGGTCGTCTCGGCCGTCCCAATGCCAGGAACCGCCGCCTGCCAGCGTGCGCACGAGCACCCCGGTCTGCGCATAGATGCGCAGGGGCGCGTCGCGGCCCGCCTCATGCAGGCAGCGGATAAGAACCGAACTCGTGAACGGATTAGGTCGCGCCTCGAACAGGGTGCTCGACCGGCCCAAGGGCTTGCCTTCCGCGACACCGGTGCTCGTGTCGCGAATAACGTATACGACGTTGTCCATGAAATCCGTGATATATACTCTGCTGTTCGTTCGGTTCCAGCAGAGCACCTCCGGCGACCTCCCCAGCGGAATCGTCTTTATGATGGTGTCGGCCCGCGCGTCGAGGATATCAACCTTGTGGGCACTCAGATTGGAGCAATAGACCTTCTTATGCCCTGGGTCATAGACCAGGGTGCGAGCGCAGTACAATGGTAACAGGTTATTATCAGGACATAGGTAACACTTCTAATGACTGGAGGTCTGCTTTATGTCCTGGGAAATGCCGGATGTTGAGCATATACGAATGGAGTTTGTACTA
>Ga0315282_10003752_pt1 | contig 27069 bp, 24 predicted proteins | sample YL17G07_20_MG_FD_203693 | JGI IMG/M metagenome (GOLD analysis project Ga0315282, IMG submission 203693) | Sediment microbial communities from Yellowstone Lake, YNP, Wyoming, USA - YL17G07_20 | ecosystem: Environmental > Aquatic > Freshwater > Lake > Sediment | place: USA: Wyoming | collected...
ATGGCTGACCGGTCTTCATCCTCCGGTTCGGTCTCCAGCCGGAAGCTCCTCGCCCAGCGCGCTGCGGCGCTCGCCCGGTTCGCCAAGTGGGAAGCCAACCACCCGGCGTCGTTGTCTCCCGCGGCCGCCATCGGCGCCATCGGTGCGCTGTTCGAGACGCTTCCGCCGGCGAGCCGGACCCGACCGGTCGATCCGGCGGGCGTCATGGCGTTCCATCAGCTCCTGTCAGCGCTGTCGGAGCGACGGCGATGACGGCAATCGAGGAAGCGCTCGCCGAGCTGAGCGGGTCCCTCGAGGGCAAACGCGTTCCCTACATGCTGGTCGGCGGCCTCGCCAATGCGATCTGGGGCGAACCACGCGCGACGCTGGACATCGACGTCACCGTCTGGGTCGACGAGCAGCAGGTGCCTGATCTGGTCGCGTTCCTCCGAGCATCTTTTCGCGTGCTGGTTCCCGACCCCGTGACCTTCATCCGGGACACGCGCGTGCTGCCGCTCGAAAGCACGACCGGCGTCCGCGTGGATGTGATCTTCGGCCTGTTGCCGCTCGAGCAGCAGGCGATTGAGCGTGCCCGGCGGTTGGCAATCGCTGGCACCGAGGTCCGCGTCTGCACACCCGAGGATCTCATCCTGATGAAGATCGTCTCCGACCGTGGCCGCGACCTGGACGACGCCAAGGCGATCACGCGGCGCCGCGCAGAGTCGTTGGATTTCGCGTACCTGGAGCCGCGGATTCGAGCGTTGTCCGTCGAGCTCGAGAAGCCGGAGATCATCCAGCGGTGGGAGGACTGGAAAGGCGAAGCACAAGGACCAAGGACGGAGGACTCGCAATGATGCGCATCCGACTGCTGCTGATTGTCGTCGCGCTCGTGGCCGCGGGCCTCGCGGCGAGCGCGCAGCGAACGGTCAAGCCGGTCCTGCACGGCCGCCACTGGGTAGCCATCACCGGTAAGCCTCTCGGTGCAACCGCGGGAGGCATAGCCTTCCAGAAGGGCGGCAACGCCGTCGATGCCACTTGCTCCATGCTGGCCGCCGTCTGCACCATGTGGGACACGCTCAGTTGGGGCGGCGAGACCCAGGCGCTCATCTTCAATCCGAAGACGAACAAGGTCGTCGCCATCAACGGGCTCGGCGTGGCGCCGACTGGTGCGACGCCCGAGTTCTTCAAGAGCAAGGGGATGGCGTATCCGCCCGCCTACGGCCCGCTCGCCGCAGTCACGCCGGGCACGCCCGGCGGGCTGCTCGTCATGCTGGCCGAGTACGGCCGGCTGAGCCTGAAGGACGTGCTCGATCCGGCGATCCAGATGGCCGACGGCTACCCGATCGAACAGCAGGCCGCCGACACGATCGAACGGCAGAAGAAACAGATCAAACAGTGGCCGTCCTCGGTGAAGGTGTTCCTGCCCCATCTCGGCGAATCACGCGAGGCGCCGTACCCCGGCGAGATCTTCCGTCAGCCCGATTTGGCCGCGACGCTCCGCAAGCTGGTCGAGGCCGAGCAGCAGGCGCTCAAGGCCGGCAAGAGCCGCCGGGACGCGATCTACGCGGCCTACGACCGGTTCTACAAGGGCGATATCGCCCGCGACTTCGTGCGCGGCTCCGAGGAGCTCGGCGGCCTGCACACCCTGGACGACCTGGCGAAGTGGAAGGTCTACATCGAGGAGCCGGTGGTCACCGACTACAAGGGCATCCAGGTCTACAAGCTGAACTCGTGGGTGCAGGGGCCGGTGATGCTGCAGGCGTTGAACATGCTGGAGAACCTCGACCTCAGGTCGATGGGGTACAACAGCGCGCGCTACATCCACGCGCTCTACCAGGTGATGAACCTGGCGTTCGCCGACCGCGACTTCTACTACGGCGACCCGTACGTGCCGCCCGAGGAGCCGACCAAGGGGCTGCTCTCGAAGGACTATGCCAAGGCGCGCGCGAAGCTGATCGACTGGACCCGTAACGACCCGAACGTGAAGCCGGGCGATCCGTACCCGTTCCAGGGCGGGACGAACCCGTACGTGAATCTGCTCGCGACGTGGCCGCCGAGGGCGAAGGCGAGCGGGCAGACCGACGGGCGCACGTTCGAGGAAGGGTTCCACGCGGGCACCACCTCCATCCAGGCGGCGGACGAGGAGGGCTGGGTCGTGTCGGTGACGCCGAGCGGCGGCTGGATCCCGGCGACGATCGCGGGCACGACCGGCGTCGGCATGAGCCAGCGCATGCAGGCCTTCGTCCTGGACGAGGCGATGTGCCCGTTCAACGTCGTCCGCCCCGGCCAGCGGCCGCGGTCCACGCTGACGCCCGGTCTCGCCCTCAAGGACGGCCGGCCGTACCTCTCGTTCGCGGTTCAGGGCGGCGACACCCAGGACCAGAACCTCCTGCAGTTCTTCCTCGATGTCGTCGAGTTCGGGATGAACGTGCAGGAGGCCTGCGAGGCGGCGAACGTGAACAGCTATCAGATGCACAGCACGTTCGACACTCACCTGGCGGAGCCCGGCCGCCTGACGCTCAGCGAGCTGGAGCCGCCGTGGGTGCGCCAGGAGCTGGCGCGGATGGGATATCGGCTCGATTACGCGCGGCTCACCTCGGGGCCGATCAACGCGATCTTCTTCGACCGCGCGCACGGCACGATGTGGGGCGGGTCGAGCAACCACGGCGAGGACTACGGGATCGCGTGGTGAAATCGAACAACGAGTCGCGAGCGATGAGCAACGAGTGATCAGCTGCCGCCGGCCCCCACTCGTGACTCGTGACTCGTTGCTCGTGACTCCTTGTTTGTCTCCTGCGCTCTCTCCGCTCCTTGCGCTCCCCCCTGCCTGTCCAGACTCAGCTCGTCGGGCGCGCCTGCCGGGTGAACCGCAGGTGCCTGACGCGGCCGGCGTACACCTCGAAGCCGTCCACCCGGCCGGAAGCGTCGCGCGTGAACCGGAGCACGTCGCCGCCGCCAAGCAGGAACGCGTCGGCCCAGAGCGCTGCCACCTCGCGCGGCGGCGCCGGCCGGAGCCGAACGTGCAACTTCTCCTTGTCGGCAAGCACGGCGTAGGTGACGCCCAGCTCCTCGCTGGAGTACGCGCCGATGTACTCGGCAAGTCGCTCCACAGCCGGGTGGGCCTCCGCGATCGCCACGTACTCGCGCGGCCGGCTGTGGCCGTCCCCGACCCGGAGCACGGTCGCTCCCGGCGTCGGCGACGCAAACACGAACTCGGTCGCCGAATCGACGGCCTGGAACCGCCCGGCGCCGATGGCCGCGAGCGCCCCCACGTTCTCAACGAGCAGCTTTCCGTCCTTGACCTCGACCCGCAGGAACGCGTCGGTGGATGGTTCACGGTAGAGGCCGGCGTGACTCGCGAGGTCCGCCGCGGACAGGGTAACCGTCGCCGGCCGGGACGACTCCTTGAGCTGCCCTTCGAGGTAGACGTCGGCCACTTGGTGGGCGAGACGCTCGGGTACGATGCTCCCGAGGTTGCACAAGACGGCGATCGCAAGCTGCTGCTTCGGGTAACGCGTGAGAAAGGCGCGGTACCCGGCCGTGGCGCCGGCGTGGCTCACTTCGGGCACACCCTTGTGCTCGGTGACGTTCAGGCCGAGCGCGTACTCGATCTCGGTGCCGTCGTTGAGGCGCCCCCGCCTGTGCAGCGTGTCGATGAGCGCCCGGCCCCCTACGCGCGCGGTGTCGAGGTTGTGCGTCCACCGGAGCAGATCGCCGACGGTCGTCAGCAGGCCGCCGTTGCCGTACACGTTCGTGAACGGCATGTCAGTGCGGAACTTCCCGTTGGCGCCGGAGTACGCGGTGGCGCGGTTCTTGACGATGCGACTGAAGTCGGAGCGCCACCCGGTGCTCTTCATGCCGAGCGGCTTGAAGAACTGCTCCTCGGTGAACTCGGCGAGGCTCTTCCCCGACACCCGCTGCACGATGACGCTCATCAGCGAGTAGCCGGAGTTGCTGTAGAGGTACTCGTCGTTCGGCTTGAAGTTGAGCCCCTGCTGATGGCCGAGCAGGTCGAGGATCTCGTCGAAGGTGTGCACGTCGCGGCCGGGCGGCCGGCCCTGGAGGGTCAAGAGCGTCCACTGATCGCGGATGCCGCTCGTGTGGTGCAGGAGCTCGCTGATCGTGATCGGCGTGGGCAACACCGGCAGCTCCGGCACGTACTTCCGCACGTCATCGTCGAGCGAGAGCTTGCCCTGCCCGGCGAGCGTCGCGATCGCGGCCGCCGTGAACTGCTTCGAGACGGATCCCGCCTCGAAGATCGTGTCCGGCGAGATGCGCACGCCGTACTCGAGATTGGCCATCCCGTAAGCGCGCGTGAAGATGACAGAATCGCCGCGGCCCACGGCGATCGCGCAGCCGGGCGAGCCTTCCCCGCTCCACGGCGCGAAGACCTTGTCGATACGGGCGGAGACGTCCATCGGGGCGCCGGGCTGCGCCCCGATCGCGACCGACAGCAGCAGCGCAACGAGCCCCGCCAGCGCGAGGCGGACGAACGGGACACGCACGGGTCGTGATGCGGACATGGATCCTCCTGCAACGAATCCGCCGATTGCACCGATTACGCGTTCGTTCTTCGTCCTTAGTTCTTCGTTCTTCGTGCGGTTCCTGGTTCCTGGTTCTCGGCAGGGGTCCATGAACCAGGGACGGACCCCGCCGACACCAAACGGCGCCAAGAACCGAGGACGAAGCACCGCACCAAGGACGAAGAACCAGGGACTGACAGAATCGCACCGTGTGGTTGTCATGTTGCCGGTGCGCGCGCCGCGCGTGATGGATTCTACCGCTCCCGCCCCACCAGCAGCTTCTTCAGGTCGACGACCGGCGGCTCGGCCAGCAGCTTCTCGACCTCGTCGGTCTCGATCGGAATCATCCGGGAGAGCCACTCGTGCCCGTCGCGCGTGACGAGCACGGTGTCCTCGAGCGCCACCCGCACCCCCTCGACCGTGGCGCCCTGCTCGATCGTCAGCGCCATGCCCGGCTGGAGCGGCGCGAGGTAGTCGCCGTGGTCGTGCACCTCCATGCCGACGAAGTGCCCGATCCCGTACGTGTAGCTCGTGTCCCAGCCCCCGGCGTCCTTCAGCATCTTCACCGCCAGGTTGTGGAGGTCCTGCCAGCGCGCACCCGGCTTGATGTTGTCGATGACCGTCTTCTGCACGTTCAGGATGACCCCGTAGGTCTTCCGCTGCTCGGGCGTGAACCGGCCATCGGCCGGCACCATCCGCTGCACGTCCGAGGCGTAGTGGTTGAACTCGGCGCCGGTGTCGATGTGGACGAAATCGCCCGGGCGGATGAGAGCCGAGCCGCTCCGCGCCTCGTCCTCCTCGCGGGCCGTCGCGTACTGCACCGGCCGCGACTGGCCGGCCCTGACGCTCGTGTCGAACGCCAGGCCGCCGCCGTTCAGCCGGTAGACGTAGTCCATCGTCTCGGCCACCTGCTTCGTCGTCGCGCCCGGCCGCGCCACCTTCATCGCCTCGGTGAGCCCCTTCGCGGTGATGTTCACTGCGCGCCGAATCAGCGCGATCTCGACCTCGTCATGGATCATTCGCAGCGGGTCCAGCAGCTCGGCCGAGTCGCGAAGCTCGATCTCCGGCGACGCCTCGCGCAGCCGCGCCGCCAGTGCGAACCTCGGGTTCGCCGGCTCGCCGAGATTCGTGAACCGCGGGTAGTTGAGATAGATGACCTTGCGGACGCCTTCCAGCCCGAGGCCGCGGCTCAGATCGGAGGCGACCGGCTTGAATCGCAGCTGCGTGATCCGCAGGTTCCGGTAATCCGTGATCGCGCTCGACAGGTCATCGAGGAAGCGTGACTGCGGCAGCACCTGGGTGATGCCGGTCTCCTGTCTGATTTGATCGGGGTCGTCGGAGGTATAGAGGATCTCGCGGAAGGTCTCGCCGCGGGGATTGAGGACGAGCGTGGAGCCGCGCGGCCCCGCCGACTCGAGCCCCGTCAGGTAGATGAAGTCGTGGTTCTCGGTGTCCGGCAGCATGAACTCGAGCAGGTTCGGCTGGCTGCGGTCGGCGCTCTGGATGATCACGAGACCTTCGGGCACCGCCTTGGAAAGCCGCGCGCGTCGTTCCGAGGTCGCCTCCTTCACGGCCGGCTGCCCCGACACCGGTCCCGCGTTGAGCGCGAGTACGAGCACGAGCAGGAATCGTCTCACGGTAACCTCCTGGCAGACACGGGCCACGGAACGGGCGCCAGCGCTTGCTCAAGTCCTCGGTGAGGATAGCAGGGGTGCGCGGCATGCCAGCGGCAGTATAATCCGTCAACCTCCGGGAAGGTGGCTATGGAGTGGCAACGGGTGCACATCCTGGCGACGGTCAACTACCTGCACGACCGGATTCACGCGGGCGCGCGTGACGCGCGCACGCGGGCGATCTACGAGGGACTGCTCGACGTGCTCGACCCGTCACGGCGGGAAGGGCGGCTCCAGAAGGAGTTGGCCCGCGCTGTCCACCCGAAGCCGGCGAAGGTCGAGCGCCGATTGGGCACCGACCGCCGCTCGGGCCAGGACCGCCGTAAGCGGAACATCGGGAACCCGGAAGGCGATCAGCGCAAGCCGTTCGACCGGCGTTCGATCTACGATCGCCGTTCGCGCGACGAGTGACAGCGGGTGACGTGTGCGAGAGCGGCGGGTCGGAGAGCGGGCGGCTCACGCCCAGACTACTCGTACCGGAGCGATTCGATGGGATCCATCCGGGAGGCGCGCAGTGCCGGCCACAGGCCGCTGAGCAGGCCCGCGAGCGTGAGGACGGCGGTGGCGACCAGCAGCACGTCGGACGAGAGGATGAGGTTGATGTCCGTCTGCCGGGATGTGTCACCGATCAGCGCGGCGATGAACGGCCGCGTCCCGATGAGCGCCACCAGCAGGTAGGAGAGCAGCACGCCGGCCACGCCGCCGGCGAAGGTGATGGCGAGTCCTTCGAGAAGGAACTGAACCAGGATGTGGCGGCGACGCGCGCCGATGGCCTTCCGCACGCCGATCTCGCGCGTCCGCTCCTCGACCGAGACGAGCATGATGTTCATCACGCCGACACCGCCGATCATCAGCGTCAGGGTGCCGATGAAGAGCAGCACGATCTTCAGGCCGTTGGTCATCCCATCGACGATGTCCATGATCTCGCGGCTGCCGCCGACCTCGACGGCGCGCTCGTCGCGCGCGTCGAACCGGTGCCGCGTGGCCAGCACCTCGCGCACCTGCTTCTCGGCCGCCGCCTGTCTGGACGGATCGATCGCCTGATACACGAGGACGCTCAGATAGTCCTGTGACCAGAGCTGCCGAACCGTTGTGTGGGGGATGAAGACCGACCGTTTGTCGGGCCAGAAGTAGCTCGAGAGCTGCGCCTTGTTCCCGAGCACGCCGATCACCTCGAACGACAGGCCGGCAATGCGCACCGTCTCGCCCACCGGCGACATGTTGCTGAACAGCTTGTGGGCGACGTCAGTGCCGAGAAAGACGACCCTGCGCCGCTTGTCGACGTCTTCCGTGGTGACGAAGCGGCCGGCCGAAGGCGTTTCTGAGCGCATCAGCCCGTAGTCGGGCGCCACGCCCCGCACGCCCGCCGTCGTCTGGCGCACGCCGTAGGACACCTGCAGACTGCGGACGTATTCAGGGCTTGCGTACTTCACCAGCCCGAGCTCGCGGACGGCCGCGACGTCTTCGTCCTTCAACCGCACGACCCGTCCCGCCCGTTGGCCGCCGGCCTGGAGGCTGGTCTGCCCGGGCCACACCACCGCGGTGCCGTCCGAGAACGCGTTGCGGAAGCCGAACACCAGGGCGTTGTGGAACCCGTTGCCGTAGGCCATCAGCAGGACCACCGTCACGATGCCCCACGCGATGCCAAGCATCGTGAGGCTCGCACGGAAGCGGTGCTCCTTGATCGCGTACGCCGCCTGGACGATGACTTCCTTCAGCAGCATCTCAACTCAGCAGGCAGTAGGCAGTGCACCCTCGTCGTGCACCCTCGTCGTGCACCCTCGTTCCGCACCCTCGTGTCGCACCCTCGTGTCGCACCCCCGTGTCGCACCCCGTGTCGCACCCTCGTGTCGCACCGTCGTTCCGCACCCTCGTGTCGCACCGTCGTTCCGCACCCTCGTCTTGCACCGCCGTGTCGCACCCCCGTGTCGCTCCCTCGTGTCGCACCCTCGTGTCGCACCTCGTGTCGCCCCCTCGTGTCGCACCGTCGTTCCGCACCCTCGTCTTGCACCGTCGTCTTGCACCGTCGTTCCGCACTCTCGTCCTGCACCCTCATCCTGCACCCTCGTGTCGCACCGCCGTGTCGCACCCCCGTGTCGCACCCCGCCCTTTTGCCTACATTTCGTATCTGAGCGCCTCGATCGGCGGCAGAGCGGCCGCACGGCGCGCCGGGTAGCTGGCAGCAGCCACGCCGATGATCGTCAGGACGGCCACCGCGAACGCCGCCGCCTGCCAGGTGACGATCATGCCGGAGAACCGCGCGGGCATCCGGGCCAGGTTCACCAGGCGGCACAGCCCGGCACCGATGGCCAGCCCGAGGAGACCGCTGACGATCGTGAGGAAGAGCCCCTCGCTGAAGAACTGGCGCCGGATCCGCCGCGGCGTGGCGCCGAGCGCCTTGCGGATGCCAATCTCGCGCGTCCGCTCCCTCACCGCGATGAGCATGATGTTCATCACGCCGATGCCGCCGAGCAGCAGCGTGACGATGCTGACGGCGACGAAGAACTGGTCCATGCCGTCAATCATCTTGTCGAACATCACCGCCTCGATGGCCGTGTTCCAGAACATGATTGCCTCGGGGTCGCGCGGGTCGAAGCGGTGCTGCGGCGCAAGGATCGCGCGCACCTCGTCCTCGACTGGCCCGTGCGCGTCGAGCCCCATGAACTTGACCGCGCCCTCCTGCTCGATGGCCCGCCGGATCCGTTCGGTCACCGCCGGGTACGGAGCCGCGATGATCGCCGACAGCGAGTCGGCTGTGTTGTACTCCCCCGGCAGCGGGAAATCCTGCCGCATCGTCTCGTACGGGATGAACAGGCGTTGGTTGTCCTCGCCGGTGTAGTTCGAGTCCTGCGCCTTCTTCCGGATCCGGCCGACCACCGTGTACGGCAGGCCGTTGAGGGTGACCTGGCTGCCCACCGGGTCGCGATCGGCGAAGAGCTGCTTGCTGGCGTCGAACCCGATGACGACGACGCGACGCGCCTGCTCGCGGTCGCCTTCGTCGATCAGCCGGCCGCGGTCCACCTCGATGGTCCGCACGTACTGATAGACGGGCCAGATGCCGCTCATCTGCAGCGAGCTGGAGTTGTAGGCACTCTTCGCCTGGATGCCTCCCCGGATCAGCTCCGGGCTGATGGATTCGATGAGCTTCGAGTGCTGCTGGAGCGCGCGGACGTCGTCGATGGACAGGCGGACGATGTGGCCGGCCCGCTCGCCGCCGGCCTGCATGCTCGTGCGGCCGTTCCGAATGATGACGACGTTCTTGCCCAGCTCCTCGAGCACGTACCGGTTGCCCCGCTGGAACCCCTCGCCGAGCGCCGACAGCAGCACGATCGAGATCACGCCCCAGACGATCCCAAACATCGTCAGGAAGCTGCGCATCTTGTTGGCGACCAGGTTCGACCAGGTCTGGGTGAGGAGTTCCATGGCAGTTGACAGTTGACAGTTGGCAGTTGACAGTTGGCAGCTCAGACGCTGCGGCCTGTTTCCCTGGCTCTCAGCGAACTGCTCAGACCAGAGAGCAGCCGCCCGATCTCGGCCGTCAAAGCTATGAAGTGCTCCGTCCGCTCCGCACTCACGTACTTCAACCGCTCTGCGATCAGGATCTGAGTCTCTACCTCGCGCAGTGAGCCGTGCGCAACCGAGAGAAAATGAACGAACTCGCCGCTGGTTCTACGCCCTTGTCCCTCCGCGATATTGCATGGAATTGAGATTGCCGCCCTTCGCAATTGACTCGTCAGTCCGTACAGTTCGTCCCGAGGGAAGCGGGAAGAGGCGACGTACACCTCCTCCACCAGGTCCATCGCCTTCTGCCAGGCAATCAGATCGCGGAAGTTTCTAGTCGTCATGTACCCCCCTTGCAGGAAGCACAAGATACTCTCTGTCCGGCCTGACCACGTTCTGTCAACTGTCAACTACTGCAGCACCACCCTCTCCCCCGCCTTGAGCCCCGAGAGCACCTGCGTGCGCGTGCCGTTGCTGACGCCGACCTTGATGGGCCGCCGCTCGCGGCCGTTCGGCGCCGCGGGCGACACCACCTCGGCCCACGTCTTCCGCTGGGCGTCGTAGATCACCGCGCCCTCGGGCAGGATCAGCGTGTCCTTGAACTGCTGCAGCACGATCTCGGCGTTCGCCGTCATGTTGGCCCGCAACTCGCGCCCCGGGTTGTCGATCGACACCTTCACCTCGAAGTTCACGACGTTGTCCTTCTCGACCCCCATCGGCGAGATCTGCGTCACGCGCCCTTCGAACTGGCGGTCCTTGAAGGTTTCGACCTTGATGCGCGCCGGCTGCCCGAGCCGCACCATCCCGATGTCGGCCTCGTCCACCTTGCCCTTCACGTAGACCCGGCTGATGTCGCCGAGCACCAGGACCAGCGTCGCGTTCGCGCCGAGGTTGAGAATCGAGGAGACCGGGCTGCCGATCTCCAGGTCACGTGAGAGGACGACGCCGGTGATCGGGGAGCGGATCGTGGCGTTGTTCAACTCGTCGCGCGCCTGCTCGGCCGCCGCTTCCGCCTGGGCGACGGCCGCCTGCGCCTGCGCGACGCGCGCCTCGCTGACGCCAAGCTGGGTGCGGGCCGCCTGCTGCCGGTTGACGGCCTGGTCGAGCGCGTTGCGCGCGTCGTCCAGGTTCTGCTGCGAGATCAGCTTGTCCCTGGAGAGCTGCTCGGCCCGCTCCAGGTTCCGGCGCGCGAAGGCCACCTCGGGCCCGGCCGCCTCCACCCGGTTCTTCGCCAGCTCGGCCTCGGCCGCCTTCAGGTTCGCCCGCGCCCCGGCCAGCGCCGCGGTCGCCGCGCGCAACCGTGCCGCCAGGTTGTCCTTGTCCAGCTCGGCGAGCACCTGCCCCTCCTGCACCGTGTCGCCGGCCTCCACCTTGAGCTCCTTGATGATGCCGTTGGCCTTCGACTTGATCTCGACCTTCGAGATCGGCTCGATACGGCCGGTCGCCACCACCGACCGCGCCAGGTCGCCCCGCTCCACCGCCGCCAGCCGCGACGCGTCAATCTGGGTGACCGGCCGCGCCACGACCGAGTAGCCGTAGAGCCCGAGCACGCCCGCTCCGACGACCAGGCCGACGATCATCAACACCTTGCGCGTCTTCCGCCTGCGCATGCTCTCCTCGCTTCCGCTTGGCGGGCCGAGCGGGCCCGTCGTTTCCCTCAAACCGGCGGCCCCCATACGATGTTGGCTCCGAGCGAAATGCGCACACCCACGCCCGAACCCCTGGACCTACCTCCGAATACGCAGTTGGCCCCTGTCGGGTTCCAATTCACCGGATTCGAGCAGGACGTCTCGTGGCGAACAGGACGTCTGCCCCGCAAATCGTGCTGGGCGTCGGCCGGCAGAGGTAGTACGATGGTCCGAACGATGAGCTGAGCCCGACGTGGCAGCGGCAAGGCGACACCACCTTCGGCCGCCGCGCCAGAGGACTGCGAGGGCAGCCGGCGTGCATCCGGCCCGCGAGCGGACGGTGGGGGGCGGAGCATCGAACGTCGAGCTCGTGACCGGTCACTTCAGGGTCTTGAGGAGAACAGCAGGAATGGCGAAGAGCACCAATCGCGGACAGTCAGGCGGCCGCCGAGCGGGCGGCCGGCGGAGTACCGACAATCCGGAGGCCAGCACGCCGCAGACGCCGGTCTACGCCGACGACCGCACCACGGCGGAGCCGGCAACCGCACCCGGCCAGCGGGATCTGATGGGGATGTCGCTGAAGGATGCTGACACGTGGCCGAGCCCCGACGAGATCGCGCGCCGGGCGTACGAGATCTACGAGTCTCGCGGCGGCGGGCACGGCCGTCACTTCGAGGACTGGCTGCAGGCGGAGCGTGAGCTGCGCGAGCGGAAGAACAAGAAGAAGAAGTAGAGACCTGCGTTCGCCGTTCGCCGTTCCCTACTCGGCAGCCGGCTTCTCGGTCCGGACGAGCAGTACCGGGATCCTCACCCGGTGGCGCACGTGGTCCACGGTCTCGCCGTGCAGCACGTCGCTGACGCCCCGGTGCCCGTGCGTACCCATCGCGATCAGGTCCACCTGCTCCTCGGCGGCGACGCGGCAGATCTCGGTGGCCGGGTCGCCCAGGCCCAGGCGCGTGTCCACCGTGAGGCCGTGCGCCTGCAGCTCCTGCCTCAGCCGCTCGAGGTACGCTCGGTCGCCGATCATCTCCTCCGACTCGCGGAGCTTCAGCTCGTTGAAGTAGCGCGCCGCCCAGCCGTCGGCCACGTGCACCAGCACCACGACGGCGCCCGTCAGCGTGGCGAGCTGCTCGACGTGGTCGATGACCCTCCGGTCGCGGGGCGAGTTCTCGACGGCGACGAGAATCTTGCTGTACATCGCGCTGGCCCTCAGTCCCTGCCCCGGGCATTCCCGTGAATGCTGGTCAATGCGCTGCCGTCCTGCTTCAACTCCAGCCCGTGAACGTCTGATACAGCAGCCACGCGTTCAACACGGCGATCAGGATCGCGATCAGCCACGCGGCCGTCTTCAGGCCCCAGCCGATCGCGAACCTGCCCATCTTCTTCCGGTCGCTGACGAACAGCACGAGCGGGAACACCGCGAACGGCAGCTGCAGGCTGAGGATCACCTGGCTCAGGATCAGCAGCGACGCGGTGCCGCGCTCGCCGTAGAGGATCACGGTGACGAACGCCGGGACGATCGCGATGAGCCGGGTCAGCAGCCGCCGCAGCCACGGCCGCAGGCGGATCTCGAGAAACCCCTCCATGACGATCTGCCCCGCCAGCGTGCCGGTCAGCGTCGCGTTCTGGCCGGAGAACAGCAGCGCCAGCGCGAACAGCGTGCTCGCCGCCGTGGTGCCGAGCAGGGGGGCGAGCAGCTTGTAGGCGTCCGAGATGTCGGCGACGTGCTCGTAGCCGGTGCCGTGGAACGTCGCCGCCGCCACGACGAGGATCGCGCCGTTGATGAAGAGCGCCAACATGAGCGCGACGGTCGAGTCGAGCGACGCGAAGCGGATCGCCTCGCCCCGGCTTTCCTCGCTCTCGCCGTACTTGCGCGTCTGGACGATGGACGAGTGCAGGTACAGGTTGTGCGGCATCACGGTGGCGCCCAGGATGCCGACGGCCAGATACAGCATCTGCGGGTCGCGCGCGAGCTCAACCGTCGGCAGCACGCCGCCGAGGACCCCGATCCAGTCCGGCCGGGCGAGGAAGATCTCGACCGCGAAGCAGCCGCCGATGCCCGCGATGAGCACCACCACCAGCGCCTCGACGTAGCGGAAGCGGTACTGCTGCAGGTAGAGCACGATGAGCACGTCGAGGGAGGTGAGGCAGACGCCGATGACCAGCGGCAGCCCGAACAGCAGGTTGAGCGCGATCGCCGATCCGATCACCTCGGCCAGGTCGCACGCGGCGATCGCGACCTCCGCGAGCACCCAGAGCACGACGGCGACCGGGCGCGAATACTCGTCGCGGCACGCCTGCGCCAAGTCGCGGCCGCGCGCGATGCCGAGGCGCGCCGCCAGCGCCTGGAGCAGGACCGCCATGACGTTGGACACCACCACCATGCTGAGCAGCGCGTAGCCGTACCGCGCGCCGCCCGCAAGGTCGGTCGCCCAGTTGCCCGGGTCCATGTAGCCGACCGCCACGAGATAGCCGGGGCCGGCAAACGCGAAGAGCTTTCGCCAGAAGCCGGCCGTCGCGGGGACGGCCACGCTGCCGTGCACCTCGGGGAGGCTCACCTCCCCCGAGGTCACGTGCGAGACGAAGGGACCGTCCGCGAATGGCGACTCCTTGGACATGCTGAGGCAGTACTGTAACAGGCTTCGGGCTTCAGGCTTCAGGCGCCGGGCTTCGGACTTCAGCGGCCCAGGCCTGTAGCCTGAGGCCCGGGCCGGTGGTCTCCTCGGTGTTTGCGCCTTGCGTTTGACGTTCCCGTGTCCGCCCCCGCCAGCACCCGGCCGAGTGGCGCGTGGTATGATCGGTGGCCCGCGCCCGTAGCTCAGTTGGATAGAGCGCCGGCCTTCGAAGCCGTCGGCCGCAGGTTCGAGTCCTGCCGGGCGCGCCATCCGCCTCCGCCCCTGCCGAAGCTCGCATGCAATGGTCCGCAAGCGGAGGCGGGGCTACGGCGTGATGGCTCCCCCGAGCGGCGCCGAAGCGACTCGTCAGGCATGCCTCGCGAAGGAGGCCTGCCGGGCGCGCCGAAGTTGCTGTGGGTTCGCGGCCAACGAAGGCAGGCCGGGCGCGCCATCCGCCTCCGCCCTCGCCCTCCCCTGTTCCGGTTCGGAACACACGTTAACCGCCAAGCCAGCCTTTAGTTGCACGCCGATCGCGGTGCGCCGTGCCCGAGTGTGGAGAACTTCAGCGAAGAGCGGGCCATTCTTGAGCTGCTGTGGCCAATTATTGCGTCTTGACAGGTCCCTCTCGGCATCCGAGCATAGATGGGCGCACCGTCAACCGCCGGTCGAGGCCGGGTCGCGGGCCTTGCAGGTGGGCACCCGGCGCGAAGGCGCCGGCACCCATCGCACGACCGGGACAGGAAGAGCGGTCATCCGCGTTCACGCGGTCCCACGACGACGCGTCACCCACGGGGCTGCCGCGCACGGGTCAGGCTCTTCAGGGAAGCAGGGCCGTGGATCTCATCATCGTGCGCCGGGGCGAGACGGAACGATTTCGATTCCTGCAGGAGACCTATCGAAGCCGACCGTCCGTCCACGTGATGTGGGACCGGCGTTTGGGCGATCGCCGGCGCGAGGGACAGCCGGTCCCGGTCGAGCGGCGTCGCAACGACCGGCGCTCGGCTCCGCCCTCGACGTGGGAGAAGATGGGGTTCATCTACGTGGAAGAGCGCGAACGCCGGGCGGCGAGCAAGTAGCGAGGATACGTCTGCCGATGCCCGATCCCACCGTCGTTGCCGACACGCTCGTCTCCCGGTTCTCGAGCGGCGACCACGAGACCGCCGCGATGCTCCTCGACCCAGATGCCGGTTTCTGGCTGAACGGCTGCCTGCTCGAGGGCTGGACCGGGCCGGAAGCGTACCGGCGCGCGCTTAGACAGGTGGGCGGCCTGCTCGACGCGCCGGCGCTCGAGGTCGTGTCGCTGGCGGCCGAGTCCGAGCACGTCGTCTCCGGGCGCTTGCGCCTGCGCGGGCGCCGGAAGGGGGACGGCCAGCCCGTCGAACTGGAATTCCGCCTTGGCCTGGATGTCAGCGAGGGCATGATCTGCGGCATGCTGGTCACGGTGCCGGAAGCGGACCTCCGAAGGTTCGTGGACCAGGCGACAGGCACCCATCCTGTGGTTGACAACCCGGCGCGCGGCACCGCCATTCCGTCCCCGACCCCGCACCCCGCTCCCACCTCGTAGCACCACGCCACCGCGCGGCGCCTCGTGCGCTCGATGTTCGACTGCCCTCCGCCGTCCGTCATCTGCCCCACTCTTGTCCGGATTGCGATCCAGGGCCGCGATGCACCTCGCTTCGCCAACCGCTCGACAGCGCGGAGGGGCCCCGCTTTCGACTTGGCCGAACGTGCCGGCCGCCAAGTCGACTGGAAACGCGCCGGTGGCACGTTTCCCGCGGGGGACGCGCCTCCGGCTGGGGAGGATCGCTGAGCGATTCGGCCCGGCCGAGACCCCGAGGTGTCGCCCCGCCTCAGCGCGTACCTGGGCCTGCGACGCGTTTGTCGTGCCGTCCTGATCGCGCTGCTCGCATGGTTGGCTTCACGAGGCGCGTCGCGGCTGCCGCAACTCGGATAGCAGTGCCTGCACCTACTGCCCCCTGAATCACTGCGTCAGCCGTCAGGACCGCGCGCAGGATCGTGGTAGACTGTTCGGGTTGCCCTTTCCGAAACGGCGGACAAGGGGACGCCTGCCGCGCGCCCGTAGCTCAGCTGGATAGAGCGTCGGCCTCCGGAGCCGAAGGCCACAGGTTCGAATCCTGTCGGGCGCGCCATCCGCCTCCGCCCTCGCCGAAGGCTCAAGACTCAGGGCTCACTGGGATTCCGCCCCGTCTTCACCTTGAGCCGTGACTCTTCTGCCCCGAGGCGGATCTGTTCACCGGCCCTGTGAAGGAGCATGCATGACTCGGCGGAGCATGGCGGCGATGGTCGTCGCGGCGATCGTGTTCGGGGCTCCCGGTCGCGGGACGCTGGCGGCTGCCGACCGACCGAGTCTGGCGGGCCGGTGGACGCTCAATCGGGACCTGAGCCAGTTTCCGCGCGAGGTCGGATTCGGGATGGATCTGGTGTCGGGCGCCGGTTCGGGCTCCGACAGCCGCGGCGGCTCGGCGGGCGGAGGCGGCCGCGGCCGGACAGGCGGTGGAGCGGAGCTGCCCGCCTTCGTCTCGGTTCGCGAGAGCGAAGACGACGCCAAGAGGACGGAGCAGCTGGTCGACGAGGTGAGGAACCCGTCGCCGCACCTGACGATCGTGCAGACCGAGACCGCCGTCACGATCACGGATGAGCGCGGCCGATCGCGCACGCTTCATCCGGATGGCAGGGAGGAATCCCAGGCGCTCGATCAGGTACCGGTCGTGACGACGACCAGATGGGATGGCACTCGCCTGGTGGTCCGGTACAAGGTGGAGCAGAACCGGGAGCTGCGGTACACCTACTCCCGCACGCTCGATCCGCAGCAGCTGGTCGTGCAGGTGCAGTTCGTCGAGCGTGGGGGTCACGACACGGTGACGCGCGTCTACGAGCCCACCAAGGCGAACGAGCCCGCATTGCCGGATCGCGCCGCGCCGCCGGAGGTTCCCCGGACGATGGCCGCGGCACCTACACGCGCCACGCGCGCCTCCGATCTCGGCAGGCCGGCGGTGTCCGCGCCGCCCGATCGCGCCGCGGCGCCCGTTGTCGCCCAGGGGCCGGATGCGGAGCTCAAGGGCCTGACGAAGCTCGGCGTCGTGGTCGAGGACTTGAGCTCGCAGGCGGCCGCCTGCGGCTTGAGCCAGGCTCCGATCGAAGCGGCCGTGTCGAAGAGCCTCTCCGACGCCGGAGTCAAGGGCCTCCGCAACTCGGACGAGGACACCTACATCTACGTCCACATCATCACGGCGAGCGTGTCCGCCGGGTTGTGCGTCTCGAGATACGACGTGTTCCTCTACACGCACACGACCGCCACCCTGTCGTATCAGACGACCCCCGTGCTCGTGCAGGTGTCGCTGCTGCACAAGGGCGGTCTCGCCGGCGGGGCCGCGGGGGTCCACGCTGACACCGTCGTCCGGAGCGTGAAGCAGTACGTCGACGAGGTCGCGACACGGATCCGTGACGCCAACCGGTGAGGGGACGACAGTCACGCCGGTGGGCAACGATGTCGTTTCATGAAGTCCGGCCGCGCCAGGGGCCGTTGTGGTGGTGCCAGACGTCCGGACCCTCCCGGTACATCCGCACCTGCAGGAACCCCGACAGCGCGCCGGCGCTGCTTGGGGCGGTAGACGGCCGCCGGGCCCCGCCGGCCGGGAGCCGTACGCCGGCAGCTACTCCGCGCCGATCGGAAGCCGGCGGATGCGAAGGCGGGTCTCGTAGATCGTCACGATCGCACCCCGATCGAGCTCGCGGCGAATGATCGAAAGGTTGGCCAACAGCAGGGCCGCCTGCCGTTCGGGGCGACGTGGGGAGCGCCCGCGAAACAGAATCACAGAAGGCCCCGCCTCTCGGCGGAGAGCCAGGAGCGTCGCGAAGTCGGTGTCCGCCGAGATGATCGTCCGTCCCTCGACGGCTGCAAGCTGAAAGAGGTCAACATCTCTTGCGGCGTGAAGACATCGGCTTCGCACGTGCACGGCGTCGTGGCCGGCTTCGTTGAGCAGGCCGGCAACGCGCGGTGAGAGGGCGTTGTCGACGAGGAACCTCATCGACTGGAGGCGAGCGGAAGCTCCCGCTCCCGAACGGCCTCGGCCGCGAATCCGAGCGCTTGCTTGATGTCCTCGTCCTCGAGATCCGGATACGCCTCGAGGATCTGAGCCGTCGTCATGCCTTCAGCGACCATGCCGACGACGGTTGCGACCGGAATCCGCAGGCCCCGAATGCACGGGACGCCGCCGAGCTGTTGCGGGTCAACGGTGATTCGAGTGAAGTCCATGCCGGCACTCTCCAGCGTTCTCAGTCAGTATACTGCCGTTGTGGTCGTGCCCGGTGGGACGTCCGCGTCAGGGCTGTTTCAGGCGAGGAATGAGCGGCTTGCACCCACGGTTTCCAACCTGGACCGGATCAAGGCACCGTCGCCGTGGAAGACCTCTACGGGACCTCACGCCGCACGCGGCCTCGATCGCCTCGCCTGTTCCACAAACACGAACGGGCGCAAGAGAGCTGGTCGGGGCGGACCGGATTCGAAAACGATAGGCCCCATTAGCGCCCTTTCCGGCGACGTGTCCGCGCGGGCGCTGCCGGTTGCGATGATTGTGCCGGCCCTGATCATCTCGCAATCCGTCCCGGCTTCGACGCGTCCGGACCCTACCGGTACATCCGCACCTGCAGGAACCCCGACAGCGCGCCGGCGCCATACTCGCTGTTTAAGACGAGGCCGTGGGGCGGGCGACCGTACGGGACGTAGGCGGTCGCCACCAGCGAGAGCCTGTCGCTGAAGGTGACGGTCGCCGAAGGCGCTGCCACACCCGATCCGTCAACGGGACTCTGCAGCCATAGGCCCGAGACGGCGAGCTCCGGCGAGAACTCGTAGGAGGCAAGGGCAGCCAGCGCGTGGCGGCCCAGGATCTGGGTGTCGCCGCGCAGGTAGCGGTCTCTGAAGGCCGCGTCCGCCAGCAACGGAAGAACGTCCGCGGCGTGTTTCGCACCGAAGCCGGAGTAGTGGTACTCCACGTAGACGAGCACACCGTGGCCCAGGGGGAATCGGTAGGAGCCGCCCGCGACCGCCTTCAGCACCACGCGCCCGTCCTCGCCTAGGCCGCCCGCAGGGAGCGCGTCCGGCGCGCGAAAGACCGCCAACTCGCCATGGACCTCGACATCGCCTACCGCGGCCGAGCTGGTGACGCCAGAGAAGAGGTCACGAGCCCGCCGGCCGGCGACGAGCTCAACGTCCGCCTTGCCTGCGTACCCGCGCAGCCGCCCGGCGAAGACCGACGCGTCCAGGCTCTCGCCGAAGGCGCCGACAGCGTCGAAGGAGACGCGGTCCGCCAGCTTGATGTCGGCGCGAATCGCATCCACGCCTCGCCGCCACTCGCGGTCCGCCTCGAGCGGCGAGAACGGCGAGAAGAGATCGACCGCCCCGAAGAGCACGCCCCTCCCCCACCCCACCGCCTGCCGGCCCACGGTCACGTTGGCGCCGCCAAGGTGCAACCCCAGGTAGGCGCGATCGATCTCGTGCCGCCAGGAGGCCCGCGGCGACCCGGCGATCTGCCAGTCGAGCTGCCGGACGCGATAGGGCGCCGGCGTCTCCGCCGGCAGCACGCCCAGGCCCGCGAGGCCCGGGGAGCCGGAGAACACACGCAGCCGCTGCTCGTACGCCGCGGCAACGGTGATCCCCTCTCCAAGGTGCACCGCCGGCTCCAGACGCAGCCGCCAGAATGAGGTTGCGCTGTCGCGCTCGGGAAAGAGGACCGGGTCGTCCGGCGCGTGCGAGACGAGCGCGCTCGCCTTCAGCGAGGTGCGCAAGGTGAACGACCGATCGCCGGCGGTGCCGCTGGCTCCCTGATCCTGGGCTCCGGCCAGCGCCGGCATCATCAGAAAGGCCCAGGCGACGAGCGCGGCCCTCGCGTGCCGCGGCACCATCTCACGCTCCCGCCGACCCCGGCACCTTGCCGACGCCAGGCAGGATCTCGTGCGGCGCCTCGCCGGACTTCTCCTCGTCGCGGGCCACCCGGCCGTCGGTCAGCGTCACCACGCGGACGGCGTGCGCGACGACGCGCAGGTCGTGGGTGGAGAAGACGAAGGTCATGCCGTGCCGGTCGCGCAGGTCCCGCATCATGTGCATCAGCGTCTCAGCGTTCTCGCCGTCCAGATTCGCGGTTGGCTCGTCGGCGAGCACCAGCCTCGGCCGGGCCGCCACGGCGCGCGCCACCGCAACCCGCTGTTGCTGCCCGCCCGAGAGCTCGTTCGGCCGGCGGCGGGCGAGATCGCCCAGACCGAGCTCGTCGAGCACCTGCCTGGCGCGCCCGCGGCGCTCGGAGCCCACACCCTGCAACTCGAGGACGAACTCCACGTTCTCGAGCGCCGTCAGCACGGGAACGAGGTTGTAGGCCTGGAACACGAACCCGATCGAGCGCAGCCTGAGATCGGCGCGCGCGCGCTTGGAGAGCTCGGCCACGCGTCTGCCGAGCACGGTGAGCTCGCCCGAGGTGGGCACGTCGAGCGCACCGACGAGATTGAGGAACGTCGTCTTGCCGCTCCCCGATGGCCCCACCAGCGCGAGGAACTCTCCCTCACTGACCTCGAGGTCCACGCCGCGCAGGGCCGGCACCTTGTGCTTGTTGAGCTGGAAGGTCTTGGTGAGCGCACGGGTTGTGATGATGGTCTCGTTCATTGCGCGACCCGCAAGGCGACGGCCGGGTCGGTCCGCGCCGCGAACCAGGCCGGATAGAGCGACGCGATGATGGTCGCCCCGAACGCGACCGCGACCACGTACGGGACGATCCAGACCCCGAAATCACCATAGATAATGGGCTCGATGATGACACCCTGGAAGGCGTAGCCCGAGCCCATGAACCGCCGGAAGTCGAGACCGGCACGGGCAAAGCGCCAGACGATGGGCAACCCCAGAGCGAGACCCACCGTGGCTCCGGCGAATCCGAGCGTCAGCGCTTCGAGCAGCACGAGCCGCACCATCGGGACGGCCCCCATGCCCACGGCGGACAGCACGGCGAACTCCCGGCGGCGCTCGAGCACGGCGGCGAGCTGGGCGCTGGCGACACCGAGCAGCACGATGAGGAGGATGATGACGCTGATGAAGCGCGACGCGGCCTTGTCCTGCTCCATGTGTCCCTTGAATTCCGGCGAGATGTCGCCCCACGTGAGGGCCTGGTCGCCACTGGTCAGCCGCGGAGCCAACAGCGCGCGGGCCGCGTCGGTCGCGCGCCAGTCGTCGAGGATCGCCGTCACCTCCCCGGCGCCCGCGAGACCGGTGAGCCGCTCCACGTCGTCGAGCCTTACCTGGCAGATGCCGGCGTCGAACTCCTCGCTGCCCGTGCTGACGATCCCGACGATGCGGAGCATGGCGCTCTCGATGTCGCCGGTCTTTCCCACCGCGCTCGCCAGGATCTCGTCGTCCAGATCGGCGGAGAGCCGCTCGGCTATCGCCTTCCCGACGACCACCGTGCCTTGCTCACCAGACAGCAGGTAGTGCCCGCGTTGCACCTTCTGCACGAACCGGAAGGTGCGCGGCTCGTTCTCCGGATCGACGCCCACCATCTCCACGGGCACGACGTGCGTGCCCATCGCGAGCAGCACCTGCGCCCTGGCCCGGACCGTCACCGCGGCAATCCCGGGAAGCGTCCGCGCCGCCGCGAGGTCGGCGTGCCAGTCGGCGAGGCGAAGGCGCGGATCCCGGCTCGCGCTCCAGCCCGCTGGAACGACGCGCAGGTGGCCCGCGCCGCTGTAGGCGCCCGTCCGCGCAAACAGCTCGTCGCGGCCCCGGTTCATGCTCTCGGTGAAGAGCGCCAGTGCGCACCCGATTCCGATGCCGAGAATCGAGAGCGCGGTCCGCCGGGCATTCCGCCCGACGCTGCGCACCGCGTACTTGGTCGAGACCCAGGCCATCAGTCCCTCAACGCCTGTGCCGGCTGCAACCGTGCGGCTCGGGCGGCCGGCCAGATGGAAGCGACGAGCGAGGTGACGATCGCGGCGGCGACCACCTGCGCCACGTCCGCCAGCGCAAGGCTGGGATAGAAGCGCAGCGACCAGCGCAGCCCGGCAAAGGAGATCTCGCTCGGCCCCCTGCCAGTCAGGACGGCGAAGTCGATACCGGTACGGTGCGTCAGCACCACGAGGCCGACGCCAAGCGCGGCGCCGACGACCGCCCCTACGACGCCGAGGACGATTGACTCGGTCACAATCATCCGGATGATGCGGCCCGGACCGGTGCCGAGCGCGAGCAGCATGCCGAACTCGTGCGTCCGCTCGAAGGTGGCCATCAGCATCGTGTTCGCGACGCCGGCGGCGGCCGCGATGAACACCAGGATCAAGGCGAAGAGGCCGGCGACCTGGACCAGTTGGACGAGGCTCAGCATCTCTGGCGCGAGCGTCTGCCAGTCGAGCACCTCCGCACCGCGGAGCTCGGGACGGGCGGCGACCGCGACGGCCAGCTCCTTCACGCGCGCCGGGTCCTGGGCGTGGATCACGATCTCGTGGGCCTCGTCAGGCATGGCGAAGAGCTCCTGCGCCTCGCCGAGATCCATGATGATCCCTTGCCTGTTCAAGAGGTCGACCGGCGTCTCGACCACCGCCACGACGCGGAACAGGTCGTTGGCGAGCGAACCGTCGGCGCCCTGCCCCACCAGCGCGACGACGTCGCCCTCACGCGCGCCCATCAGCTTGGCGAGTGCGCGCCCCATCAACACGCGGCGGTTGCCGGGCGACGCCTTTGCACCGGACAGAAGGCGCTGCGGGCCCGACTCGGCCGCCGGATCGACGCCAAGGACCACGACCGCGAACCCCTCCTCGCTCAGCGCGGCCAGCGCCGGCGCATAGAGGCGAGCGCTTGCGCCCGCCACACGCGGATCGTGCCGCAGGGCCTCCACCGCGCGAGAGGCGCCGCCGAGCGTGCGGTCCATGGCGCGGTCCTTTCGCCAGAGAGGCGCGTGGACCTGCACGTGGCCGAGCATGGGCCCGGTGATGGTTTCAAGGATCCAATCCCCGTACGCGCGCAGGATGCCGTCGTAGGCGAGCACCAGCATGACCGACAGCCCAATCGCCGCGAGCGCGAGCGCCGTGCGGCGCCGGCTGCGCCACAGGTTCCGCCAGGCGATCCGCAGCGTGCTCATCCCCCTCATGCTCGCCTCGCCACTAGAGAGAAGACCGCGATTCTGAGTCGGTGTCCGGGCCAGGAGGCATGCTGCTCTGCCCGCCGCTCGGTCGCCCGGCAAAACGCGGCTCCGGCCACTCCCGGCGCGCTCGCGGCGGTCGCGCCTCGGCGGCCACTGGAGGGGCCGGCCGGCGCTCAACGCCGCTCGGTGGCGGGGCCTGCGCTCGCCTTTTGTCTGCCCGGGATCGCGCGCCCTCGGACGGCGGGCTCCGCAGCACGCCTCCCAGCCGAAACGATCCCAAATCGCGGTCTCTCATTTAGCGGTTGCGCTCCAGCCTGGAGAGACTGAACGTGTCGTCGGAAACCGGCACGTCGAACTGCAGCTCGAGATAGCGCATCTCGGTCTTCTGCCCCTCCACGTCGGCCGGCGTCAGCACCAGATGCGCGGGCAGTCGCCGCCTGCCCAGGACCTTCACCTCGTCGAACCGCATCGTTCGGGCAAGCCTCCCCTTCCGGTCGTAGTGCCGTTCCTCGACGGGGAGCAAATCGTCCGAGACGAGGAGATCGATCCGCGCCCAGCGGCCGACGACGCCGGGCTTCACCTCCAGCGCGATCCACCAGCCCGGCGGCGATTCGGAGCGCCGGTCGACACGCGACGTGAAGTCCTTGCGAAGAGAGGACTCCTTCACGAGGTCGTCGTTGGTGAAGTCGGTTCCCATCCAGGAGCCGAGCATCGCCGACGGGGGCACGCGGATCGTCCGGGCGATTCGCGGCAGGTAGTTCCAGAGGTTCTTGCCGACGCGCAGCGTGGCTGTCCCCTCCTCGCGCGGAGGCGCCTCGATGACAACGAGCACCTCCTCCTCGCCGCGCGTCCACGCCTCGAGGCGCATGCTGCGTGTGGTGCGTGGGTTGGTGACCTTGATCTCGATGCGGGCGACGCTGCTCTTCGAGCGATAGAGATCGTCGATGCGCCCGAGCAGCGCGTCCACATCAGGGGGCGTTGGGGCAATCCTGGCGGCGGGGGCGACGAGGAACAGCCCGCCGAGGAGCGCGACCGAGCGAGCAAATGGGATGGCTCCCCTCACCAGCCGTACCTCTTATTCGCATAGTCTACGCAAGTTCGGCCGCCGTCGTTCACTCTGCGAGCGCGACTGAGAATCGATCTTGAAACGAATGCCCCGCAAGCTTCCTGCGCGAGAGACGGGCAGGCCGGCGCAGACCACCGGGCGGCCTTCGAGCACGCCGTGGCAGGCTTCACTTGATCAGATGGAGCCTGGTCTGCCGGCCGTCGAGAAAGGAGGTTCCCTTAGAGGTGAATGCCGCATCTTCCTCCAGCGCCATCTGGATTTCCTGCTTGTCCCATTCCGGGACGACGGCACGGACGGCCAGCTCGATCGCCCAACACGTGTCCCGGAACAACGGATAGTCGCCCATCCCCGGAACGCCGGCCTGCATGTCCGGCAGGCCGATTCGTGATCCGGCCGCGTGCCCGTGATACCCGAGCGGATGAGAGTAGATTCTGGGAATCAGCCCCTCGGCTTTGGCCTTCTTCAGCGCGAAGGCCAGCACGTCGTTCCCCGTCCTTCCCTCCTTGAACTCGCCCATGAGGATGTCCTGAAGACGGTTGCCCATTGCCAGGGCGTCCTTCAGCCCTTTCGGCGCGTCGCTCTCGTTCTCCCGAAGCACGTAGGCGACCTGCTGCATGTCGGCGTTCAGGCCGAGATAGGTCACCCCGATGTCGCAACGCAGGAGGTCCCCCCGCTGGATGACGCGGCTGCCCGTCGCTGCGGCCGCCTGGCGCCGGACGATGTAGAACATCGGCTGGAACCACGTTGCCAGCTCGAGTTCGGCGATTCGTTCCCGCACCCACCAGGCCAGGTCGTCGACCGTCGTGACGCCCGGCGTGATCACCGCGCTCGAGAAGGCCTCGGCGACGACCCGATGATTGAGAGCCACGATCCGTCGATAGAATTCGAGCTCTTCCGGCGCCCTCCGTTCCAGCCAGCCAACGACGAGGCGTTCGGCGGAGACCAGCCGCCTGGCATATTCCGGCCCCAGAGCGCGAACGAGCAAGGTCTTGTTTGCAGCCGAAAGCCCGTCGGCGAAGGCGAACGTCTCGGACTCGTCGACCGCAATCTTCCTGGGGTTGCGCGCCCGGATGATTTGCGCCAGGCGCTGCCACGGGTCGAGGCTTTCCGGTTCCCAGGCGGCCTGGTAGTAGTCGGCGAACTCCTTGTGGAGATCACCGCTCCCGTAGCGGTTGACGGTCAGGCGCTCCAGGCCGGCGGTTCCCCGGTCGAAAAAGACGAACATCGTCAAACGCCACGCGAACATGGACGGCTGGGGCACGAGCGTCCAATAGACCGGATCTTCGTTGTGCTCGCGACAGATGACCAGCCACATGTCGATGTGCTCGCGGCGCATGATCTCGGGGAGGACCTTCTCGAAACGAATCTTCAACCAGCCGTTGGAGAGGGCGGCCCGTTCCCGCATGGTCAGCACGGAGGGCGCTTCGGCGACCTGCGCCTCGAGCGGCGACAGGATCAGGAGCAACAACGCCAGGGTGCAGAACGCCCGCTGCGCGATTCTGTCGGTGTGCATAGCATCTCCGAGCCGAGCTACCGCGTGGTGGGGCGAAGCTGGCCGAGCAGCTGTTTGATCTTCGCGTCGAAGGCCTCGAACGGCTGGGCGCCGACGATGCGGACGCCTTCGAAGCCGTCCGCCTGGGTGGGCCCGAGGAGGAAGGTCGGCGTCCCCTCCACGCCGACGGCCGCGCCTTCCTCGCGATCGTTTTGCACCTCGGCCTCGTAGCGGTTGCTGTCGAGGCACTCGCGGAAGGCGTTCATGTCGAGGCCGAGCGCCTCGGCGCTCGAAAGGATGAACTCGGGCGAGAGCTTCGGCGTGTTAAGGACGAGCGTCGAGCGCAACTCCCAGAATCTGCCCTGATCGCCGGCGCAGCGCGACGCCCGCGCCGCCCGCTCGGCGTGCGGGTGCATGTCGAGCGGGAAATCCCGGCTGACGAAGCGCAGCAACCCGGTGTCGATATACGCCGTCTTGATCCGGCCGAGCGTCGTCGAGGTGAATCGGCTGCAGAACGGGCACTGCAGGTCCGTGAACTCGATCATGGTCAGCGGCGCGTCGGCTCGGCCGAGCGTGAACCCGCCGAGCTTCGACAGCTTCACCTTCTGGTCGGACGGCGGCGCCTGCGCGCGCGCCGCGGGCGGCAGCCCGCCGAGGCGCTCCAGCGCCTGGCGGATCGCTCGAAGCTCCTTGAGGATCTCCTCAGCCTGTTGCTGGGTGATCCCCTGCGCCGAGAGCGGGTGGCTCGTGCCCACCAGCAGCGCAACCGCCACGACTGCCCGACCGATGATCCCCACACGCATCGATCCTGCCTCCCTGTTGCGGGTCCACTATACCCTGCTCCGGGTCCGGAGGGACGGGGTTCGGGAGGCCTCCTGTGAAGGCAGCCTCCCGGGTACCAGTCGCTACTTCTTCCGCGTGTAGACGATTTCCATCGTCTTGGCGTCCTTGCCGCCGCGGCTCTCGTACCACTCCATGACGTGTGTGTCCGGCCCGACCAGCCTGATGACCTCCCGGACCTTGACCTTCGTGCCCGGTTTCACGGGGTCGTCCATGTCGGTCAGATAGGTGAACACCCTCGTCGCTGGATCGTACTTGCCGGTCATGAGCATGATGCCGGTGCCGAAGCTGTCGATCCAGGAGGAGACGAACTGCCTGGTCACGTTGTCATAGCCGTTCAGGACCCCCGGCGCGAGCCATAGGCGGTAGACAGCGGCCAGGCTCCGAAAGCCGCGGGTGAGGCCAGCCAACGACTGTCGACTGACGACCGTCGACTGACGACTGATGACTGGCGACTGTCGTCGGGGACCTCCTATTCGCCCGCGGCGGCGTGGGGCCCGCGCTTGGTGCGCGGCCGGCGCATCAGCAGCGCGAGCGGCATGATCACGAGGAAGATCACCGCGAGTAGCCGGAAGGCGTCGTTGAACGACAGGATGGCCGCCTGCTTCTGCACCATGCCCC
>Ga0315282_10003753_pt1 | contig 27058 bp, 10 predicted proteins | sample YL17G07_20_MG_FD_203693 | JGI IMG/M metagenome (GOLD analysis project Ga0315282, IMG submission 203693) | Sediment microbial communities from Yellowstone Lake, YNP, Wyoming, USA - YL17G07_20 | ecosystem: Environmental > Aquatic > Freshwater > Lake > Sediment | place: USA: Wyoming | collected...
GTCGAGGCGCTCATCCGGGGCGAGGACAAGCCGACCGTCTCAATCCTCATCACGTCCCTCAAAACGGCTTGGGCGTCATGACTGCCACCAATCATGCGACAAGCCCAAATGTTTATCTCTCCAATTGACACTATTCACACCAAAGCAATAGGTCGGCTTTTAGATGAAATGGGAGCAAAAGATTTCGCGTCAGCAGAGAATCTGGTGAGACTTAGATGGTTCTATTATGAACTCACGAATCTAAACCGAATGTGGGATGATTATAATGAAATTAGAATTGCGGAAATGGGGAATACTAATAACGATATATCCAAGAAGGCGGGAGATGGACTTAAAGTCGTGTCTATTCATGCCCAGAGCCAGTTGAATGAAATCATCGCCCCATTAGTGAACAAAGAATACAATCGCCATACGAAAAAAGCCAAGGAAATCTCTAGCTCATTACGGGGAAGGATATGCAGATTGCCACCAATAAACAACACGATTATTTACAAATCTATGACGAGCGAAGGAACCACAAAATAGATTATTCATTTATCATCCGTGCGTTTCATTGCACTGTAGTTTTCTTCAATGAAAGCGAGTCAAATTGTAAGTCATTTTTGGCTGTTCCAATGCAGTAGACTTAAAAAACGTTATAATTCTTCCATCGGGGCGTAGCGCAGCCTGGTAGCGCACCTGCCTTGGGCGCAGGGGGTCCGCGGTTCAAATCCGCGCGCCCCGATTCCTTATACCAGGGCTTTTCTCCGGAAATTCAGCGGGCTGTTTCCGGTTTCCTTCCTGAAGAAGACGTGGAAATTCCGCCTCGTCATGAACCCGGTTTTTTGGGCGATGGAAGCCACCGGCAATGCGGACTTGGCCAGCAACTCCTTGGCCCGTTCAATCCGCAGCCGGTTTACGAACACCGGAATGCTGAATCCGGTCTCTTTCTTGAACCTCCGGCTTAGTGTCAGGGGGGAGCATCCCAGCGCGCTGGCCAGTTCGTTCCTCGACAATCTTGAGGCGTATTGGTGCTGGATATGGTTCTTTGCCCGCATAATCAATCCGGCAGGGGAGAACGCTTCTCCGCCTGCCGCCCCTTCCGCGGCAATGACTTCGGCGGGAGCATGCTCCTCCAGGCGGGATTCACCCGCCCTGTCCAGCAACTCCCGGGACGAAGAAACCGCCGAAGCGCTTTCCGCGACCGAGGAGGCGAGGCTTGTGCCAAGGACCGACTCCGCTATGTTCCGGGCGATTTCCAGCACCGCAATAAGATCCGTGGTGTTCAGCGAAGAAAGGCGGTTATATGCCGTATGCCAACCCCCTTTGGGTGGGGTTGTTTTCCCGACCAGTTTCCTGGCGTTTACAAAGCTGCCTCCTTCCCCCACGGGAACGGCCGTAACGCACTGGATGTATCCAACAATCTCGTTTCCGACCTTCAGCGGAATGCTGGCCTGGCGAAGGCCGGCATGGCATGTTCTTATTACCAGCTTTCCGGAAGACTGGACGTCCGCGGCCAGCTTGAGCCATTCATCGCGGCAACGCCGGTGCCTGTTCCGGCCAACCGCATCGCACCAACTGCTGCCCGATTTTGGGAATATCCTCATCGAACTGCGCCTTACGTTCTTCAGGAAGGGGAGTCGCGAGGACTGGAAACCCACCTCCTGGCCGATGAGGCGCTCCAAAAGACCGCGCAGCATCACCAGGGCGGTCAGGGAAGATTCCCTTGGCCCACGCCTGTTTCCCATTTGTTGATAGTCGCAATAATGCCTATGAAAGTCAAGATATTACCCTTGACCGTCCGCGGCCAGAATGCCGATAATGCAGCCGGGGCAAAACAGAACAAAATGCGAACTGAAAAGCTGCGGGGGATCGGTTGTTGGCTTGCCATCCGTCGTCTTGTGACTTTCGTTTCAGCGTCCCTCATCGTGGCGGGAATGGCCTGGGCCGACTGCGCGCTCACGGTTGGAGGAGCCACCGATGCGCCGTTTTCCACGACCAAATTCCTTTTCCCGAACTGGCTGCGAACTCCTACAGCCGCATTTGAAATATACGAGTGCCCCGACGCCGACTGCGGATGCGCCTCCGGGCCCATTACCGCGATAACAATCCAGAACTTCGGGACGGCTTCCGGCGGCCCCACGGGCGACATCACGGGAATGTATTTCTGGATTTTGTGCAAATCGACCACATCCGGATTGCGCACGATGTCCTATGTGGGGAACTGGGGCGGCATACCGACCTGGACCTGGGTCGGCTCGATACCGTTTGCCAGCGACCCCTGCTCCGTAAATGAATGCGGATGCGCCGTTTCCCTGTTCTGTTACACCGACATAGGTCCCTGCCCAACGGATGGGGCAACGGTCCGGCTGGGCCCCGGTTTCAACTCCGGGCTCAACCCGCTCTGGCCAGGCGGCATATACGATTCCTGCAATTGCGCCGCCTGGAGCGACGTCAAGGACAACTACCCGAAAGTCATCAAATACATCGTGAAGCAGGGGAACCGCGAAGTCGCGGCGCCGGGGGATTCGGTCAATTACACCCTTTTCTACGGGCGCCCGGGAACCGGCGTGATTACCACGGAATGGGTCCTGGATTCCCAGCCTGCCTATACGCATCTCGTGCCCGGCAGCGCAAACCCGCTTCCCCAGCCGGGATGGGACCCCAATCCCGGCCCTCCCACAAAACTCATGTGGAAGTTCAGCCCGGTGGGCAGCACCACCGGCGGTCCGACCAGCCGGATAGACTTCGCCCTTTCGGTGGACTGGGGCAACGGTGACACGTTCGAGCCCGGCTCCGGAAACGTCGCCGCGCCTGAGGGATACTTTCTTTTGAACCAGGCCCACCTCTCCTGGTCCCCGGACCTGGGGTGCCCTTCCGGCATGTCATCAAACGCCCCCTCCACCTCAGTGAGGCGGTTCCTTTGGTGGATGGTGGGCGACAACGACATCCTTTTTGCCTCCCGAATCGGCGCTTCCGATGACGAAATGATATATTCCATTTTCGTCAGCAACACCTCGGACACCAAGACCTGGTGGAACGTTTCAATCTGGGATTCCGTCCCTTCGCAGGTCAATCCATGGCAAGTCGATTGCGGGTTTGACGACCCGTGCTCGGGTTGGACCATGACCCCGTCCGGCTGCGCCTCGGGCGCCCCGGGGAGGCTGCAGTCCGCTTCAAACACGCTTTTGACATGGCAACTGGACATGCCGCCGCGGTTCACCATCACCCTGCGCTGGAAAGCCCGCGTCGTTGGGTCGGTGAACCCGGGCCAGACCGCGCTTAACCGCGTATCGATTCTTGAGCTTGGCCACTCGAGGATAATAGACGGAACGGGACACTCGGGAACCGCACGGGTGTTCAACCACGAGGCCCAGATAGTCCTCCGGACATCGTACATAAGCTATGTCGGATGGGCGGGTGCGGCCTCGAACTATTTCAGCGGCTGTTCCCAGGTCTACTACATCTCCTTCTATCCGCTGAACCGGGCCACTGAATTCGCCCTTTACCGGAAATGGTGCTGTTCGAACGCGCCCTGCGATACCGGATGCGCGGTTTTTGCGCAGGACGGGGGAGTCAGTCCCACCATAGACGTGATGGCCGGAACATGCACGGGCGGACCCGGAACCAGCTGGGAAACCGGATGCAAGTCTGAGAGGGCGCCGGCCAGGTTTGTCCCGTCACAATGGAGGAACGCCGAGCCGGCATACCCTTTCAATTTCCTCCACAAGCTCGTGTCGAACGCCCCCGGCATCTGGGAATTATCGACATGCTTTGACGGGGGCGGGGATGACGACGCCTCGACATACGTCGGCACGACATCGATGTCCTACTGCGGATATATCGGCTACTCATACGTACAGGTGATTGCCAACTGCGTCCCGACGACCGAACTGCTCTATATGGCCAACACCGACGAGAACACCATCACTTCGACCATAGTCTTTTCCTGGGATCCCCTCACCCTGAGCTGGGAATACCTCGATTCAACGGACATCTTCAATGAAAGCCAATGGGCGTATGTCCCGGTGGAGAACAACCACTACCGGATACTTTCGTCATCGGGCCGCCTGATTATCCACAAATGCTCCCCCTACGCGGACGGAACCGGAAACAAATACCACGATTTCAGCTGTTTCGCGCCGAACCGTGAAAACGGCAACCTTGTCAGCGAGTCTTCCCCTTCCTCATTCTACCTGTGGTCCGGCCACCTGCCCGCCCTGAACCAGAACATACCAACGGTGGCCCTGGTGGGGAACGTGGGCGCCGCCCCCGCCAACTATGACGTCTATGTTTACCGTCCCTACGACATCACGCTTTCGAATTCGTGCCCCAGCGTAACCATGAACCTGGTGGGGAACGCCGGATACTGGAGCAAGGTGGCTTCCGGAAGCGCCAGCGTGGGCATCGCCCCCGGCCCGCTTGACGCAGGCAATCCGCACGTTTACGGGGACTATTACGATTTCTCGGGATTCCTTTCGATGTTCAGCCTCTACAAGGTCAAGCTCCTTTCCGGGGGCCCCATTCAGGTGCTGTCCGGACGTGGGTTGTTCGACCAGTACCATGGCGGAAGCATGCTGCACGCCGCCGTCAATGACGCCGGGAAAAAGGGCACCCAGACGGGCCGCGAGTTCTGGGTCCAGGTGGCCGACGCCGACAGGGAAACATGCGGCGGAAACGACTGGAGCATCCAGACCATCAACCTTTTCGCGCCCAAGGGCGGGATGGCGATAAACTGCACCGCCAATGACGGCATGAATGCGACCTATACGACCAACGGAGTCGACCAGTGCATATCCTTCAAGGCAATCACGATTCCCACCAGGGGCGCCCAGGTCAAGCGGAATTTCCACCTCCAGGTGACTACCGGCACGGGGGACGTGATAGCCCAGACGATAGCCTGCGAAATAGCCCAGAAGTTCTTCACGGCGCCATTCATGCAAAAAGGCGTCTTCTACAACATCATCGCCCCACCCGTCGTATATTCCGGCCAGCAATTCTGGATAACGGTGGTGGTCATGGATACAGTGGGAGGGACCAAGACGGATTACAACGGCACGACTTCCTTCACTTCAACAGACCCCACGGCGAAGCTGGAGGGATATGCCATGGACACCTACAACTTCACCTGGGATGGGTGCGGAATATACTGCGGCGTCAAGGTATTCATCAACGTAGTTTTCAACGGCAAGGGCATGCAGACAATCATCGCTTCCGACACCGTCGATGGCTCGATAATCGGGGTGGCGACCGTCCTGGTGGTTGGCGCCGATATCAAGGTGGAGAAAAGGCGCAAACTCACCGTCGCCGCCTCGGGGGACACCGTCCAGTTCCAGATATGCTGGTCGAACAACTCCTCCGCAACGGGCTTTTCCTTTGCCATAACGGATGCCGTGCCCTTGGGCACCACCTACGTGCCTGAACTCGCCAGCAACATGCTGTGCGGGACCAGCGCGCCTGTCCCCGGCGTCACGGTCTGGTATTCCACGGCGACCACGACAACCCCGCCGGGAACCTTCACCAGTATTCCGGGAACCGGAAGCCCGCTGGGAAACACCAGATGGCTGCGCTGGACCATACGCGATGCATACGTCAATTCATCCGGATGCGTGTGTTTCAAGGTAAGTGTGAATTAGGTTGATGGGAAGATAAATAAGATGAGGGCCATGCCGCGCAACGCGAATCCATCCTGCCCACCCCGGCGGTTTTCATCGGCATGCTTTTTCCTTTCCGCCATTGCAGCGTCGGTGTTTGCCGCCGGACGGGCGCCGGCCGACTCCTGCCTGGCCGACCTGTGGTCAGATGGCCTGCAGGATTCCAGCTACGTGTTCCCGAATTGGCGGATGGTTCCGATGGGCAGTTTTACGGCAATGTTCTACGATGCCAACCCCGGGACGGAAAATATCAAGGGCATCACCGTGGTCAACTTCGGTACCGCTGACCCCAGCGACATAAAGGCCGTATACGCCCGGGTATACTGCAATACCGCTAATACGGGCCTGCTGACGCTGAATTATGCTGGAACCTTCACCGAAGACTCGGGTTCCTATCCAGCCTGGACCTGGGCCGGAACCAGCGCGGATTTCTCCGGCTGCGCCGAGCTTTGGACGCCCGGTCCGGGTGGTTTCACCATCGACCTCTATGCTGACATCGACGACTGCCCATCCGCGCAACGCACCGTAATGCTCGGGTTCACCACCAACAAGACGAACAACACCACGTGGTGGGGTTCGGTTTCGGACAGCCAGACCTGTGCCGCCCCGTGGGGGGACGTTACGGGTCCGCAAATGACGATCGTATACGCATACAAAAAGAGCGATCTCGATACGGTGGCGCCGGGCGACACGATTAATTACACGATTTACTACGGCAGGCCGGGAAACACCGCACTCAGCAGGATCATCATCCTGGATACGCAACCGGCCTATACGCATTTCGTTCCTTCCTCCGCAGTTCCAGCCACTGACCCCGGTTGGGACCCCAATCCCGGCCCGCCGCCCAAGGCGAAGTGGACGATAAACGGGCCGATTGCGATACTGGCCGGCCCCACGAACGAGGTGCGGTTCGCCATTTCGGTGGATTGGGGAAACGGGGAAGCCTTCGAGCCGGGGTCGGGAAATACGGCGGCACCGGAGGGGTATCGCCTGCGCAACCAGGCATGCTACGAGGCGGTCGGTTCGTCATGTCCGTCACAAACCTCCATTTCAAACGCCGTTGACACGGTGGTGAGAAGGTACCTGTTCTGGAAAATTGCCGACCAGGACCTTCTGTTCGCGACCGGGCTGGGGACGCCTAACGACGAGATAACCTACGAAATATTCGTCCGAAACCTGTCGTCGGACAAGACCTGGTGGAACGTGTCCATCTGGGACACTGTTCCGACCGCACTGGATGCCTGGGCGGTCGGCTGCGGATTCGACGACCCCTGCGCGGGATGGACCATGACCCCCAGCGGTTGCGCCGCGGCTTCCCCCGGCAGCCAGGTATCCGGACCGACCACCACGCTCACCTGGCGCATGGATATGCCGCCCATGGCCACCATATCGTTGAGGTGGAAAGCGGCAATCAAGCCGTCTACGCCTGACGGCGCAACGGCGCTGAACAAGGCGTCCCTGCTGGCGCTCGGCCGCACCAGGATCGTGGGGGGAACCGGGCATGCGGGGGAGGCCAGGAATTTCACGCATCTGGCCCCGGTAATTCTGCGGACCACCTACACAAGTTATGTGGGCTACGCGGCTTCCGGGGCGGACGAGGAAGCATGTCCTTACGGGTTCTATGTCCATTTCTTTCCCCCCAACAAGGCGACTAACTTCGAGCTGCGCAAGCTTGAATACCAGGGGCCGGGCAACTGCACGGTTCCGGCCGGCAACTGGGCGTCCGACGGCGGAATCAGCGCGTCCATCGGGACATTCGCGGGAACCTGCATAGGAGGTTTTCCCGAAGGCGGATCGCCCGGCTGCAAGGCCGAACGAGTGCCTGCCACCTACTGGCCTGACCAATGGGTGGGAGTGTGCCCCAGCTGGCCATTTCACTTCATATACAAGGTGGTTTCGAATTCCCCAATGGCCTGGGAATTCCTGCGGCAAATCCACAATACCGAGGACAACGGCAGCATGTTCACCCCAAGCACTTCGAACAGCTTCTCCGGATATACCCATTACACCTACCTGCGCCAATTGGCGGGCAGCAAGGCGGCCGGCTACGGTGACGAGCTTTACATCGTAAATACCGACCCGATACTCGCAACCACCGTCCACATATTCAAGTGGAACTCCGCGACGCTGTCATATGAATACAGGCTCACCGGGGAAGTTGACACGGAAAGCGAATGGATGCCGTTCGTCGGGACGCCCGACGGGGAAGAGGGTTATTACAAGATAATTTCATCCGACGGAAAACTCATCATCTGGCAATCGGTGGAAAACAACGGCTCCATCAGTTGCCTGTGTTATTCCGGAATATCCAACATATGCCCTACACGCGAGACGGGATACTTTGCCTCCCAGCCGGGTTCCGGCGCCACCTTCTACGCGTTCTGCCGCCACAATGACACTGAAACAAACCTTTCGGTCGGCAACCTGGGTGCTGCCGCCGCCACCTACGAGCTCCACCGATATGTGCCGGCGGTGCAAACGCTCACGGCGGGCATTCCACCCACACTGTCGGGAACATCCGGTAAATGGATACCCATTTCAACCGATACGGTGGCGAGCGGAATGGCGCCCCCCAATCCGCACATATACGGGTGCGCTCCCTACGACACGGGGAAAATCGTTACTTCCCAGCCCTATCTCAGCCTCTACCGGGTTACCCAGAAATCAGGCGGCGGCCTTCAGGTCATGGCGGGCAACTGGCTCGATTACCGTGGAGCAGCCGGCGTAATACACGACAAATCAGGCGCAAGCCAGGCGGGAACCGAATTCTGGTACCACCAAACAACCAACACTACGCATTCCGAATGCTCCTGGCATACCGGATGCGACGACACCAAACTGTTCGTCATCGACCTTTTCTGCCCTAAGGCCGGAACCTCTGTCAGGATGGTCAGCAATGACGGGTATTCCGCCGCATACACCACGACCGGTTCCGACCAGTGCATCGCCTTCCGGCGAATGACCAACCTTGGCCCCTGCGGCGCCAGGCGCAATTACCGGATAAACGTCCTTACGGCTTCGAATGTCATCGCCATCGAAAATCACTGCTCGTTCCATGAAAAGATGCTGGTGGCGCCATTCATGGCAATGGGAACCCATTACGTGATAATCGCCCCGCCCGTGGTTTTTATCGGCCAATCCTTCTGGATTACCATTGTCGTGGTGGATACGGGCGGTTCCACCGAGACAAATTATTCCGGGACAAGCTCTTTCACTTCCACTGATCCCGGGGCGAAGATCCAGGGAACGGGGATGGAATCATACAATTATGTTTGGACCGGCTGCGGTTCCGACTGCGGAGTCCGGATATTTGTCAACGTAAGCTTCAGCAAGTCAGGCATGCAAACTCTGGTAGCTTCGGACACGATGGACGGCTCGATAAACGGGCTCACCTCAATCCTCGTTGTGGCGGCCGATATTAAGATAGAAAAGCGGCGGCGCCTTACCGTAGCCGCCTCGGGGGATACGGTCCAGTTCCAGATATGCTGGTCGAACTACTCTTCTGCGACCGGTTTTTCATTCACAATAACCGACGCGGTTCCCATGGGAACCTCCTACGTTCCGGAAGTGGCCAGCACAATGACATGCGGAACCAGCGCGCCCCTGCCCGGAGTGACTGTTTACTATTCGACGGCAACGACCACCACGCCACCCGGAACCTTCACCAGCGTGCCAGGAACCGGAAGTCCGCTGGGAAACACGCGGTGGCTGCGATGGGCCGTCCGCGATGTCTACGTTAATTCATCCGGATGCGTATGCTTCAGGGTCTCGGTGAATTGATGCGCAGCCGATGAAACACGTCGATTCCGGCATTTCCACGCTGCCAATCCTGGCCGAAGCGGACTTCCTCGTCCTGGGGGCCTCTTTTGCCGGGGCGGCGTGCGCCATTACATTGGCAAAGGCGGGGAAACGGGTGGTCCTGGTTGAACCCTCCACCTACCCTGGACGCGAAGTGTGCGCGACGCTCCGTTACTGGCTTCCCGAAAGCGCCTTTGGGCGTGGTGAGAGCGAATTCCCCGGGCCGTTCCTCAAGGATTTTCTGAAGGATGCCATTTCAGCCGGAACCGGGGGCGCCGAAATCCCGCTCCGGCCCGATGCGGTGAAGCGGGGCATGGAGGACGCCCTGATATCAGCCGGTGTGGAACTTATCTACGCCAGCCGTCCCGCCGGGACCATCGAAAGCGCGCGGGAACTCCATGGGGCCGTCATCGCCAACAAGTCCGGCCTTCAGGCTGTCCTCGCGGATTCCATCGTTGACGCGACCGATTGGGCGGATTTTGCCCGGCTGTCCGGAGTCAGGATGGAATCGGCGGGATTTCCGTGCACGCTTCCCGCCTGGCGTGTCATCGAATATACGGGCGTTAAAGGGGAGCTTCCCGGTTCCATCGATGTCCCGGCCGGCCTTAAATTGGCCAATAACCGGATTCAAATCCATCGCGGCTATCGCGCAGAAGGCCATTTCCTGCTGGAGTTCGGCTTGGATATCACGCTGCCATCCGGCGACCATCGCGGCCGCATGTCCGCCGAAATATCGGCGAGGTCGCGCTCGATTGCGGTCGCCCGCTGGCTGGCGGAGACAGCGCCGGCATTCCGTGGCGCATGGCTGGCAGGAAGCTCGTGGAAACTGGCCATGGCTTCTCCCTGGCGTCAACCCGCCGGCACTTCAGCCGGGGAAACAAGGGAACGACCCAACCTGCATATCCTGGGAAGCGCATCCAACATGGAAGGGGACCGGGAAGACTGGATATTAGTCCCGCAGCGCGCCGCAGGGAACGGATATCATCTTGCCCATACTATCCTCAAAAACCCGGGGCCAAGGCGGGGGAATCCGGACAAAATGCTGGCAATACTGGGCGAATCCTTGGACTCCCGCCGCAGTCCGTATTCAATGAAATGCTTCGAATACTCTCCATCCGTATCCAATGGGCACCGGGTTATGGCCGCCAAGGCGGCAATCCCGGTTTCCGCTGAATGCGATGTACTGGTCGGGGGAGGCGGGACAAGCGGAGCGGTCGCCGCAGCCGTTGCAGCAAGCAGAGGAGTCCGGACGACCCTACTGGAAATGAACGACGGGCTGGGTGGCACCGGCACGGCCGGGGGAGTGGACAGCTATTGGTTCGGGCTCCGCAACGGCTTCACGGCGGATATTGACCGGCGCTATTCCGCCCTTGAGCGCGAACTGGATTTGGAGAAGCGCGCAACCTGGAACATCGAGGCAAGGATGCAGGCCTTCCTGGATTGGAACCTGCAGGCGGGCGCAGAGGTGTTGCTGGATTGCGGCATTGCCGGCGCCGTGGTTGAGGGAACCCGGGTCTGCGGATTGGTTGCGGCGACTTCAGACGGCCTGCAAGCCTACCTGGCGAAAACAGTCGTTGACGCCACCGGGGACGGCGATGTGGCAGCGCACGCCGGGGCCGGTTATACATACGGTTCCGAGCGTGACCGCGTGCCCATGTGGTATTCGCTGGGGCTTTTCGAGGAACCGGGAAAACCGCTAAACAGCTTCACTTCAACCGTGGATGTCAGCGATATCCGGGACTATACGCGGGCAATACTGGCCGGACGCAGGCGCGGGAATGGCCACGACCACGCAACATACCTTGCCCCGCGGGAGTCAAGGCACATTAACGGGGATGCGACCATTACGGTAAAGGACATGCTGATGCTGCGGCAGCACCATGACACCGTATGCATCTGTTTTTCCAATTGCGATATCAAGGGAAAGAGCTCGTCCGATTATGTGTCGTGGGGGCTCCTGCCACCCAATTGTGAGGTTGAAATACCATACGGCGCGCTATTGCCCGCCGGATTGGAGGGGATAATCATCGCGGGGAAGGCATATTCCTGCACCCACGATGTCCTCGCCACCGCCCGCATGCAGGCTGACATGCAAAACCTTGGGGGAGCCGCCGGATTGGCTGCTGCGCTGGCCGCACGTTCAGGAAAACCGCCGCGCTCGATAGCCATAGTTGAACTGCAGGAATCACTCGAGAAATCAGGTGCATTGCCGGCTGGAATCCGTGGGCGCGCGGCGGCGCCACAGGGGCGTTCAGCCGGGGAAATCGTTCCAATCATTGACGGCCTGACCGGCGATGAACCGCTGTATTTGGAGCAGGGGTTCGATGAATGCACCCGTGAACCGATGAAAGTGGCGCTCCTTCTGGCCGAGGGAAAGGGGCTGGTTTCGCATATGGAAAAGGCATTCATGGGCGCAAATGGGAAAAGGAAACTGCTGTTGGCCCGGATACTGTCCTGGCATGGTTCGCGCGCCGGCATACCCCTCATTATCGAGGCGGTTGAAAAACAACTGGCAAGCGGGAAACTGCCCGGTGTTGAACGTGACCTGAAATGGGGTGATATGCCCCCCGACCAGGGCCAGATGCCGGAAAGCTGCTACCTGCTCAGGGCGGCGGCAATGGCGGGGGACCCGCGCATCATCCCTGTATTGGAACGGATTGCCGGCATGCTGGACCCCTCTCCGGATGATTTTCGGGACAAAGAAAAGGGGCTGTTCTGCTATGTGGACACCATATGCGCATGCGCCGAACGGCTGGGCGACCCTGCCGCGCTTACGGCGTTGGAGACCCTTCATTCCCGGTCTTCCCTCCGCGGATTGGCCGCAAAATCATTCCAACCGGACTTTTCCCTTGAGCGCCGCGCCCTGCTGGAGCTTGGAATCGGGTGCGCCATGGCGCGTTGCGGTTCAATGGAAGGCCGGGAAATCCTGCGTTCATATCTCGATGACAGCCGTGCAATTCTTCGCCGCCATGCCCAGGATGAGGTGAATATCCTGGCGGGGAACAGGCCGGGACATCCGCATGACTTGCCAAAGGCCCGGGAGGCCGGACCGGGAAAGGACCTGCCCCTTCCATTCCGCCGGGCATTGGCGTAACCGGGGTAAAATCGTCCTGAGCGTTTGATAATATTTTATCAGTGGACGAGCGGACCCGCGTGTTTCAGGATGCATCGACCCCCTTTTTGTGCTATGCTTTTTTTCGAAGGGAAGAAAGGTGTTTCAACGGCTGAGTGCCCGGGAATAAGATGGAAAAATGCGCCTTTCCGTAAAAAAGATGTTCCGGGCGGCGCTGGCGGCCGTCGCGCTGGCACTAACGACGCAAGCCAGGGCTGATTTTTGCGTCTCTGATATGTGGGACAACGGCTGGGTCGAGGGCCAAACCGTCTTTCCCAACTGGGTAAAAGTCTGGGCAGGTTCCTTCGACATCCAGATGTGCCTCCAGATTGATTGCGATGATGGTGTTTCGCCGGATGTCGAACATATCGTCGGGGTTACGGTAGTAAATTTCGGCTCCGCGAAAGGCGTCACTGACATATCCAAGGTCTATCTCAGGATGTCCTGCCCTTCCGGCGGCACCACCATCGATACCGGGCTCTACACGATGTCCTATGCCGGAACATACAAATCTGATTCCGGGAGTTATCCGGCGTGGACCTGGACGGGCGTGTCAAGTGACCTTTCCCAGTGCGACGATAATTGTGAATTGGTGCTGTGCGGAGCCGCCTTCACCATGGACCTTTATGCCGATATCGCTTCATGCCCCACGAACAATTCCACGATACAGCTCGGCTTTCCGCTGGTGGAAACCACGAATACCTTCTTCTTCGGCTCAATCAATGACGACTATCCCGCCAACAACGGCGCATACAATGACGACGACTGTTTCCTCCCCTGGAACGACGAGAAGGCGGCGCTCTTCAACATAGAATACGTCCAGAAAGAGGGGGACGACTTCGTTGCGCCGGGTGACACCATCACCTACACCGTCACCTACGGCAGACCCGGTACGGGTTCGGCCTCCAGCATAGTGATAATGGATACCCAGCCGCCTTACACCCATTACGTTCCCGGAAGCGCGGCCCCGCCGCCCGATTCCAGCTGGGACCCCAACCTTGGTCCTCCAATGAAGCTCCGCTGGACCATTGCCGGGCCTATTTCGACGACAGGCGGGCCCACCGGCCAGGTGGTGTTCAGCCTTTCGGTGGACTGGGGGAACGGGGAAAGTTTTGAGCCCGGGTCGGGAGACGACGGAGCTCCCGAAGGTGCACGCCTTCAGAATTCGGCGCAGGTTTTCTTCAACGGGGTCGGAGGTTGTCCTGTCAGCATGATTAACCCACCGGTCAACACCATCGTTAGGCGCTTCCTCTTCTGGAAAATCGGCGACAACGACGTTGTTTTTGCCCAGTCAATCGGACGCCCAATGGACGAGATGGTTTACGACATCTTCGTCAAGAACATGTCGGATGAAAAAACCTGGTGGGACGTCCGGGTATGGGACACGGTTCCAAACGACATCGATGTATGGTGCAACAACTGCGGTCTCGATGACCCGTGCGTCGGCTGGACGATGACTCCCTCCGGTTGCGCCTACGGCGGTGCCGGGAAAATCCTCGGAGCCAGCACGGTACTCACCTGGCAGATGGACATGCCTCCCAATGCCACGATAACCCTTCGCTGGAAGGGGACCCTGAAGGCCACGGCCCAGTCCGGGGGCACCGTCATCAACAAGGCGGCCGTGCAGGAACTTGGCGCGACTGGCATCGTTGGGGGGTCGGGCAGTTCGAAACAGGCGAGATACTTCACGCACATGGCGGCGATCATCCTGCCGACCACCTATGTCAGTTACGTCGGTTTTGTCGCCGCAGGCGACGACCCGCAGGGCGACCCGGGCTACTTCATCACCTTTTTCCCGCTCAACAAGCAGTCCCAGTTCGAACTGCGCGGCCTGCATTACCAGGGGGCGGGGTGGGCCACGACGGGAGGGGTTTCGGCCTCAATTGGATGCCTCGTCGGGGACTGCATGACGGGATTTCCCGGCAGTAGCGGTTGCCTTCCGGGCGTTGCCATTCCGACGGGAGGCTGGGGAGGCTGCAAGGTTGAACGCGCCCCGGCACAGTATGACCCGACCATCTATAAGTGTCCGAACACCACCTGTATGACTTGGCCCCTGAACTTCATTTACAAGGTCACGTCCAACTGCCCGGTCCTTTGGCAGCTGCTGACCCACATCAGCCACGATGCGCAGGACAACCACACCTACGCCCCTTCCACCTCCATGAACTACAGCGGTTTCATGCATTACTGCTGGCGCCGCACCGGGATGAACAACAACGCCGGAGGCGGGGACGGTGACGTGATGATATTGGCGAATACAGGAATTGACGCAAACGGTAAATACCAGGCCGACCTGGCCACCACCGTTCACCTGTTCAAGTTCGACTATACGACCCTGAGCTGGTCCTATGACAAGACCTTCGAGATTGCCGGCGAGAGCATTGCGACCGACCTGGGGCCGGACGACGCCATTGAATACCCCTGGCGGATAATCTCCTCCGACACCAAGCTCCTGGCCTACGAGGGTTTTTCGACCATTTCATTCGCCATGTCTGGCAGCGGCGCTTATGATAACCACGGCGCATATATGCCCACGGCGGAAACCGGGAACACCGTTTCACCGGTCGGATACGGTACCTTTTACGGCCCGGTCGTCAACTATGGCAACTGGGACAAAGTAATCATAACCAACGTCGGCGCCGCCGCCGCGACCTACCACATCTGGAAGTATAATCCCGACAGCCCGGTTGCGGTTGGCAACCTTCCGCCTTCGCTGGCGGGAACATCGGGCACCTGGCAGGGAATGGGAACCGACGTTGTTCCCGCCGGGTTCGCCGCCGTCGGCAATCCCCGGACGTGCGACGGCAACGGAACATGGTGTGACACGGTCGGCCCCGGCGCGGCGATGTTCAAGATACAGCTCGACGGCGGCGGCCCCATCGAGGTTTGCTTCGGTCGGGCGCCATTTGGAATATGGTCCGGCGGGGCGGTCCTGAACGCGGCCGATGGACAGCAGGTGGGAAACCTTTTCTGGATGAGCCAGACCAACGATATCCAGGGCAAGTGCGACAACGGAAATCCCTGCCAGGCTATCGACGTGTTTTGCCCAAAAACGGGAATGGCGGTTCGGGCCATCTCCACGGACGGCTTCACCGCGACATACACCACCACAGGACCTGACCAATGCATCGCATTCTCGCCCGTTCCTGGCTCCGTGGGGTTGACAAACAACTGGCAGTTCATCTCCCTCACGGGCGACAAGGTCATTTTGCAGTATATCGACTGCAAGATAACGGAGAAGGGCTACACGGCCCCGTTCCTCCAGACCGGCACCCACTACAACATAATCATGCCGCCCGTGGTGTATATCGGCCAGACCTTCTGGATAACCGTGGTCGTCGTTGAAGTGGGCGGTACCACCAAATGCGACTACACCGGGACCACCTCGTTCAGCTCCACCGACCCGACGGCCCAGATAGAGGCCAAGGCGATGGACGGCTACAACTACACATGGAAGGGGGTCACCGACTGCGGCGTGAAGATGTTCTTCAAGGTCACCTTCTCAAAGGCAGGCATGCAGACCATCGTTGCCATGGACGTCGTCGACGGCTCCATCGCGGGGGTGGGCGCCACGATGGTGGTGGCGGCGGACATCAAGTTGACTAAGCTCAAGAAGATAACGGTGGCGGCCTCCGGGGACACCGTCAAGTTCCAGATATGCTGGTCGAACTACTCTTCCGCCTCCGGATTCTCGTTCACCATAACGGATGCAGTGCCCATGGGCACCACCTACGTGCCCGAAATCGCCAGCACCATGCTGTGCCAGGCCAGCACGCCCCTGCCCAGTTTTATCGTCTGGTACTCCACGGCCGTCACGACGACCCCTCCGGCGACCTTCACCAGTGTTCCCGGGACGAGTTCGCCACTCAACAACACCCGCTGGCTGCGCTGGACCATCCGCGACGTCTACGTCAACTCCACCGGCTGTGTATGCTTCAAAGTTAGTGTGAACTGACAGAATAGCCCTGAGCGAGGCCTTTGGCCGCTCGTGCTCCTGCACCGCAGGCGCGAGCGCGGCGAAGCCGCAATGAATATAATAAAACCGCTACGCGCGCCAGCTCCTGCTGGCCAACGCTCCTGCGGACCGTCGAAGGGCTTTAAGGTGAGCGTAAGCTCGAAAGACAGCTAACAGCTTCAGTCCGCAAGTATAATGTTCGGAAAGAATGAAACCCAACATCCTCATCTTCCAGACCGACCAGCATCAGGCGGCCACCATCGAACCGGGCCACCCCTGCCTGGCCCCGAACATACGCGGGTTCTACGAAAAGGGGATGCGGTTCACCCGCGCCTACACGCCCTGCCCGCTCTGCTCCCCGGCGCGGGCCAGCATGATGACCTCGCTCTATCCCCACGCGCACGGAATGCTGAACAATCCCCACGTGGCGCAGGCCATCCGGACGGGGCTGAAGGGGAAGTTCCCGATGTTTTCCGACCGACTCCGGGAGGCGGGGTACCGCCTGCACTGGTGTGGCAAATGGCACGTTAGCAACGAGGAGTTTCCGCGTGACCACGGATGGGACGAGCCGGACGAGAAAACCACGAAAGCCCTGTGGAGCCATTGGCCCCTGCGCGACTTCAACCCGAAGGGCTACAGTGTCGAGCGCGAAGGCTACCGCCCCTATCTCCTGTGGGGAAAACCCGGCGCGGGGGTGGAGGCATTCTCCGAATACCACTGGACGAACTACGCCATTGGGCAGGTGGAGAAGTTTGGCCGGGGCGGCAAACCCTGGTGCCTTTACCTCGGGCTGCACGGACCGCACGACCCGTTCGTCGCTCCCGACGAATTCATGGATAAATATGACCCGTCCCGCGTTCCCCGTCCCGCGAGCTGGGACGACCCCCTTACCGACAAACCGGCCGTTTACCGCCGGCATCGCGACGAATTATGGGTAAAAATGGAATGGAAGGACTATTCCTGCGCAATCGCCGCATATTGGGCCTACGTTTCGTTCATCGACGACCTTTTCGGCCGCGTTTTGGCGGCTCTGGAGAAGACCGGACAGGCCGAGAATACACTGGTCATCTTCACCTCCGACCACGGGGAGATGGCGGGAAGCCACGGGCTTTTTTTCAAGGGCGTACTGGCCTTCGAGGAGTGCTGGCGCATCCCGCTGGCAATACGCTGGCCCGCGGGAATCAAGCCGGGGCAGGTATGCGAAGAATTCGTCAACCTGCTCGACCTCGGCCCCACCATGCTTGAGCTGGGGCTGGCCCGGGCCATGCCGGGTATTCATGGCCGTTCCTTCGCCCCCCTGCTGCGGGGGGACGTTCCGGCCGACTGGCCGCAGGAGCATTTCGGGCAATACTTTGGCAGTGAGCTCCTCTATACGCAAAAGGTGCTTGTCACCAAGCGGCACAAATACGTCTTCAACGGGTTCGACTTCGACGAGCTTTACGACCTTGTTTCCGACCCGGCCGAGATGCACAACCTCTATTTTTCGGCCTCGCATCGGCCGGTGCTGAAGGAGATGGCCGCGCTGATGTGGAACCGGGCGCGCGCGGTCGGGGACGAAATAACTTGCCGCGATTACCCGACCACCGACCTGGTGCCCTTCGGGCCGGGCCCTGAAGTGTAAGGGTGTAAATGCCGGGCCGGCCGAACTTCCTTATCATCATGACCGACCAGCACCGGGGCGACCATCTGGGCTCCACCTGGCCGCTCCGGCACGGAAGCGCTTCGCCCATCAGGACGCCGCACATTGACCGCCTCGCGGGGGAGGGCGTCATCTTCAACCGGGCCTGCGTCAACAACCCACTGTGCATGCCCTCGCGGGCGACCCTGCTTACCGGGCTGTCCGCGCGCGCCCACGGGATCCGGACCAACGGCATAGACCTGGACCCCCGCATCCCGACTATCGCCGAAGCGCTTTCCAGTAACGGTTACCTTACCTTCAGCTCAGGGAAAATCCATTTGCGGGCATACGACATCCCGCGGGGAATACCGCCCGAGAACCTCGACCCGGCGTCCTTTCCGGAGTCGCAATGGATGTGGCAACACGGAAAGGTCAGTGCCCTTCCTATGCCGTATTACGGGTTCCAAAAGGCCGCGTTCACCGGGGGGCACACTTCATGGTTTTGGGGTGAATGCGCTAACCAGCTCAAGAAAGAAAGGCCGGGAACGCTCGAGCTTCTCCAGCCGGAAGCGGGAACTTCACCGGCGAACGGCGCGGAACAGACATGGAAGATGGCCATACCGCCCGAATATCACTACAACAACTGGATTGCCGGCCGGGCCATCGGTTTCCTTGAGGAGGCGGCAAAAAGCGGCCAGCCGTTCCTGGGATTCGCCTCATTCCCGGATCCCCATCATGCGTTTGCCGTTCCGGACCCCTGGTATTCAATGTATGACCGGGCCTCCATACCGCTTCCGGCACGCCGCGACGGTGAATTGGACGACCTGCCGCCCTTCTTCCGCAAAGTCTGGGAGAAAGGAGTGACCCTGGCGGGGCGGGACGGGCCAACCAAGTACCGGGACGACCAGATAAGGGAGATAATCGCGGTCACTTTCGGGATGGTTTCATTCGTCGACCAGCAGGCGGGACGCGTACTGGATGCGCTGGACCGGCTGGGATTGGCCGGCAATACGGTCGTTGTTTTTACGTCGGACCACGGTGACATGCTCGGCGACCACTGGCTGATAAACAAGGGCCCTTTCCATTTCGACGGGCTGTTGCGGGTCCCGTCTATATGGCGGGTTCCCGGGTCTCCCGGTGGAAGGGTATCGAACGCCCTGGTCTCCCACCTTGATTTCGCGCCGACCATCCTGGACATGGCGGGCATTCCGGCACCGGAATACGGGCCGCCGCCCGGGACGGCCATTCGGTCGCCGGGCCAGCTGCGCGCCCTGCCGGGTCATTCGCTGGTTCCGTTGCTGGAGGGAAAAGCGGACTCCATACAGGACGCTGTCGTGGCCGAAAACGACGAGGATTATATGGGCCTGCGCCTGCGCACCATCATCACGCAAAAATACCAGCTGACAATGTATGTCGGGGAAGGGGGCGAGATGCCGTGGGGGGAGCTCTTCGACACGTCCAATGACCCGGACCAGTTGCACAACCGCTGGAACGATCCTGCCATGGGAAATATCAAGTCGCAACTGAAGGAACGCCTCCTGACCGAGCTGGTCCGGACCGACAACCGGCTTCCGCGCCGCCACGAGCACGCATGAAAAGGGGAATGTCGGCCAACCGAAATGCCGCCTGATACCAGGAAGAACCCGGCAATAAGGAAAGCCCCGGCAGTGCAGGTGACTCCGGTCCTGGTCCACGATTTGCGCGTCCCCCTAGGGCTGTTTGCGGCATTGTTTGGAGCATTCGCCCTCCTTCTGTTCATAAAGTGGTGGCAAAACCTGCCCCTTTTCCCCTACATGGCCCAGGTAATCCAGATTTACTGGGAACGCGACTCGGGGAAATTGCTCCCGGTCCTTCCGGTTTTCCTTTTCACCTGGGCCCGCAACGGCGTAGCCGCGCTTCTTCTAGTCGTTTTTGAATTATCATCATGGCAGGCCGGAAGGCGCGCTCTCTCGTGGACGTGCGGAAGGGAAGTGGGGAAGCCCTGGAGGGCGCTTTTCTCGATTGGCCTTGGCAACGGCATCCTTGGCACGCTGGTCCTTGGATTCGGCTTCATGGGCCTGCTCGATGCGCGAATCCTTGCCATGGTTCTGGCCATACCTCCCGTCTGCTGGGCAACGGGCGGGTTTGCGCGGCGACCGGCAGCAGGTTCGCCCGCCGGGCAAGCTGTTTTCCGCCCGCACCTGCCGAAGCTGGATGCCGTGGAGTGGTGCCTGGCGGGATTTTGCGCTTTCATCGCTGTCTACAACTTGCTGCCGGCTTTTGAACCGGAGTGGTTCTACGATTCGCTCGTGTATCACCTGGGAGTGCCGTCGCGCTGGCTGGTCGGACACCGCATCGTCCACCTTCCGGATAACTTCATTTCGTCCTATCCGTTCCTTCAGGAGATGCAGTACCTTTTCTTTCTCGCACTGGGTCAGGACATCGGGGCACGCCTCCTGCACTGGCTGAACGGGGCGGGATGCATGGTGGCCGCCTATGCAATCGCGTTTCCCCTGCTGGGCAGGCGGGGCGCCCTGCTCGCCGCCGCGGTCTTCGCCTCCATGCCGCCACTGAGGTTCCTCCAGCACGTGGCAATGGTGGAACTGGGTCTCTCCTGGCTGGTGGTCCTTGCCATGGCCGCATTCATGCGGGCGACCGGAATCACCCCCGGTAAAACGCGGATTCCCCTGCGTGCCTGGCTCTTCCTCTCGGCATGGTTCCTGGGAATGGCGCAGGGAAGCAAGTACTTCGCCGTATTCGTTTCCGCCATCCTCATCCTGAAGCTGGCCCTGGATACAGCCGGGGGAAATGCGCCCTTGAAGCGGACGGCTGCTGACATCGCCCTCCTCGTTGCATGGGGGGCGGCCTGGACGGCTCCCTGGCTCTTGAAGAACTGGCTTTTCACGGGCAACCCGGTCTTCCCAATGCTGGGCGGTATTTTCCCCTCCTCCGGGTGGGACGCCAGCCTGAACAGTAGATGGATGGCCGACAACATGAAATACGGAACCGGCCATGGGGTGGTCCTGAACTGGCTCGCCATGCCGGTAATGGCCTCGGTGGGAACCGCGGACTTCGGGACGTTCTCCCTCAATCCGTTCATCCTCCTTTTCCTGCCCGTCCTGGTGTTCCTGCGGAACGTTCCCTCCCCGGTTCGCTTCATGGCAGGCGTGACGGGGGCATACTTCGTCCTGTGGGCGCTCTCAAGCCAGCAAACAAGGTTCCTGATGCCGGTGGTTCCTGCCGCATCCGTGGCGGTGGCGTATGTCATAACACGGGGATTCGCGGGTAGGCGCCTCCTGGCATTGCTGGCCCGCGGGGCGGCCGCCTGGATCCTTGTCGACTGCGTCTTCGGCCAAATCCAGAACCGGTTCACGAACAACAACCTCGTTCCATACTGCTCGGGCCGGCTTGACCCAACCGGCTTCCTCTATACCGGTGTGCAGTATTACCGGACTGCCGAAGCCGCCAACTCCCTTGTCCCGGACTCCGGGAAAATCCTCTTCCTCGGGGGGGACGAAAGCTATTATTTCCGCAAACCGCTGGTCTGCGCGAGCATCTACGACCGCAGTTACGCGGGTGAGCTCGCCCAAAAAGCGTCGTCACCCGCCGGGCTCCGGGCGTTGATGCGCCGCGAACGGATAACCCACATCCTTTTCCATGAACCACGGTCGGAAGAATACATCGGACAGGGGATATTCGACTGGGGGGAGGAAGCCCAGAAGAGGTTCCAGGCATTCCTTTGGCAATACGGCAAGCTGGCCTTCCAGGCTGAACGCGTCTTCCTGTTTGAGCTGGCCGACTTGCCACTGCCCAAATCCTCGATGAAAACCGGCACCCTGCTTTGTTTCCTGCCCCAGGTGACCATCAAGCGCGCCCGGGAACTGACTGAGAGGATAAACGGACTCATCCAGCAGGACCGGACCGCCGAATCACTTTCTTCCGCGCAGGAACTGGTCAGGACCGTCCCCGGAATGCCGCAGGCCTGGTCTTTTCTCGCCTACGCGCAGGCGGCGAGGCAAAACATGGGGGAGGCGATGAACGATTACGCCGAATCCATCCGCGTGGGCTACCCGCCCACGGCATGTTATTTCAACCTTGGCCTGATTTACGAGAGGATGGGGCGTCCTGACGACGCTATCGCGGTCTACGAAAAAGGTCTTAGGGTGGAAAGCGTCTCCGATCAAATGAAGGAGCGTTGCGCGGAACTCGCCTATGTGCGCGGAAAATTTGCGGTAGCGGCCCGCCTTTTCTCCGAACTGGCGGCGACTTTCCCCGATAACCCCATCTATGCGGCCAGAATCCTGGATTTGAAAACAAAGACAGGTACCAGAATGTAATTCCGCCGTTAATATGGGGTAGTCGTTACCAAAGAGGCCTCGGTAAATCTTCAAATGCAAGATTTTTTCAAAAACAAGATGATAATTATTTATCATGATTTGATAAAAATGGCGCATTATGATACTTTGTTGTCATATCATGAACGATATTTATCATAAAAATATCGCCAGGAAACCGGAGACTTGATGGGCATCAACGAAATCGACAGCATGGAAAACCGCCAATCGCAGATTGCATCTTTTGTGCGACTCAAGGGATATGCGCGCCTGGCCGAACTGGCTGAACTGACGGGCGTTTCTGAACTCACCGTGCGCCGAGATATCAAGCTTCTTCAGGAACGGAAAATATTAAACGCGGTCCATGGCGGCGCTACCTCTGATGAGGTTGGCAGCAGCATGATCAGTTTCAAGCGCCAGATTGCCGTCCGCCAGATTGAAAAGCAGGCCATTGGCCGGGAAGCCGCTTCCCTCATACATGATGGAGAAACCGTTCTTATCGACGGAGGAACCACGACTTGGTATGTATGCAACGCCCTGAGGGGAAAACACATCAGGGCAATCACCAATTCCCTCCCCGCCGCCGACATCCTTGGACACGACAGGGGGATTACCATCAACGTGCTTGGCGGCACGCTTTATCCCGAGACCGGCCTGATACTGGGGGCCCAGTGCAACGACCAAATTCGTTTAATGCGGCCCGCAACCCTGATTATGGGAGTCGGAGGCATAACTGCAGATGGTTTTACCAATTCCAATATCGAACTTGTCACTTCGCAAAGGGTAATGATGGAAGTCTCCAGCAGGGTCGTGGTTGTGGCTGACTCATCAAAGTTCGGCAAGGTGGACCTGGCCCGTCTTTCCGACCTGAATGAAGCAGACGAGGTGATAACGGATCAGGGCGTTAGCGAATCCTTTCGCTATGCCCTCTACCGCCGTGGGGTTGATCTGGTGATTGCCAAGCCGGAACGCAGGAACGGGATGAAGAAAAGGTGAGGCTGCTCTCAGCGTTATTTATGTCGGCTTCCTTGACCGTGCTGGCGCCCATTGAAGCGCGCGCCGACATCTGCGTTTCCGATAGCTGGGACAACGGTGCCATCGATCCAGGCAACGTTTTCCCGAACTGGACCAGGGTTTGGGCCGGCTCCTTCGATGTTCAGTTGTGCCTGGCAATCGACTGCGACTGGGACACCGTCGAGCAGATAACCGGGATGACCGTGGTCAATTTCGGGACCGCGGCGGCCGGAATCACCGGCGTCGCGAAGATATATGTCCAACTCCACTGCAATGCCGCCGACAGCGGCCTGCTAACCCTGACCTATGCGGGGACATACACCGAGGATTCCGGGAGCTACCCGGCGTGGACCTGGGCGGGAACATCCCCCGATTTTGCGTTGTGCGCAGACCAGTGCGGCGTGCCGGCGTGTGGAGGGTATTTCGTCGCGGATGTCTATGCCGACATCGGCTCGTGTCCCGTGCCCCAATCGACCGTCATGCTGGGGTTTCCCTATCACGAAGCCATCGATCCCCTCTATCCCGGTTCGATGAACGACTCGACGGACTGCGTCGTACCCTGGTTTGACATGCAAGGCCCCCCGCAGACTATCCAATATGTCCTCAAGGAAGGCCTCGATGCCGCAGCGCCCGGCGACACCGTCGACTACACCATTTACTACGGACGCCCCGGGACCGCTTCGCTCAATCCGATACAGGTGACCGACTCCATGCCGGCATACACCCACTACTTTGGGGGTAGCGCCGTTCCGGCGCTCGATCCCGGCTGGGATCCCCTTCCGGGCTCGCCGTCGAAACTGCGCTGGACGATTCCCGGGCCGCTTCCGGTGACTGGAGGCCCCACGGGCATGGTCACCTTCCAGTTGACGGTGGACTGGGGCAACGGCGACAAATTCGAGCCGGGTTCAGGTGACGATGCCGCGCCGGAGGGCACACGCCTGCGCAACACCGCGACCGTGTCCTATTACGGCATAACAGGGTGCGGCTACAACTCCGTTGTCTCGCCGCAGGTCACCACGATGGTCCACCGCTACCTGTTCTGGAAGCTGGGGGACAACGACGTCCTGTTCGCATCATCGTATGGGCAGCCGCCTGACCAGATGACTTACTCAATCTTCTTCAAGAACCTTTCCGACACCGAGACCTGGTGGGACGTCCACATCTGGGACTCCGTGCCGGCGCAGATTAACACGTGGTGCGCAAATTGCGGGATAGAGGACCCGTGCGTGGGATGGACGATGACCCCCTCGGGATGCGCCTCCGCTTCGCCGGGAGTGGTGGTCAACGGAGCCACCACCCTGCTGACCTGGAAGATGGATATGCCGCCCGGGGTGACATTAACCCTGCGCTGGTTGGGACAGGTCAAGCCGAGCGCCGTCAGCGGCTCTACGGTCATAAACCGGGCGAACATAAAGGAATACGGCCGCACCGGTGTGGTCGGAGGCACGGGAAATTCCGGCGTTATCACCGGGTTTTCCCATCTTGCACCGGTCATCCTTCCAACGACCTATGTAAGCTATGTCGGCATGGCGGGCGCGATATTGGACCCCGGGATAAAGGGCGAATGCCCGGGGTTCTTCCTTGCCTTCTTCCCAATGAACACGAAGTCCCAGTTCGAATTGCGCGGGCTCCAGTATCAGGGGGCGGGCTGGTCCACGGTGGGCGGAATCAGCGACTCCATCGGTTCGCTCGTCGGCGACTGCATCAACGGTTTCCCCGGCGGCGCACTGCCAGGGGGCGGAGTGGCCGGATGCAGGGCGGAGCGTATTCCGGCAAGGTATGAGCCCACTGCGTGGGTGGGAGCCTGTCCGACCTATCCGTTCAACTTCATATACAAGATAACGTCCAATTCACCGGTCCTATGGCAGCTCCTGACCTACTTTCTGAATGATGGCGACGATAACCAGACCTTTGCGCCGTCCACGACCCTTACCTACGCTGGGTTGATGCACTATGCCTACAAGCGGACATCCCTTACACAGGGGGTCGGTTATGGCGATGCGCTCGGACTGGTCAATACCGGCATGGACGCCTACGGCAACCTGGTTCCCGGGCAGGCCACTACGGTGTATATGTTCAGGTTCAATTACGGGACGCTTTCCTGGGACTTTATGCGCTATTACGACATCGACGCCGAATCCCAGGCCTTTGACATCGGCACTCCGACGGCTGATCTGGGGCCGTGGCGCACCGTGTCCTCCGATATGGCGTTGTTAGTCAACCACGGATTTAACATAGGGGACAAATTGGCATGCTGCTGCGGGACAGGTGCCAACGACAATGGCGCTTTCATGCCGACCAGGGAGACCGGCAATACGGTGACAAAGGTCGGGTCGGGGACCAGTTACGGCTACATCCAGGGTACGACTGTGCCCGGAATGGTACCCGGGCGCTTCGACACCATTCTGGTCGTGGGAAACACCGGGACGGCGGATGCCACTTACGAGATATGGCGATACAGGCCGGACGATCTCTTCGCCATGATCCCCATGTCCTCATACCTGAACGGGACCTCCGGGAGCTGGGATGAACTGGTCATTGATACGGTTCCGGCCGGGTTGAATAATCCGGGGAATCCGCGAATTTACCGTGTGGACGGCAACTACTTCGGCGTTTCTTCCCTGGGGCTGTACCGGATAAAACTCACCTCGGGAGGCCCAATCCAGTCGCTCGGCGGCGTGGGGGTATATGCGTTGCATTCCGGCGGGGCGGTCATACAGGCGGCCAACGGCGACCAGACCGGGCAGGATTTCTGGTTGCACATGGTTGGGACGCCCACCACCGGCCAGGATTGCGGCGGCGGCCCGGGCGGGACATCAGTGCAGACCGTGAACGTGTTCTGCCCCAAGCAGGGGATGGTGGTGCGGGGCATCTCCGAGAGCGGGTATTCAGCAACCTACACGACAACCGGACCCGACCAGTGTGTATCCTTCACGGCGCTCACCGACCTTGCTAACGCAGTGAAGTGCAACTACCGCTTCCAGGTGCTGTCCACCGGACAAGCGATGACCCAATTCATCGAGTGCGATTTCACCCAAAAGGGCTACACCGCCCCGTTCCTGCAGACCGGGACGCATTACCAGATAATCGTGCCGCCCGTGGTGTTCGTTGGCCAGACATTTTGGATAACCATCATCGTCCTGGACAGCAGTTCGTCAACCAAGTGCGACTACGCAGGAACCACTTCATTCACTTCAACCGATCCGGCAGGACAGATAGAAGGCAAGACAATGGACAGCTACAACTACACATGGAAGGGTGCGACCGACTGCGGCGTCAAGATCTTTTTCAAGGTCACCTTCACCAAGATGGGCATGCAGACCATCGTCGCGGTGGACACCCTGGACGGCTCCATAACCGGAGTGGCGGCATTGATGGTGGTGGCGGCGGATATCAAGCTGGAGAAGCTCAAGAAGGTGACGGTGGCGGCCTCCGGGGACACCGTCAAGTTCCAGATATGCTGGTCGAACTACTCCTCCGCCTCCGGGTTCTCGTTCACCATAACGGATGCAGTGCCCATGGGCACCACCTACGTGCCCGAAATCGCCAGCACCATGCTGTGCCAGGCCAGCACGCCCCTGCCCAGTTTTATCGTCTGGTACTCCACGGCCGTCA
>Ga0315282_10003754_pt1 | contig 27047 bp, 21 predicted proteins | sample YL17G07_20_MG_FD_203693 | JGI IMG/M metagenome (GOLD analysis project Ga0315282, IMG submission 203693) | Sediment microbial communities from Yellowstone Lake, YNP, Wyoming, USA - YL17G07_20 | ecosystem: Environmental > Aquatic > Freshwater > Lake > Sediment | place: USA: Wyoming | collected...
GGCCGGGGAGGTGGACGCGAAGACGGCCCAGAACGTCGTCAACGGGCTGGCGCAGGCGGTCGCGCACAACCGCAACTCGCTGCTCGCTCTGACCGCGCTGAAGAACTTCGACAACTACACCTTCACCCACATGGTGAACGTCTCGGTGTTGACGATGTCGCAGGCGCGCACGCTCGGCGTCGACGGCCCGCTGCTGCGCGAGTTCGGCCTCGCGGCGCTGATGCACGACATCGGCAAGGTGCGCGTTCCCCCGGCGATCGTCAAGAAACCGGACCGCCTGACCGAGGAGGAATTCCGCATCATGAAGCGGCACCCGGTCGACGGGGCGGAAATCCTCCGGCGGACGCCAGACATCCCGCCGCTGGTCCCGCTGGTCGCCTTCGAGCATCACCTGCGACTGGACGGCACCGGCTATCCGGACGTGTCGCGCCCGACGCTCAACCTGGCCACGATGCTGACGAGCGTCGCCGACGTGTACGACGCGATGCGCTCGCAGCGCGCGTACCAGCAGTCGTTCCCGAGCGAACGCGTCGTCGAGGTGCTCAAGCGCAACGACGGCACGCAGTTCGACCAGCACCTCGTGCGTCGCTTCGTGCAACTGCTGGGCATTTACCCGGTGGGCACCGCCGTGCGCCTCGACAGCGGCGAAATCGGCGTCGTCCTGCGCGTCAACGCGGCCGACCCCCACCGGCCGCGCGTGCGCGTGGTCGTGTCGGACACGGGCGAACAGCTGGCGAGGCCGTACGATCTGGACCTGTGGGACGTGCGGCCGGGCGAAAGTCACGCAACCTCGGTGTCGGCACCGGTGGACGCCGAGCATCACGGCGTCGATCCGCTCGCCTATTTGTAGGGACGCGGTCCGGGAGTCCGAAAGTCTCGCCACTCGCCACTTCTCTGCTATCCTTCTGCGCCATGCGGACTCGAATATTGCTTCCGATACTCCTCGCCTGCGCCTTCGTCCCGCTGCCGTTGCGCTCGGCCACGCAGACGGCCGCGCCTTCATCCTCGCCACCGACGCTCGTCGTCATGCTCGTCGTCGATCAGATGCGTGCCGACTACGTCGAGAAATACGGCCGGCAGTGGAAGGGTGGACTGCGGCGTCTGATCGATCGCGGCGCCTGGTTCCAGAACGCCGTCTACCCGTACGCGTACACCGTGACGTGCGCCGGGCATGCCACCATCTCCACCGGCGCACTCCCGCGGACGCACGGCATCACAGGAAACGCGTGGTGGGACCGGACCAGCGGCAAGGCCGTCGGGTGTGCCGACGATCCCGCGCAACAGTCGATCAGTTACGGCAACCCGGTGCAGGGCGGCAGGGGCCCGGCGCAGCTGGCCATCCCCACGTTCACCGACGAACTGCGCGCGCAGTCACCCGCGCCGCCGCGCATCGTCACGTTCTCGATGAAGGAGCGAACGGCCATCATGCTCGCCGGCCATGGCGCGACCGCGGTCACCTGGTACGATCCGGCAGTCGGCAGCCTCGTCACCTCGTCGGCCTACGCCACTGCGCGTGTCCCGTTCATCGAGCGCTTCCTCAAGGCGCACCCGATCGAATCGGATCTGCAGACGGCGTGGACGCCACGACAGCCGCCGGGCTTCTATGCCTTCACCGACGCGGCCGACGGCGAGCGGCCGCCCTCGTTCTGGACCGGGACGTTTCCGCACCCGCTGCAGCAGGCCGGCATGAAGCCCGTGCAGACGTATGGGGCGTGGGAGGAGAGCCCGTTCTCGGACGCTTACCTGGAACGCCTCGGCGAAACGGCCGTCGAGGCCCTCGACCTGGGCAAGGGGCCGGCGACCGATTACCTGGGCATCAGTTTTTCCGCGCTGGATCTGGTCGGACACGACTTCGGTCCGCAGAGCCACGAGGTGCAGGACGTGCTGTTGCGGCTCGACGAAGATCTCAACTCGCTGTTCGCCATGCTCGATCGCCGGCTGGGCAGGTCGGGCTACCTCGTCGCCCTCACCGCCGATCACGGCGTATCGCCGATTCCCGAACAGATGGTGTCGCAGGGCTTCGCGGCCGGCCGCATCGGGGCCCCGACGATTGCGCGGGTGCAGGAAGCGCTGGCGGCGGCCGCAGGCGGGGCGAAGCCGGCCGCACGCTCGGGCGGGCAATTCTACCTGACGGCGGAAGCGCGCGCGACCTTCGCCCGCGATGCACACCTGCGGGAAGCGCTGGCCGCAACCCTCGAACAGGTTCCCGGGATCGCGCGGGTGCTCTTCACCGACGAGCGCGGCCGGTGGCCGACCAGCGACATGCTCGCTCGTGCCGTTCGGAACACCTATTACCCGGATCGCGCGGGCGACATCTACACCATCCAGCAGCCGTACTGGTTGTTGGGCGACTCGTCGGCGGCGAGTCACGGCACGCCCTACCGCTACGACACGTGGGTTCCACTGTTCCTGTATGGCAAGGGGATCAAGCCGGGGCGCTACGCGCAATCCGTCAGCCCTGCCGACGTCGCGCCCACGCTCGCGTGGCTGTGCGCCATGACGTTGCCGGACGCCGACGGCCGGCCGCTGGTGGAGGCTGCCGCGGCTCCGCAGCGGTCGAGACATCTCCCAAGGCCGCAATCGTGAAACCTGAAGCAAGTTTTCACGGACCGCCTTGGGATCTGTCTTAGGGCGCGCCGGGCGCGCCTTGGGAGATGGCTACCCCGCGCAGCGGGGCAGTAAGAAAAGCAACGCAGTGAAGCGGAGCGCTCCCGCGGCGGACCTCGGCGGTTTGAGGCGAAGCTTCACTGCACGCCCCGGTACCGATCGCCCGGCGGCTCGCTGATCGCCCGGGTCGTTTCCGAGTCCGCCTGGGCGCGCGTGCCCGCGGCCGAGCGAAAGCGCTGGAACGGCATATGGCAGTCGTGCTTCCTGAGGAAGTTCAGGAAGCGCTTGTAATCGGTGGGCGGCATGTTGAAGAGCGAGACGAGCAGCTTGTAGTTGCCGCGCGCGTGCTCGAGCCCTTTCCGGACGATCAGGCGCAGGTCGTCACGCGTAAGATCCCGCGCGATGAACGGCGGGTAGACGACGGCCCAGAACGACTCGCCGGCGCGCACCATCCGCTCGTACATCGACTCGGCCGCCGACGCACGCTCGCTCGACTTCTCGCGCTCGCCGCGCGGCTGCCCCGTGATCTCACCGGGCAGGTCCTCGGGCGCAATCACCGCCGCACGCGCGCGCACGACCAGGCGCTCGACGACGTTCTTCAGCTCCCGGACGTTGCCCGGCCAGTCGTAGGCGGTCAGCAACCGCAGCGCGTCGGGCGACAGATCGGGCGCCGGGACGCCGTGACGCTGGCTGTAGACCCGCAGGAAATACGGCAGCAGCACCTGGACGTCGTCCCGGCGTTCGCGCAGCGGCGGGATCAGCAGGTGAATGACGTTGAGGCGGTAGTAGAGATCTTCGCGGAATTCCTTCTCGGCGATCCGGTCGAGCAGGTTGCGATTCGTCGCCGCGATTACCCGCACGTCCACCCGGCTCTGCATCCGGTCGGCGCCTACGCGCTGCACTTCCCCGCTCTCGAGAAAACGCAGGAGCAGCGCCTGCATGCGCAGGCTCATCTCGCCGACCTCATCCATGAACACCGTGCCGCCGTTCCCCACTTCCAGCAGGCCGGGACGGTCCCGGTAGGCGCCGGTAAAGCTGCCCCGCACGTGGCCGAACAGCTCGGATTCCAGCAGCGTGTCGGGAAGTCCCGCGCAGTTGATCGTCACCATCGAGGCGTTGCGACGCGCGCTACGCTGGTGAATCAGCCGGGCAACCACTTCCTTTCCGACACCGCTCTCGCCGGTAATCAGCACTTTCGCGTCCGACCGCGCCGCAAACTCGAGATCTTCCTGCAGGCGGCGGAGAGCGCCACTGACTCCAATGAGCTGCTGTGCAGTGTGCATCATGGCATTGTGAGGTCGGGCGCCAGCCTCCCGAAGCGGTCCCCTGGGCAGCGCAAGCGACGTTGTTTCTCTGGAAGTTTTAGCTATAGCGCCGGCACGAAGAGGTGTCAAGAGAAAGTTCGGAAAACGAGAGACTGTAAAGAAAACAGACAAGAGATCTCCGCGCCACGTGACCGACCTGGCATCGGCCGTCGCGGCGCGCAGCCTGGCGAAGGCGCACCAGATCGACGGGAGGCAGACGTTTCTGCGACCGTTGGCTGACTTGATTGGGCAGGGGCTTGATGACCGAAAGTCCGTCCGACGCGGCGGACCACCGGGAATCGGCGGCGTAAGCCGCGAAACCCTCAATCAGGCGCGAACCCAGGCGGCGGGGGTACTCCCCGCAGGCTGCTCGTTTCCGCGCGTGCAGAAGCACCGGCTCCTTGGCCGTCGCCGGGAACGTGCCTTGCAAAACCGTACGAAAATCCGACACCGAGAACTCGCAGAGTTCCCGAAAGTCATGGACATTCGATTCATATCATCGTTGACGCCCGACGACGAGAACCGGATGGCGCCGGCACTGCTCGCGGCCGCCGCCGCGCTGCTCGATCGGCTGCCGATTGCGTACACGCTCCGCTTCGAGACGGTAACCGGGCGATCTTTCCAGCACCGCCACTCTCCCGAGGACGTCTACGACGAAGCTGACGCCGTGGCCGGTGGCAAGGGTACGAAATAGTCTACCCTCGCGGCATGAGGACGTGTGCGGCGCCTGCTCGAGACAGTCGACTTTCAGCAGACACCAGACAGCAGTCAGTAGAAACGCGCGATCGCCCCGCTCGGAACGCAATCGCTCGGCCCCGCTGTCTGCTGGCTACCGTCTGCTGCCTGCTTATCGATATTCCTTGAACGGCAACTGGCAGTCGTGCTTGCGAAGGAAGTTGAGGAACTTCTTGTAGTCAGCGGGCTGCATGTTGAAGAGGCGCGTGACGATCTTGTAGTTGCCGCGCGCCTCCTCCAGGCCACGCCGGACGACGTCGCGAACCTGGGCGCGGGTGATCTCGCGTTGCATGTAGAGCGGGTACACCGCGGTCCAGAACGATTCGTGATCGTCGACCAGCCGCTTGTACAGGTCATCGGCCACTGTCCGCCGACGCTCGTGACGAGGGTGCGCCGGAACGCGCGGCGTGCGGACTTCGAGCGGGAGATCCTGCGCGCGGATCACCTCGTCGCGGCCGGTGACGACCAGCCGCTCGATGACGTTTTCGAGCTGCCGCACGTTGCCGGGCCAGTCGTAGGCGGCAAGAGCGTCGTACGCGTCGGGCGCCAGCGAGTGCGGCGTGTAGCCGGTGCCGTGCGAGACCTCGGCGAGAAAGTGGTCGATGAGCAGCGGGATGTCCTCGCGACGCTCGCGCAGCGGCGGCACGTGGAGGTGGATGACGTTCAGGCGGTAGAACAGGTCCTCTCGAAACTGCCCCTGAGCGATCAGTTCGGTGAGGTTGCGGTTGGTCGCCGCGATGACGCGGACGCTGACGGTGCCGATCACCCGGTCGGCGCCCACCTTCTGGATCTCACCGGTCTCGAGGAAGCGCAGTAACAGACCCTGCATGCGCAGTGTCATTTCGCCCACTTCGTCGAGGAACACGGTGCCTTCGTGCGCCAGCTCCAGTTTGCCCGGCTTGTCGCGGTACGCGCCCGTGAAGCTGCCCTTCACGTGGCCGAACAACTCGGATTCGAGGAGCGTCTCGGGCAGGCCCGCGCAGTTCACGGCGACGAAGGCCCGCTCGCGTCGCGGACTCCGGCTGTGAATCGCCAGCGCCACCAGCTCCTTGCCGACCCCGCTCTCGCCCGTCACGAGCACCTTGGCGTCGGATCGCGCAATGCGCTCGATTTCCTGTTTCAACTCGGACGCGACCCGGCTCGTGCCAATCAGGTCGGCGCAACCATTCCTTCTCATGCGACGTCCCTTCGTCTTCCCTCGTCAAGCGGCGTGACCAGGTTCTCGTGCAAAACCGCGCGCCGGGCGGCGCGGCGGCACTCCCCACCCGGACGCCAGCCGGTTGACGCGGGCGCGCGTGGCCCTCATGGTCCGGACGCGCAACCGTTTTGCAAACAAGTCGCCACGCTTGCCGGCATGTCTCTGCGTTCAGGGGACCTTTGTTTTCTGGTCATTTTCCGCGTCTTTCGCCGCCAGGAGTCCGGTTCCAGGCGCACGCCGCCCGGCCGCTTCGCCGCAGAATGATCGGCCGGGCGGACAAAAGTCAGCCTCGCCCATACCCCGCCGACACGCTAGACTGACAGAATTGGGCACCGTGGTTTCAGGCACGGCTGGGGCGAGGCACCAAAGGGGTGAAGGGGTGGTGAAGGGGGAGAGAGGCTCCAGTTTCGCGCATCGGGTCCTGGCGGTGGTCCGTCGGATCCCGCCCGGCCGGATTGCCACCTACGGGGACGTCGCGCGCATGGCCGGCCGGCCGCGCGCCGCGCGAGCGGTCGGCAACATCATGCGCAACTGCAGCCGCCACGACGTGCCCTGCCATCGTGTGGTGGCGGCCGGCGGACAGCTGGGTGGCTACGGCGGGAGTCTGGGCCTGAAGCGAAGCCTGCTGCGAGCCGAGGGACTTGTCGTGGTGGGCTCGAGAATCAGGGAGGCGAACGCACGCAGGTGGACGGGATCTGGTCCCTGGTCCCCGCACCAGGGACCAGGGACCAGGGACCAGGAACCGAGTCAGGAACCAGGTCTTATTCGTCGTAGCCGCGCAGCCTGTCCTTGATTCGCTCGGCCGCGTCGCCGACCGCGCGACCCGCCTTGTCGATCTTCTGGCGGGCCTTGCCTTCGCCCCACCCTTCCGATTCGAGGTCGCGGTTACCCGTCACCTTCCCGAGCCCCTCCTTGACCTTGCCCTTCATCGGCTTGCCTCTGCCGCCCACCTGCTCGCCGATTGATTTCTTGCGGATTTCATTCATAATGCGTCCTCTCTTCGAGCGGCAATCACTCCAAGAACTGTTCCGGCAGCCACTTGGGAGGAACCGGAACCCGGGCTCCATCGTATCCTTTTACGAATTCTGTCCGTGCCCATCCGGGTGGCCCCGCCCGGATATCTGGGGCAGGCGCAACGAATGCCTAACCAAATGCCGTCTAACCGTGTTGGGGACCGGCGAGCGGCCGAGTCGCTTCTGGTGGCCAAGTGTATCGCGGGGGACGCCGATGCGTTCAAAGAGATGTACGACACCCACGCCACCCGGCTCTACAATCTGGCATGCCGGATGACGGGCTCGACGACGGAAGCCGAAGACCTGCTCCAGGAGATCTTTCTGCAGGCCTTCCGCAAATTGTCGAGTTATAAAGGGGAAGCGGCGCTCGGGACGTGGCTCTATCGTCTGGCGATGAATTTGTGCCTCGACCGGGTCCGCAGCAAGCAGGGCAGAATGGACCGGGTCACCGTCGGCCTCGACGACGAGCGTGGAGAGGCGGTGATGCCCGGGCCGGGGCGGCGGCCTGATACGGTGGTGCAACGGCTGGATCTCGAGCGCGCCGTCGAGGAGTTGCCGGCCAGCTACAAGGCCGCGTTCCTGTTGCACGATGTCGAAGGATTCGAGCACCACGAAATCGGCGAGATGCTCGGCATCGCCGAGGGGACCTCGAAGTCGCTGGTACACAAGGCGCGGTTGCGTATCAGGGCGCTTCTTGGCGCGCCGGCGCCGACCACGCCAGCCAGGGCCTGAAGGCGGAGAAGCGGCGGAGCGCTCCGCGGCGGTCGCGAGCCGCCTGCGACGGCCGCCGGAGCGGTTGGCGCCATGAACTGCGAACACTACCAGGAAGCGATCGGCGAACTGGTCGACGGCGCCCGCATGGACGAGGCGCGGCGCATCGACGTGGAGGCGCACCTGCGCGACTGCGCCTCGTGCCGTGCGCTCCTCGCGGATCTGCGCCAGATTCGCGCGGCGGCCGCGCGGTTGCCGATGGCGCCGCCGCCCGAGCGCGTGTGGGCGAAGGTCTTTGCGCAACTGCCGATCCCGGCCGGCCGGCCGGCAACGCCCGAGAAGCCGGGATTGCTCGCCGTCGTCTTCGGCAGCGGACGCCTGCGCCTGGCGTGGGGGGCTGCAGCGCTGGCCGTTGCCGTTCTCGCTTTTGTCGTCGTTGCGCTGCCCCGCCTGAGATCGACCGATACCCGCCAGGTGGCCTCCGGGACGGCCGCTCCGACACCGCCGACCGAGCCGGTGCACGCAACCGACGCGCAACTCGTCCAATCGGTTGAGTCGGAGCTGCGGCTGGCCGAACAGCACTACGAGAAGGCGATCGCCGGCCTGGAGCAGATTGCGAAAGCGGGCCAGGGGACTCTGGATCCGCAACTGGCGGGGACGCTCCAGAAGAATCTGGCCGTCATCGACCAGGCGATCCACGACAGCCGGGTCGCCCTGCAGACGCAGCCGACCAACGAACTGGCGCAGGAAAGCCTGTTCGAAGCGTTCCGCCGCAAGGTGGGCCTGCTGCAGGAAACGGTCTCGCTGATGAATGAGATGCGCAAGGGCAACCAGACCGAGGCGGCGAAGATCATCGGAAACATGAACAAGTCGTAACCAACGACGTCGGGGTTCGCGCCATGATTACCAGACACCGGTTCACCTCGCTGCTGCTTCTCGGTTCGCTGCTGGTCGCGGCCCCGGCCTTCGCGCAGTCAGATCCGTCCCGGCAACTCTCGAAGCTAACGGCCGATCTGTCGCGCCTCGGCGAGCAGCTCGCGCAGCTGTCCGATCTCGCGGAATTGCGCGCGCTTTCGGCCCTCGGAGATCTGCCGCAGCTGCGCGATCTCCCGCGGATTCCCGACCTCGATCGGCTTCGCGATTTGCCGCGACTTCGCGAGCTGCGCGATCTTTCGCGGCGGCACGCCCTGTCGGCGCTGCAGGCGGCGCGCCAGTCGCGGCGGAGCGGATCCGAGCAGACCGAACGGTTCAGGAAGGTGTTCCGGGTGGGGCGCGACGGATCGCTGTATCTCGTCAACGTCTCCGGCAACATCGTCATCAAGGCCGGCATCGGCGACGACATTGTCGTCGACGCGACCAAGCGCGTGCGACAGGGGTCCGACGCGCAACAGCAACTGAACGCGGTCGCGATCGACGCGACGCAGCGGGGCTCGCGGGTCGAGGTGCGAACGCGGTACCCCGAGCGCGGCGGGAACTACCGCGCGTCGGTCGATTACACGGTGACCGTGCCGGCGGGTACGGGCCTCGACGTGACCTCGATATCGGGCGACGTGCAGATCACCGACGTCAAGGGGAGCGTGCGCACCGACTGCACGAGCGGCGACGTGCATATCGAGGGAGCGGATCAGATCGAACAGGTGAAGACGGTGTCGGGCGACATCACCGTCGCGGGCAGCGCCGGGACCGACGTGCGGGTGACGAACTACAGCGGCAATGTGACGCTACGCGACGTCAAGGCGCGGACTCTCGACGTCACCACGATCAGCGGCGAGGCCAGGCTGACGAACGTGGCGTCCGAGCGCGTAGCCGTGAAGACGACGTCGGGCGGCGTCGATTACAGCGGTCCGTTTTCGCGCGGCGGCCGCTACGAATTCACGGCGCACTCGGGCGACGTGAGGCTGGCGCCGACCTCGGCCACCGGCTTCGAGATCGACGCGCGCACCTTCAGCGGCGATGTACGGTCGGACCTGCCCCTCAGGCTGCAGTCCGGCGACATCCCCCAGCGACATGTGCGCCGCGAACTGAAGGGCACCTACGGTGACGGCAGCGCGCTCGTCACCGTGCACACCTTCAACGGCGACGTGGTCATCGTCAAGAAATAGGCACGGCACCCTCTTTGCTGCTTCCCACCGGACGGGCTTCACGAATGCCTGGTGCTCACTGCTGAGCTTGGTGTGCGGCGGCACATGGCACTCTGCGCATCGCACCCGGCATGCGACACCAGGCCCCGTGAATTCCCGCTCCCACTGACCTGGCCGGGCCGCCACCAGGCGGTGCTGAGCTCTTGTATAATCGAACACAGGGTTCGGCGACATCGGCGACAGGTGAAGCAATCCAGGAGGCGGACGATGAAGCAGCTCGTTCTCGTGGGAATCCTGACCGGCGTGCTGGCCGGCCTCGGGTACGCGCAGGGCACGGCGCAGCAGGCTCCGCCCACGACCGGGCAGAAGAAGGCGGCGCTTGCGGGCAAGTCGGTGACGAAACAGGCGACCGCAGAGGCGCCGGCCGGCGGGCAGATTCTCGGCAGCGTCACGATTCCGGCCAACGTCAAGGCGAACGATCAGCCCCTTGCGAAAGGCACCTACCAGGTGCGCCTGAGCACCGAGGAAGTGAAGCCGGCTCCGGGGACTGATCCGAATTCCGAACGCTGGGTCGAGTTCGTGCAGCGGGGACAGGTGAAGGGCAAGGAAATCGCGAGCGTGATATCGAACAGCGAAGTGCAGAAGGTGGGCGAGGACAGGCAGGCACCGCCGCCGCCCGGCAAGCCGCGGGTGCAGCTGTTGAAGGAGAAGCAGTATTACAGGGTGTGGCTCAGCAAGGGCGGGAACAGTTATCTAATCCACCTGCCGCCAGCCTAGCGGCACCGCGGCAGGTCTGTCGGTAGCGAGTAGCCAGTAGCGAGTAGCACGTCGTGGCCTGCTCGCTACTTCCCTCCTCGCGACCTACTCGCTACTCACGACTCACGACTTCAAGCGTCAGATCGCCATCACGTCGAACTGCTCGTGGTGCAGGTGCGCGTCCGGCTTGATGGTCACCTCCTTGCCCAGGACGCGCTGCAGCTCGCGCAGCACCGCCGGTTCCTCTTCCTTCAGGGCCCGCGCGATGTCGGGATTCACGCGCAGCAGCACGCCGTGCCCGTTCAGTTCCGGCCCGATCTTCTTCAGCTCCTCGAGAATCTCGAAGCAGATCGTCGCGCTCGATTTGATGACGCCGCTACCCGAGCAGTAGGGACACGGCTCGGTGAGCACGCGCTCGAGGCTCTGCTTCACGCGCTTGCGCGTGATGATGATGAGGCCGAAGTCCGAGACCTGCAGCGCCTTCGACGGCGAGCGGTCCTTCTTCAGTTCCTGCTCGAGCGCCTGGAACACTTTCTGCCGGTTCTTGCGCTCCTCCATGTCGATGAAGTCGAGCACGATGATGCCGCCCAGGTCGCGCAGCCGGATCTGGCGGACGATCTCGCGGATCGCCTCGAGGTTCGTCTTGACGATGGTGTCCTCGAGCCGGCCGTTGCGCTTGCCGACGTAGCGCCCCGTGTTGACGTCGATGGCGACCAGCGCCTCGGTCTGGTTGATGACGATGTAGCCGCCCGACTTCAGCCACACCTTGCTGCGCAGCGCCTTGTCGATTTCCTGCTGGACCCCGTATTCCTCGAAGATCGGGTAGTCCTTGGTGTAGAGCTTCACGCGCCCCAGCAGCTGGGGCATGATCCGCTCCAGCACCTCGCGCACTTCCTGGTACCCCTCCTCGTTGTCGACGCGGATCGCCGCGAACTCCTCGGAGAGAAGGTCGCGCAGCAGCTTGGAGACCAGGCCCTGCTCGCGATAGATCACCGCCGGGGCGCGCGATTTCTCCGCGCGCTGGCGCACGTCGTTCCAGATGCGCTGGAAGTAGGCGAGATCGCCGAGGATGTCTTCGTCGGACCGGCTGGCGGCCGCCGTCCGGATGATGACGCCGCCGGTGAAGCCGTGCTGCTCGCGGAAGTCGCGGACGATCCCGCGCAGCCGGGCCCGCTCGTCGCGCGACTCGATCTTGCGGGATACGCCGACGTGCTCGACCGTCGGCATGAAGACCAGGAACCGGCCGGCGAGCGTCACGTAAGAGGTCAGCCGCGCGCCCTTGGTGCCGATCGGTTCCTTGGCCACCTGGACGATGATCTCCTGCCCTTCGTGCAGCAGGTCCTCGATCTTCGCCTCCTGGTGCCCGCCCTCGCGAGATCGCTCGGGACCCGCTTCGGCGGGGCTTCGTCCGCCTTCGCGGGAATGATCACCGCCGGCCTCGGCGAGACTTCGCCCCCCCTCGCGACCCCCCTGCGCGCGCGTCTCGGCGAGGTCGTCCTCGTCCTCGTCACCCCCCTCGAGCTGCTCGAACCGCTCCAGCGTGTCGACGACATCCGACACGTACAGGAAGCCGTCGCGGTCGAGACCGATGTCCACGAAGGCCGACTGCATCCCCGGGAGCACTTTCGACACGCGGGCCTTGTACACGTTGCCGACGACGCCGCGCTGCCGCTCCCGCTCCACGAACACCTCGGTCACCAGGTCGTCCTCGAGAATCGCGACCAACGTCTGGTGACCGTTCGAGGAGATGATCATCTCCTTGGTCATACACGGAACTCCGCGCGCCGGTGAGCCGGGCGACCCACGCGAGAATGAACGCGAGGCAGGCGGCTGCCGTCCGGGCGCATGGCCCGGCGCCAACCCGCCGCCGTCCGGTCCCGGCATGGCCGGGACGCGGGTCGCGTCGATTCACGGCTTCCTGTCCTTGCGTGCTCACGGGCGCAAACTCAATTCGTAAAGCGCCGCATCCTCACGTTGAGGATGAGGCCGAAGCCGGCCAGGGTGGCGATCATCGACGAGCCGCCGTAACTCATCAGCGGCAGCGTGAGACCCTTCACGGGGGCCAGGCCGGCCGACATGCTGATGTTGTAGAGAACCTGGAACGTGAAGCTCGACAGCACTCCAATGACCAGGTACGTGCCGAGACGGTCCTGCGCGAGCCGGGCCGTCTCGAGCGATCGCAGGATGACGAAGAGGTAGAGGCCGAGCGTCACCAGCACTCCGATCAGCCCCTGTTCTTCGCTCAACGCCGAGAAGATGAAATCGTTCTGCGCGACGGGCAGGTAGCGCAGCTGCGCCTGCGTGCCCTTTCGGAATCCCTTGCCCCACACCCCGCCGGATCCCACCGCCACGCGCGCCTGGATCTGCTGATAGCCGGCGCCCTGCGGATCCTGTGACGGATCGAGAAAGGCGGAAATGCGGCCGCGCTGGTAGTCCTTCAGGCCGAACTTCCAGGCGACGGGGGCCATCAGCACGAACGCCAGCAGCACCACGCCGAGCAGCCGCATGCGCAGGCCGGCGAGGTAGGCGATCCCGAAGAAGATCGGCAGCAGGGTGATCGACGTTCCCAGGTCGGGCTCTTTGAAAATGAACACGAACGGCACGATCGTCATCGCGCCGCCGATCGCCAGGTCGCCCAGGGTCGGGTTGCCGCGCCGGCTCTCGTCGAAGAATTTCGCGAGGACGAGCGCGACTGCGAGCTTGGCGAACTCCGACGGCTGGAGGTTGAAGGCGCGCAGCGCGATCCAGCGCCGGCCGCCTCCCACCGCGGTGCCGAACAACAGCGTGTAGATGAGCAGGGCGAGGACAATCACGTAGAAGACGTGCGAGTTGTCGGCCAGCGTCCGGTAGTCGATGCCGAGGCAGATGACGAGGGCCACCAGGCCGATGGCGATGGCGTAGATCTGCGTGACGTAGAGACGCGAGGCCGCGTTGCGGGTCGGGTCCCACGTCGTGCTGTACACCATCGCCACGCTGATGCCGCACAAGAGCAGGATCGCGAACAGCATCAGCCAGTCGACGTGGAAGTAGAGACGACGTTCAATCATTGAGCTTGCGCTGAGGTCCGAAAATCCGGATGTCGGAAAATCCGAAAGTCGCACCCGACCCTCGGACCCTCGGACCTGCGGACTCCCGTCACTGCGGAACCCCCGGCGTTGCGGCGGCCACCACCGGCACCGGGGCCGCCGGCTTGGGCGTCCACGGGAATGGGGGCAGCGGCTTCCCGTCCTTCTTCGCGAAATACGTCTCCATCGCGTAGCGCGCGATTTTCGCCGCCTCGGTCCCGTGTCCCGAGTGTTCGGCGAAGACGACGCCCGCGATCTCCGGGTTGTCACGGGGCGCGAAGAAGACGAACCAGCCGTTATCCCGCAGGTCCAGATCCTTGCGCCAGGCCAGCGCCTTTGCGCCCTCGAGCGAAATCACCTGCGCGGTTCCCGTCTTGCCGCAGACGTCCTTGCCCGGGATGCGCGCGTTGCCGCCGGTGCCCGCGCCGTTGACCACGAGCCACAGCGCCTGGTGCAGCGTCGCGACCGTCTCCGGCTTGAACGGCACCTGCGACTTCGGCGGCGGCGGGGCCACCGGCTTCCATCCGTGCCCGTCGTCGCTCGCGCGCACGAGATGAGGGACGTAGCGCGTGCCTCCGTTGGCGATCGTGGAGATGTAGACGGCCATCGAGACCGGGGTCACCGACACCTGGCCCTGGCCGATCGAGACCGAAATCGTCTCGCCCGCGTACCACTTCTCGCCCGTCGCCGCGCGCTTCCATTCGCTCGACGGCACCAGCCCCTGCACTTCATTCGGCAGGTCGATGCCGCTCTTCTCGCCCAGACCGAGCATCGTCGCCCACTTGTGAATGCGATCGACGCCGACCAGGTTCCCCAGCGTGTAAAAGTAGACGTCGCACGAGTGCTCGATGCCGGCGATCATGTCGACGGTGCCGTGTCCCTTCTTGTTCCAGCAGTTGAAATGGCGCCCGTAGAAAACCGCGCCGCCCGTGCAGTGGACCTTGAAGTCGGGCTTGGCGACGCCTTCTTCGAGAGCGGCGGTCGCGACGGCCATCTTGAACGCCGATCCGGGCGCATAGCGGCCCTGGATGGCGCGGTTCTGCAGCGGCTTCAGCTTGTCGGTGTTCAGGCTCGCCCAGGTCGTGCCGAAGGCCGGTCCCCTGGAGGCAAAGGCGTTGGGATCGTAGGCCGGCAGGCTGACGTAGGACAGGACCTCGCCGTTGCGCGGATCGAGGATGACCGCCGCGCCGTTGTAACCCAGGATGTGGAACCCTTCCTCGGTGGCGCGCTGCACGTCGTAGTCGATCGTCAGTTCGACGCGACGTCCCTCCGTCGGCTGCACTTCCTGGAGCGTCTGGATCTCGCGGCCGGTGCTGTTGACGACGACCTTGCGCGCGCCGTCCTCGCCCATCAGCAGCGCGTTGTACACCTTCTCGACGCCCGACTGTCCGACGATGTCGCCGGCGTGCACGGTCTGGCCGGCCAGCTGCTCCTCGGAGACTTCGCCCACGTAGCCGAACAGGTGCGCCGCCAGGTCGTCGGTCGGGTACTGACGGGTAGGCACCTTCTCGACCACCACGTCGGGAAAATCGAGCCGGTGCGCGACGACCGCGGCAACCTGCGCGAGCGAGGCGTCTTCGATGACCGGGATCGGGCGGTAGCGCGGCTCGCTCTCGCGCCGTCGAATCGTGTCCTGCAGTCGTCCGGCGTCCACGCCGGTGACCGTCGCCAGCAACCGAACGGTCTGCGACAGGTTTTTGCTGTGCTCGCGGACGATCGAGATGTTGTACGAGTCGCGGTTCTCGACCAGCACGCGGCCATTGCGGTCGTAGAGCACGCCGCGCGGCGCGCGCAGCGCGAGCGTCCGCTGGTGGTTGTTCTCGGCGAGCTCGTGATAGCGGTTGAACTGAACGACCTGCAGATACCAGAACGCAAGCGCGAGGAAGGCGAAGACGACCGTGAGGCCGTACTGGACCACCGTGACGCGGATTGCCACCTTGCGACGATCTTCGGGAACTGCCATTGCTTCCTTCGGTTTGGCCCCTCTACGTTCTTATTTTCGGTCCCCTGCCCTATTCATGCAAGCGATGAACCCTGACGCTGCCACGCGCGGCCTTTCGCCGCTCGATGGCACCGGGCAGCAGGTCGGACAGCTGCAGCAGCACGACGCCCACGAGCCCGTTGCCGGCCGCCTCGACGAGCGTCAGCGGGTAGGTGCGCGCCAGCGGCCGCAGTTCGAGCAGCGTCTCGAGCCCCGTGACGATGCCAATCTGCACGAGGGACGCGCCCAGAAACACCACGAACCGCGGCACCGGCTGCGAGACGATGAACTGGGTACCGATGATGCCCGCGATGAAGCCGACGATGGTCTTGGCCAGTCCGCCGATCCCGACGATCCCGGTCGACAGGGCGTCCTGCGTCAGCCCGCCGATCGTGCCCGCCATCAGGCCCACCACCGGGCCGGACGTCAGGCCGAAGTAGGTCACGACGACCAGCACCAGGTCGACGCCCAGGCGCCCGTGCACGAGAAACCGGGACAGCAGCGTCTGCAGCACCAGCGCGACCACGACGCCGGTCAGCATTTTGATCGCGTTCACTTCCCGCCCTCGCCGCGTCTCACGCCCTGCACCGGGGCCGCGGGCTGAGGCGCCTGCGCCGGCCCCTGGACCACCAGGACGTCCTCCAGCGAGTAGAAGTCGACGGCGGGGCGGACTACCGCCGTCTTCACGCCCGAACCGGCGCGTTCGACGCGCTCGACGCGGCCGATGGGGAATCCTTTCGGATAGATGCCGTCGATGCCGGAGCTGAGAACCACATCCCCCTGTTTGATGTCGGAAGTCGCCGCGAGATACTCCATGCGGAGAAGGTCCTCCCCCGTGCCCATCACGATGCCCTGCGCGCGGGAACGCTCGACGAGCCCGGCAATGGCCGCATTGCGATCCACGAGGAGTTGAACCTTCGCGGTGCCGCGACTCGGCGTCACCACGCAGCCGACGATGCCGGCCGGCGCCAGCACGGCCGTGTAAGCCCGCAGCCCGTCTCGCCTGCCCTTGTCGATCGTCACGGTCCGAAAGTCGGGTGTGGCGCTGCCCGCAATCACCTGGGCGCCCGTTGTCGTCAGTTGCGCGCGGTCGCGCAGATCGAGCAACTGGCGCAGCCGGGCGTTCTCTTCGACCTGCGACTGCTGCTGCTGCAGGTTCGCCTGCAGCTCGGCGTTGCGGCGCCGCAAATCCGCGTTCTCCGCGCGGACGCGCCGCAGGTCGACGTAGTTCTGCCAGAACGCCTGTCCCCCGCCGACGATGCCCGCGGCCGTCTCCTGCACCCTGCTGAACGCGCCGAAGACAACGGCCTGCAGCAACGGGATCCCGGAGCGCGAATTGACCTGCGCCGAAATCAGGATGATGTGGCCGACGATGACCGCCAGGAACAGGTACCCGGCGCGCTGGCGGATGTCGGGAAGGGCCATTGGGGCGGAACCACGAAGGCGCGAAGGCGTGAGGCGGAAAGGCGGACGATGTGCCGCCTGCCGCCTGCCGCCTGCCGCCTAGTCAATCGAGATCTTCCGCAGCAGGTTGAAATCGGACAGCATTTTCCCCGCTCCAAGCACCACGGACGACAGCGGGTCTTCCGCCATCGCCAGCGGCAGGCCCGTTTCCTCCCGCAGGCGCTTGTCGAGGTTCTTGAGCAGCGCTCCGCCACCCGTCAGGACGATGCCGCGATCGACGATGTCGGCCGACAGCTCGGGCGGCGTCCGCTCGAGCGCGACCCGCACGGCATCCACGATGACGTTCACCGTCTCGGCGAGCGCTTCCCGGATTTCCTCGTCGCTGATCGTGATCGTCTTCGGCACGCCCTCGATGAGGTGCCGCCCCTTGATCTCCATCGTCATCCGCTCTTCGAGCGGGAACGCGGAACCGATCTCTATCTTGATCGCCTCGGCCGTGCGTTCCCCGATGAGCAGGTTGTACGTCTTCTTGATGTACTGGATGATGGCCTCGTCCATCTCGTTGCCGGCGACGCGCACGGCCTTGCTGTAGACGATGCCGGCCAGCGAGATGACGGCGATGTCGGTCGTGCCGCCGCCGATGTCGACGATCATGTTGCCGGAAGGCTCGGTGATCGGCATGCCGGCGCCGATGGCCGCCGCCATCGCCTCCTCGACCAGGTGCACCTCGCTCGCCTTCGCGCGGTACGCGCTGTCCTTGACGGCGCGCTTCTCGACCTGCGTGATCTCGGAAGGCACGCCGATCACGATCCGCGGACGCACGAGCATGTTGCGGTTGTGCGCCTTCTTGATGAAGTAGGTCAGCATCTTCTCGGTGACCTCGAAGTCGGCGATGACCCCGTCCTTCATCGGCTTGATCGCGACGATGTTGCCCGGCGTGCGCCCGACCATGTCCTTCGCGTCTTTTCCGACCGCCTCGACCCGGCCATTCACCTTGTTGATGGCGACGATCGACGGCTCGTTGACGACGATGCCCTTGCCGCGCGCGTAGACGCACGTGTTGGCCGTGCCGAGGTCGATCGCCAGGTCGCTGGAAAAGAGCGAGAAAACCGAACGCCAGCTCAATGAAATGCTCCTTGGTAATGGCTCGGCGGATCGTCGCGGGTCGCCGACCCATTACCCCGCCGAGCCATTACTAGTCGCCGTTCAGCGCGCGCTACGGGCGCTGAACGGCGACTTCGATGCCGTCCTTGCCGCGATCCTTCACCCGGTACATCGCCTCGTCGGCGGCGCGCATCAACTCCTCGTCGGTCACGGCGATGTCGGGCATCGTCGCGACGCCGACCGACGCGGTCAGGTGCGCGTCGAGACCGCTCACCTCGAGGAAATGATGCGCGGCGATGCGCTCGCGAACGCGGCGCGCGACCAGCATCGCCCCCGACGTCTGCGTCTCGGGCAGGACCAGCGCGAACTCGTCGCCTCCGAACCGCGCGACCACGTCCGTTTCGCGCGCGCTCTCGCGCAGCAGATCGGCCGTTTCCACCAGCGCGCGGCTCCCGGCCAGATGGCCGTACCGATCGTTGATCCCCTTGAAGTCGTCCAGATCGACGAACAGCAGCGAGAGCGGGCGACCGCTGCGCGAGGCTCGCTTGGTTTCCCTGCGGAGAACCTGATTCAGGTACCGGGAATTATACAGGCCCGTGAGATCGTCGGTGACCGAAAGCGCTTCGGCGCGCTGCAGCCGCATGGCCGTGTCGAGCACGGCGGCGGCGGGTTCGAGCAGGTTCGCGATGGCCTGCTCGACCGAGCGCGAGAGGCGCGGATCGCGCGCCGAGACGACGGGATCGAAGGCGACCAGCGCCCCCATCGGCCGCCGGCCGGCCAGCGGGAGCGCGAGGACGCTGATTGGCGGCGACGCCGCAGTGCGCCTGTCGGCGGACAGGTTGGCTGCGGTGAACACCTCGCCGTGGCGCATCACCCAGTTGGCGATCTTCTGGAGCAGCGGCTCGAACCCGGCAGGGACGTTTCGGCCGGCAACCAGGGCGGGAGGCATCGAGTCGGTCGCGACCATCGCGGCGTAGCCCGGCGCCGGAATCCAGTCGGCGAACCGCGACAGGATCGACTCGGCCACCTTGCCCGGCTCCGGCGTGGCGTTGACCACCTTGAGAAACGCCGTGAGCAGTCGCTGCTGCCGCAGCTGGTCGCGCAACGCGGGCTGCACCTGGCGAAGGCGCTCGGACAGATCGGCGGGAACGACGCGCGGCAGCTGCCGCGCCACGTCCGTGGGACGCAACGGGGCCCTCAGGTGGCCGCGAAAACCCATGCGTCGGGACAGCCTCACGAGCTCCACTCCCGGATCGACCGAGTACGAAACGATCGGCCGCGTCCGCGCGATGGCCAGCAGGCGCCGCCGATCCACGGAACGACCCGGTGTCAATTCCCACAGCACGCCGTCGAAGCCGCTCGCAGATGCCCGAAGAGAACCGGATTGTTGGGAAAAACAGGTCACCGAAAAGCGCCTCGACCGGCGGAGCGGCGCGACATGCTTCTCCACCTCATCGCTGGCGTGATACACCGCCAGCGCCGCGCTGATGCGCTCGGCCCCACGCCGAGACCCGCTCGCTCGTGGGGCGCTCTTCCGCCCTGATGGTCCCGGCATGGGTGGCTTGCGAACCGCGATCTCCCGTAAGTTCTTCTGTACAACCGAAATATATCACACCAGCCGGCTCGGCCGGACACGCAGCGGCCGGGCGGCCAGTCTCGGCAGGCGAGAGCGCCTCTGCCGGCCGTTTCGCCGGCTTCACCATACGTTTCGGTCGCACAGGCGCCAGAGACCAGTGCCGTTGCAGGGTAACTGCTTGCAGCTTCTAAAGTTCTTGTCGTACCATAGGTTTTTGTGTCGGCGCGAATGGAGCCGGCAGGCCAGCCGCTCGCGCCGACACAAAGCCCGCCACCGGCTTCATTTGCGCGGACACAAAACCTCGGCCTTGACTCGTTCTCGGGGGCATTTCGAACCATGACGATGCTCGATCGGATGCGGCGCCACAAAGGCTGGCTCAAGTGGAGCCTCGCGATTGTCGTGCTCGCGTTCATCCTCCTCTACATCCCGTCGTTTCTCAGCAACGGATCCGATGGCGGCTCGTCGGATGTCATCGCGAAGGTCGCGGGAAGCACGATCACGACGGAGGAATTCCGGCGGACTTACCAGGCGCAGCTGCAGGCCTACCGGGGGGCCTACGGCGGCAACATCAGCGAGCAGATGCTGAAGCAGCTGGGGATCGATCAGCAGATCCTCCAGCAGATGGTTGACGAGCGGGCGGCAATAGCGGAAGCCGCGCGCCGGGGCATCACCGTCACCGATGACGAGGTGCGGCAGCGGATCCTCTCCCTGCCCGCCTTCCAGGAGAACGGGCAGTTCAACGAAGTCCTGTACGGGCGGGTCCTCCAGGCGCAGCGGCCGCCGCTGACGACCGACGAGTTCGAGGACCAGGTGCGCAGGGAGTTGCTGAAGGACAAGCTGCGGTCGGCGGTCACCGACTGGCTGACGGTCAGCAACGCAGAGGTGCAGGCGGATTACAACCGGCGCAACGAAAAGGTGAAGCTCGAGGTGGTGCCGATCCTGGTGGACAAGTTCCGCAACCAGGTGCAGGTGAGCGACACCGAGGTGGCGTCGTACTTCGAGGCGCGCAAGGCCGACTACAAGGTGGGCGAGAAGCGCAAGGTGCGTTACGTGCTGGTCGACGTCGACGCGATGCGGCCGCGCGTCTCGGTGTCGCAGCGCGAGATCGAGCGGTTCTACAACGACAACATCGAAACCTACTCGACGCCCGAGCAGGTGCGCGCCAGCGACATCCTCCTCAAGACCGGCGAGGGCAAGGACGACGCCGCCGTGAAAGCGAAGGCCGAGCAGATCGTGAAGGAAGCGAAGGCGCCGGGCGCCGATTTCGCCGCCCTCGCGAAGAAGTACTCGGAAGACGAGGCGTCGGCCAAGAACGGCGGCGATCTCGATTACTTCTCGCGCGGCCGGATGTTGCCCGAGGTCGAACAGGCGGCCTTCTCGATGCAGCCAGGCGAGATCAGCGACGTGATCAAGGCGCAGGACGGCTACCACATCATCAAGGTGACCGACAAGAAGCCGGCCACCACCAAGTCGCTCGACGAAGTGAAGGCGCAGATCACCGACCAGCTGATGTGGGAGAAGGCGCGGTCGAAGGCGACGGAACTGGCCGACGCGATGGAGAAACAGATCAGGAAGCCGTCGGACCTGGACAAGGTGGCGGCCGAGAACGGCCTGAAGGTCCAGGAGTCGGGCTACGTGACGCGCGACGAACCGATCATGGCGATTGGGGCGACGCCGGAGGTGTCGGCCGAGATCTTCGGGCTGCAGGACGGCCAGGTGAGCGGCGCGCTGCAGACGCAGCGCGGCTACGCGTTCGCCACGGTCGCGGGCAAGGAGGCGCCGCACGTACCGAAGCTGGACGAGGTGCGCGACAAGGTGCGCGACGACCTGATCCGCCAGAAGGAGTTCGAGATCGCGCAGCAGAAGGCGGCGCTGGTGATCGCCGGCGCCAGAGGCGGTGACCTGCAGAAGGCGGCCAAGGACGCGGGGCTGGAGGCGAAGACGACCGAGATGATCGCGCGCGAACAGCCGATTCCGGACGTCGGCGTCAGCCCGCAGGTCGATGCCGTCGCGTTCGCGCTGCCCGTGGGTGCCGTCAGCGAGCCGATCAAGACCGACAACGCGCTGGTCGTCATTCGCGTGACGGACAAGAAGGAGCCGACGCCGGCCGAATACGCGGCGGACCGGGAGAAGACGCGCGACGATCTGCTGAACGAGCGGCGCAACCGCTTCTTCAGCGCCTACATGGTCAAGGCGAAGCAGGCGATGAACATCAGCGTCAACCGCGAGGTGCTTCAGCGCGTGCTCGGCGGCTGACGCCACGCTCGCACTGTAGGGATCAGGGGGCAGGGATCACGGGGGACGCTGGCGGCGCCACGCACCCCGATCCCTGATGCCATCCCTGCACGGTCTCATCTCGATCCGATCCCCGATCCCTGCACCATTTCACCTTGTCCCCACCGGCGGCATCAACGCAAGCGGTTCTCCGGGTCGAAACAGCACCAGCGGCGCGGCGAGCATGCCCAGCGACCGGACGTGCACGGCGCCGGCGAGGGCGGCAAGGTAGAGGGCCTCGCGGCTGTCCGACCCCAGCTGGCCCCACAGGAAGTCGTAGAGCGAACGCTGCGGCGGATACATCACGATCTCGACGCCGCTGGTGGCAGGAATCTTCGCAGCCTGTTTCGCGATCGCGATCGCGCGATCGAGCCCGCCGATCTCGTCGACCAGTCCCAGCTGCTTCGCCTGCTGTCCGGTCCACACCCGGCCCAGTCCCAGCGTGTCGACGCGTTCCGGCTTCATGCGCCGCGTTTCGGCCACCTTCTCCACGAACTGATCGTAGAAGGCCTGCAGCTGCTCCTGGAACTTCGCGCGTTCCTCCTCCGTGAACACCTTGAAAGGCGATTCCATCTGCGCGTTGCGGCCGTTGCTGACCGCGTCGTTGGTGATCCCCAGCTTCCCGAGCGTTCCGCCGATGACGATCTTCCCGCCGAGGATGCCGATCGAGCCGGTCAGCGTGCCGGGTTCGGCGACGATCGTGGGAGCGGCGGCGGCGATATAGTAGCCGCCCGAGGCGGCGAGGTCGGACATCGACACCACCATCGGCGTGTCGCGCCGGCGATCGCGCGTGATCACCAGTTCGCGCCAGATGACGTCGGACGCGACCGACGACCCCCCGGGGCTGTTGATCCGCAGCACGATCGCGCGGATCGTGGCGTCATTGCGGATCTTGCGAATCGAGTCGATGAGGGTTTGACTGCCCACGACGGCGCCCGACATCGGGTCGTAGCCGCTGCGCCCGGACACGATGGTGCCGTCGACGTAGAGAACCGCGATCCGCGGGCCGACGCCGAGGCCGAACGACGCAGCGCTGACGCGGCTGTAGTCGTCCAGGTCGATCCGCCGCGTCGCCCGGTCCTCGGCCTTCAGTTTCTCCTCGACCTGATCCTCGTAGGCGACGTCGTCGATCAACCCCGCGCGAAGTGCGTCTTCCGGCAGGAACGGCCCCTGATCGAGAATCGCGCGGACCTCGGCTGGCGTCTTCTTTCGCGCCTCGGCGATGGCCATCACCAACTGCGTGTAGAGATCGCTGTTGAGCGACTCGTCCATCTCGCGATGCGCAGGCGTGAACCCCTTTTCCGTGAGCTGGTTGGTCGCGGTCTTGTACTCGCCGATGTGATACATGTCCGGATAGGCGCCGATCTTATCGAGCGTGCCGCGCAGGAACAGCTCGTACATCGCCAGCCCGGTGAGGTCGAGCGGACTGGAGGGCACCAGGAAGACCCGGTCGCAGCCGGTGGCAAGGAGGTACTCCTGGGCGCCGCCGTATTCGAGGTAAGCGGTCGCCGACTTTCCCGACTTGCGGAAATCGATCAGCGCGTCGCGAATCTCCTGCAGCTTGGCCCAGTAGGGCGCCTGCAGGCCCGAGGGCATCAGCAGGACGCCGGTGACGCGCGGGTCCTCCTTCGCCTTGCGCAGGTTCTCGACGATGTTGCGCACGGTTGGATGGCGCGCGCCGGGCAGCCATCCGGTCACGCCGTCTTCGGGCCCGCCCTCGGTCAGATCGCCGCTCAGGCGCAGGACGAGCGTCGAGCGGGTGGCGACGACCGGTTCCCGCGTCGTCACCAGGTAAACGAGGGCCAGGCCCGAGATCGACAGCAGGCAGGCCAGGACAATGAGCGTAACGATCAGCGCAACACCACGGCGTAGAGCCACGGCCGCTCCCCTTTCAGAATCAGATCGCCCGAGTATAGCAAGTTGCGGGAACGGATGAGGTATGGAGGAGTTGAGTTGGTGCGGAAGCGGGGATTTGAACCCCGATGGGCTTGCGCCCACTAGCTCCTGAGGCTAGCGCGTCTGCCAGTTCCGCCACTTCCGCACGGCAGGTGGGGCGAGACCCGAACAATCGAGTATAGCCGAAAGTCGAGAGGAGTGCGAGCCGAGGGCGCACCATGTCTCATCGCACCACGCGGACGCGAAGGACGCCGAGCTGTATCAGCAACCCCGTCAAGTCGTACACCCGCCGCTCCTCTTCGATGAGAAAATCCGGGCTGAGCAGGAACAGCGAGACGCCCTCGAACGCACACCCACCAACCGACGGACGAGATCGCTCGCAGAGTCTTCTCGGCGGAAGTGCGTCGGAGACGGCCGGATTGTAGCACTCGGCCGGAAATTCCGTCCTCCGCCGCACCTTACAGCTTGGCAAACCAGCTACTCTGCGGCGGCGTTGGCGTTCGCGCGAGGCGACGCGACACTTGTGCGATAATCTCGGCCTCCCGTCACAGGAGTCTGCCATGCCGATGTCCCATCGCCGCTCGCTGCCGGCCATCTTCCTGGCGCTCACCGGGCTGGTGGCCGGCCTCGCAGCCCAGGAACCGGCGCTGACCGTTGACCAGATGAAGGCGTTCCTGTTGAACGCGAAGGTCGTAAAGAGCCGGACCACAGAGAAGGGAATCACCGCGCCCGACCGGCTGACGCTGAGCGACGGAACACTTACGCACGACGCCGTGTTCCAGTCGATCGATTTGCGCGCGCCCCGCAAGGAACTCTCGGACGGCACCGTCGAATTCAACTTCGTGGACGCCTACCGGTACGACATCGCCGCCTACGAGCTGGCCACCCTGCTCGGCCTCGCAGACATGATGCCCGTCACCGTCGAACGGACCTGGGGAGGGAAGAGGGGCGCGCTCAGCTGGTTCCTGCCGGCGGCCATGGACGAACAGACGCGTTACCTGAAGAAGATCGACGCTCCCAACCCGGAGGCCTGGAACCGCCAGATGTTCAAGAAACGGATCTTTGCCGAGCTGGTTTACGACAACGACCCCAACCTGACCAACGTGCTCATCTCGGCCGACTGGCACCTCTGGATGATCGACTTCACGCGCGCGTTCCGCCTCTCGAAGAACCTCCGCGGGCCGAAGAACATCGAACAGTCGAGATGCTCCAGGGAGCTGCTGGAACACCTGCGCGCGATGGCGCGAGCCGATGTCGAAAAGAGGGTCGGCAACTACCTGACCCGGTACGAGATCGACGCCGTGATGGCCCGCCGCGACACGATCGTCGCGATGATCGACCAGATGGTCGCCAAGAAGGGTGAAGCGTCCGTGCTTTTCTCGGACAAGCGTCCGTAGCCGCCCATCGTGGACCCGCTGTCCCAGCACCCTCCCTGTCCCTTCGGGATCGATAGCGAGTAAACTATTCGGGACGGCCCCGCCCCGAGATCGACAGGCCATACCCGATTGGAGGCACATGAACAAGACACGACCCACGCAACTCAAGCGGGAACGAGAAAAGGCCAAGCGCGAACGTCAGCAGAAGAAACTGGCCCGCCGGGCCGACGCCAAGGCGCGCCGCGACGCGGCGCCGCAGACGGGCATCGAGCGCCTCGACGCCGAGATCGCCCAAATCGTGCCGGGCCCGCAGCCGCCGGCCGACGAGGACTAGCGACGCCAATGGCGGCCACGCAAGGCGCCCCGCACTCCGCTCCAGGCTCCTGCCCCAACCTCATCACAACCGAGCCGGGGTAGGCCGCAAGCGGTTGCGGCGCTACACTTGGTTCGTGAAAGCGGCCCTCTCCCATCCGACGCGCCGGTTCTGGCTCATTGCCGGCATCATCGTCCTCGTTGTTGTGCTGGCGGCCGCGGTTCTGGCCGCTCGGTGGGCGCTCGACCCGCTGCTCCTCCGGACGCTGGCCGAGTCGCGGCTCTCGGTCGCGCTCGGACAACCGGTGCGAATCGGCACCGTCCACGTCTCGTTCCTTCCCAAGCCGAGCGTCTACGGGACCGACATCGTGGTTGGCGGAACCGCGCGCGCGGGCGCCTCGTCGCTCGACATTCACGCCATCCGGTTGCATCCGCGCCTCTCGACGATTTTCAGCCGGCCGATCGTGATCGATCGGGTGGACATCGAGGGCCTGGCCCTGAACGCGGTTCGTGACGCAACCGGCAAGTGGATCCTGCCGTTGCCGGCCGGCGCCCCGGCGTCTGCGACCGCAGACACCGGGGCCGCAAGGCTCGACGTCGCGGAAGTGGTGCTGAGAGACGGCCGGTTGACGATCGCGGACGGTCGGCCAGACCGCGGCGCGACAAGACTGACGCCCATCGAGAAGATCGACGCGACCGTGCGGCACGCGGACGCCCTCACGCGCCTGGAGGGGCTGACCGCATCGGTTGGACGGTCGAAGGTGACGGGCAGCGGCAGTGTCGGGGCGGATGGCCTGCGGCTCACCCTGCGGTGGACGGATCTGCGGGCTGCCGATTTGCCGCTGATCTTTGCGCTCGTCGGAACGAACGCCCCGCCAGGGCTGTCCGTGGAAGGCAAGAACCCGTTGACGCTCGACCTGCGCGTCGACGCGACCGGTCAGGTGTCAGCGTCCGGCCGGCTCGCCGCGGATCGGGCGGCGCTCGGCACGCTGGCCGTGACGTCGTTCGAGTCGCCGATCGCCCGCGTCGGCAACCGCCTCACGGCCTATCCGATGGCGTTCCGTGCCTACTCGGGCGTCGCCGGCGGACGACTGACCGCCAACGTTGCGTCCTCGCCCGTCTCATGGGCTCTGGACGGCAGCCTGCAACACGTCGACATCGACCGGTTCCTCAGCGCGAATACGACGGCGGGAGGCAAGGTGTCGGGCACCGGCACCCTCGACGCGAGACTGCGCGGCACGTCACGCGCGCCGATCGCGCGAACGGTCGAAGGCACTCTTGTCGTTGCCATCGCGAACGGCACGATCCGCGACTTCCCTCTCCTGTCGGCCGTCCTCTCGGCCCTGAAACTCGGCAGCGGCGGCGACAGGGACCTGCGTTTCCAGACCCTTGCCGCAACCTTCAACGTCGCGAACGAGCGGGGCACGACGAGCGATCTGATCGCCAGGACGGGCGAAATGACCATGACCGCGGCGGGGACGATCGGATTCAACCAGACCCTCGCGATGCGCGGCACGGTCGCGTTCTCGCCGGCCAGATCCGACGCCTTCGTGCACAGCATCAGGGAACTGTCGGCGCTGAAGAACAGCGCCGGCGAGATCGAGGTGCCGTTCGCCGTAGCAGGAAGCCTGGCCGCCCCGCAGTTCTCGATCGA
>Ga0315282_10003756_pt1 | contig 27039 bp, 27 predicted proteins | sample YL17G07_20_MG_FD_203693 | JGI IMG/M metagenome (GOLD analysis project Ga0315282, IMG submission 203693) | Sediment microbial communities from Yellowstone Lake, YNP, Wyoming, USA - YL17G07_20 | ecosystem: Environmental > Aquatic > Freshwater > Lake > Sediment | place: USA: Wyoming | collected...
CGACACCCTCCACAACGTCCTTCGCATCTCACCGGAGCTCTTGACGCGCGTCTCAAGCGCCGCGCCGAACTTGGGCGCCCCGGGACGAGCAAAAACCCGTGTCATTGTGGAGACTACCCGCCGGGCAGGCGTGTTCAAGAGCCGGTTCTCCCTTCCTCCTCCCCGGAGGATCGCCTCCGGCGACACCGCGCTCGCCCCGGGAATCACACCACCGCTTACTCCCCCGCTGCAACTCCGCGATGTCTTTGGGCCCGGGATTCAGCGGAGCGGGAGTCTCACACGCGGATTCGTTGTAGGCTCGAACCGCGATGTCAGCCTGACGTCGAACTTCCGTCTCCAGCTCTCCGGAATGCTCGGCGCGGACATTGCAGTCGCCGCTGCCCTTGCCGACGAGAATTCTCCCATTCCTCCCGAAGGCTTGACAAAGCAGCTCCAGGAGTTCGACAAGGTGTTCGTGGAAATCCGCGCCCCGCGTGCCGGTGCAACGCTCGGGGACTTCGACTTCATGCGCTCGGGCGGCTCGCTTGGCGTTGTCCAGCGCAAACTCCAGGGGGCTGAGGGACGCCTCTCGCTCGGCGACTCCACCTCCCGGACGGAAGTGACCGTTGCGGCAGCGGTTGCCCGCGGGAAGTTCACAACAAACCGGTTCAACGGCCTCGATGCCGTGCAGGGACCGTACCAGCTTGCAGGAGCAAACGGCGAGCGAAGCATCGTTGTCGTCCCCGGATCGGAACGTGTCTCGATTGACGGCGAACCGATGACCCGCGGCGCCGTCGAGGAGTACACGATCGACTACAGCCTCGCACAGGTCACCTTTACGGTCAGGCGGATCATATCGAGCGCATCGCGCATCAGTGTTGACTTCCAGTACGTCGACCGGCAATACACCCGGACGTTCGCAGGCGCGGATGTCCGATCCACGGTTGCTGGCGGAGCGCTGGGTGTGTCGTACTACCGCGAAGCCGACAACCAGGACTCGCCGATCGACGTTGCGCTCTCCGACAGCGACCGCGCGATCATCTCGAAGGCGGGGAGTGACCCATTTGCGGCGGCGAAATCGAGCATCATGTATACCGGCGTTGATTCCGTCACGGGAGCTTCCAAAGGGCGATACCTGCTCGTCGACACTGTTGTCGCCGGGAGCCCGCTGAAGATCCTCCGTTACGCGCCCGGTGATGTGCGCGCCCTTTACAATGCATCGTTCACGTTCGTCGGAGACGGGAAGGGGGACTACTCGAGACGGCAGATCGGCGAGTTCTCCTACGCCGGACCGGGAGGGGGGAGTTATGCTCCGATCACACTCCTCCCGATCCCTCAGCTCCACCAGCTTGCAGACGTGTCGCTGGCTCGAGACGTCGGAAACGCGTTTCACGCTGAAGTCAACTACGCACTGAGCAGTTTCGATGCGAATCGCTTTTCTGCAGGAGGAACAGCACGGAGCACAGGGCATGCAGTGAACGCAAGGCTCTCATTGAGACCTGTTATCCTCCGGGTCGGCGGCGTCTCACTCGGTGAGTTCGGTGCAGCGGTGTCGGACAACTACTACGGCGATTCCTTCCGTCCGCTCGACCGCATCAAGCCGATCGAGTTCAACCGGATCTGGGACGTGAGCGACACACTCGCGGGGTCCCAGAACGTCCTCACCGCCGAGCTTCTCTACCACCCCTCTGCGTCGCTGACACTCTTGAACACATACGGTCTCCTCACAACGGCAAGCGGTGTGAGTTCGTCGAAGTACTCCGGGCGGCTGCGCGTCGAGAGCGCCCCCTCGCGCGCACTCGATTACACTGTCGAGTATGTGCAGAGAGAAGGAGGTGGCCCGCTCTCGTCCAACTGGCTCCGTCAGCGCGGCTCGGGGTTTCTCGACCTCGGGGCTGTGAAGCCGGCCGTCCGGTTCGAGGCGGAGGATCGGAGGCAATCAGCGACCGACTCAACCGGTGCTGCGAGTCTGGATGCGACGAGCTTCAGGTTTGCAGAGGTTGCTCCCTCCATCGGGTTCCCGCGGCTGCTCGGTTCGTCGTTCAGCCTGAACGGGTTCTTCAGGTTCGATGACTTGCCCTACGGCGGAGAGTTTGTGAGACAGGCCACCTCTACGGGCTTCGGCGGCGCTTGGAAGTGCACGGGAGGAGGAGGACTCTCCGCATCCATCGACCTTACACAGCGGACCAAGCGGTTCGACGATCAATTCAAGACCCAGGGGAGCAGGGACGCGAAGACGCTTCTTGTCCGATCCGTCACCCAGTACCGCGACGGACGCGGAGCCGTGAGCACCGACCTCTACTACGAGTTTGGCACTGAGCGGGCTGCGAAACTCGAGCGCGTCTTCCTGCGTGTAGAAAAGGGCACGGGGTCGTACACGTACATAGGCGATTCGAGCCAGACGGCAGTCCCCGATCCGAACAAGTTCGTCCCTGTACGTTTCGACGGAGACTATGTCCCGGTGACTGTGCCGTCCGACAGGCTCTATCCGGTCAGCTCCGTGAAGAGCGGTATCAGGGTCCGGCTCACGCCGGCGCGGCTGTGGCCCCAGGCGAGTTCGTTCGTAGAGTCGGCCCTCGCAGCCCTTTCATCAGAGACATCGCTCCGGGTCGAGGAGAAGAGCACCGATGAACGGATGTCGGATCTCTACCTTCTCCGCCTTTCGAGATTCCTCAACGACTCAACGACGCTCCTCGGGATGAACGTTCTCTCGCAGGATGTCTACCTATTCGAGAACTCACAGCTATTCTCCGTGAGGGGTCGGTTGATCGTCCGGAACGGACTTTCGCAGTTCGCCAGTTACCGGGAGCGTTCGGCCAGCGAGGAGAGGTCGGTGAGGGTGAGGGTTCAGCCTCTCCGCGAATTCTCCATTCAGGCGGAGTACGGATTTCGCGCCAACCGTCTGCTCCCGTCCACGACGTCGGACAGAGCGTACGACGTGAGCGGCAGTTCCGGCGTGTTCGACTTCTCGTACCGGCCGGAACAGGAGATTGAGTTCGGGCTCCACGTTGAAGTGGGTGAGAATGAAAATACCGCATCGGTTCCCCTCCAGTCTGCCGGTATGAATGCCGAGGGGGTCCGTTTTGTCCGGTCGTTTGCAGGGAAGGGACAGTTCCGGGTTGAGTTTCACAGGGAAGAGGTGCTTCTCAGCTCCTCATCGGCGGCGCCGTACGAAATGACGAATGGGCGCCTCCCGGGCGTGAATTTCCTCTGGAGCGCTTGGGGCGATTTTCGGTTCGCGGGCTTCTTGCAGGCGTCTGCACGCTACGATGGCCGGACGGGTTCTTCAGGAAGGGTCATCCATTCACTCCAGGCGGAAGTGCGGGCTTTCTTCTAGAGCGGGATCAAGTGGCGGCAGGCGGGGGCGATTCAGGGGGACGATGGTAAGTCACTCGCTCGTGTCAAGGACGTGCAATTTTCGGAAATGGAAGTGATTTGCAATTTTGCGGGAAAACCCTATCTTGAATCTGTTTGCCGCTGGGCCGTGGAGTGGTTCCTCTGCGACCGTCTCGATTCAAGGGACTTTGTGAATGACAGCTTTGGTACTTGGTGTCATCATCGGGTTTGCTACGTCAGTCCCGATCGGCCCGATTAACCTTGCTGTGATGGCGAAGACGCTGCGAGACGGTGTGCACCAGGCACTGAATCTCTCGCTCGGGGCCGTCGTCATGGACGTACTCTACGTCCTTGTCGCCATGCTTGGCATTTCCGTTTTCATCGACCTTCCTATCGCTCGGTTTGTCCTCGGGCTGATCGGCTTCTTCCTTTTGATCTACTACGGCCTTCGAAGCATCCTGACGAAGCGACACCATATCGAGCCGCCGCCGAACGGGAACACGAACGGGCCTCAGAAGAAGTTTCATAGCGCGTTTTTCGTCGGGATCGCACTTTACCTGTCAAACCCGACGTTCCTCGCGTACTGGATTGCCGTCGCCGGGGTCGTGCACGGTCACGGACTCGTCGCCGTCGAGACCTTTGCGAATGTCCTCTTCGCTGTCGGTGTTGGTACAGGAACTGCGCTCTGGTTCTACGGTGTCATCCGCGCCGTTCATCACCAGAGGCACGTTCTGAAGGTGAGCACCATCCAGCGCCTCACACAGGTGGCGGGGGCGACCCTCCTTGCGTTCGGTGTGTATGTCGGGTACGAGCTGTTCGTCAGCCTGAGAAGCGGGCTGCCGTCGTTTTGAGTCTCCTTCACTTTCGCTGCTGTGGCGTATGGAAACCGTGTACTGCACGTCATTCCGCTCCACCGTCGGGACGATCTACATCGCCTCGACGGACCAGGGCGTCTGCAAAGTGAGCGTGCCGAAGCAGACAAGGAGGGAGTTCTTCGACTGGCTCGGGAAACACTTCGATGACGACTCTGTCGCTGAGAACAAGTCGAGGAACAAGCCTCTCATTGAACAACTTTCGCGCTATTTTAGACAACGCCTTGCGAAGTTTACCATCCCTCTTGACGATCGCGGGACACCGTTCCAGCGGCGGGTCTGGAAGGAGCTCCAGAGAATTCCGTACGGACAGACGATCACGTACAAGGAGCTCGCGCGGAGGATCGGTGCTCCCAAGGCGTACCAGGCAGTCGGGCAGGCGGTCGGCGCCAACCCGCTTCCGATCCTCATCCCCTGCCACCGTGTCGTCGGCTGCGATGGCTCGCTGCGGGGTTACGCCTGTGGTGTGAAGACAAAGGAGTTCCTCCTTCGGCTGGAGGGCGCTCTCATCGTGTGAGGTGGACCGCGGGGTTTCACGTGGAGTTGGATGTTCCATCCGCCGCATTCTGTGCGGCAATTTTTTTCGCCGGTACTGATGTCACTTGAGAAGATCCTTTCGAAACTGAATCCGGCGCAGCAGGAGGCGGTGCGTGCGATCGAGGGGCCCGTGCTCATCGTGGCTGGAGCAGGGAGCGGGAAGACCCGTGTCCTCACGTACCGCGTCGCCGCCATGATCGAGCTCGGCATCTCCCCGTTCTCGATCCTTGCACTTACGTTCACGAACAAGGCGGCGAACGTGATGAAGAGGCGGATCATCGATCTCGTCGGCGAGCGGAGCCGCGACGTGTCGATGGGAACATTCCACTCGCAATTCGCCCGCGTCCTTCGCAGCGAGGCAGACAAGCTCGGCTACAACCGCTCGTTCACGATCTATGACAGCGAAGATTCGCTTGAGCTCGTGAAGATGATCATGGGGGACCTCGGTATATCGACACAGCAGTTCAACCCTCATGCCGTCCGTTCGCGTATCAGCGGAGCGAAGAACCGGCTCGTCCTCCCGCAGGAGTACCTCTCGAAATCGTCGACTCTGATCGACGAAAAGACCGCTGCGATCTACGAGGAGTACAACCGCCGCCTGCGCATGCAGAACGCGATGGACTTCGACGATCTTCTCATCAAGCCGATCGAGCTCTTCCAGGCACAGCCGAACGTGCTTCGGAAGTACCAGTCTCGCTTCAAGTACGTCCTTGTCGACGAGTTCCAGGACACGAACCACGCCCAGTTCGTCCTTCTGGACCTCCTTGCCGCGCAGCAACGCAACCTCTCCGTTGTTGGCGACGATGCACAGAGCATCTACTCGTTCCGCGGGGCGGACATCCGGAACATCCTGGACTTTGAGCGAACGTACACCGACTGCAGGATTTTCCGCCTCGAGGAGAACTACCGGTCGACGAAAACGATCCTCGCGGCGGCAGCTTCCGTGATCCGTTGGAACGCCGACCAGATCCAGAAGAAGTTGTGGACGTCGAATCCGGAAGGGGACCCGGTGACCGTCCTTGAGTGCGAGGACGAGCGCGACGAAGGATACCAGCTGGCGAAGGAAGTCGAGGCGCTGATTGCCCGCGGCTCCATGGCATTCCGCGACATAGCGGTAGTATACCGGACCAACGCCCAGTCCCGCTCGATTGAAGATGCGCTCCGGCGGTGCGGCATCACGTACACCATCATCGGCGGCGTGGAGTTCTACCTGCGGAAGGAGATCAAAGATGTCCTTGCGTACCTGCGCATCGTCGTCAATCCGGCGGACGAGGAAAGCCTTCTCCGGGCCGCCAACACGCCGCCCCGGGGCATCGGCGACATGACGCTCAGGCACCTGCGCCAGCACGCCGCGGAGAACCACTGCACTCTCTTCGATGCCATGCGGCGGGCGGCTGAGGTCCCTTCGCTGACGGAGCGCGCACGCCGGAGCCTGCTCTCGTTCACGGGGATGCTGGAGAAGTACATCTCGTTTCGGGACGAAATGTCCGCCAGTGAACTGTCCCGTTCTCTTGTGGACGAGCTCGGCTTTCTCACCGCGCTGAAGGCCGAGGGAACAGCCGAGGCGCTCGCGCGTTGGGAAAACGTGCAGGAACTCCTCTCCGCACTCTCCGAGTTCTCCGAATCGCATGAACGCGGGACGCTTGTCGCCTTTCTCGAGGAAGTGTCCCTGGTCTCAGCCGTTGACAGGTGGGAGGAGGAGAAGAGCGCCGTGACGCTGATGACCCTCCACAGTGCGAAGGGGCTCGAGTTCCCTGTCGTCTTTATCGTCGGCCTCGAAGAGGGGCTTCTTCCCCTCTCGAATGGGACGCTCGATCGGTCTGCGCTGGAGGAGGAACGCAGACTCTTCTACGTCGGCATGACGAGGGCCAGGGAGAAGCTTTATCTATCTTACGCACGGACACGGTTCCGGTTCGGGGATCGTTCCTATACAACGCGCTCGAGGTTTCTCGATGAGATTGGAGCAGAGTATCTTGAGCACCGCAGGTCGCGAGGTAGGTCACTGGCGGAGGGGCGGCGCATGCCGGAAGGAAGGCTTGCACCACCGGGGGCGGGTGGCGAACTGTACGCCGGCTCTCTCCCGAGGTCTGTGCGCATGAGGAAAACACCGGCCGCCAGGCCGCCGCGCAGCGAGGAATCGGACTGGTCCAGCGGCTCGCTCCGCGTGGGGATGATCATCTATCATGAGAGCTTCGGGCGCGGAAGGATCATACAACTCTCGGGCGAAGGTGATCTGGCACGTGCGGCAGTGGCGTTCGATGAGGGAGGAAAGAAACTGCTCCTGCTGAAGTATGCACGGCTTCGGTTGGAAGGGGAGTAGGACAATGGCAACCGCGGATTCCTCCGCGCGAATTTGCAGTTGCTTCTTCTTACTTTCCCAACACTGTGCGGTAGTACGTTTCGTACTGATCGACGATCTTCTCTGAGTTGAACTGCTCCACAGCGCGGCGTCGACCAGCTTCTGCAAACCTCAATCGCTTCTCCTCGTTTCTGAGCAGGTCAATCGCGTAGCGCGCCATCCTGTCGATGTCGCCGATTTCGGCGATGTATCCGGTCTCGCCGTGCACCACAAGCTCCGGAAGCCCGCCCACGCTTGAACTTACCACAGGCACCTCGCACGCCATCGCCTCAAGCGCGGAGAGGCCGAAGCTCTCCGACTGGCTCGGCATGAGGAAAAGGTCCGACGCCGAGTGAATCTCCACCAGGTTGGTCTGCTTCCCGAGGAACCGGACTTCATGGTCAATGCCGAGATCATGGCAGAGCTTCTCGCACACGGAGCGGTCGGGGCCGTCGCCGACAAGGACGAGTTTTGACGGCACGGACTTCCGGACGACGTCAAAGATGCGGATCACATCAGTGACCCTCTTCACGGCTCGGAAGTTCGAGACATGAACGAGGACGCGCTCGCCCTTCGGGGCGATGACCTTCCTGATCGCCTCCCCGTTCCCCCGCCTGTAGAGCTTGACATCGACAAAGTTCGGAATGACCTCAATCGACTTGTTGATCCCGTAGTTCGTGAGGGTTTTCTCGCGCAGGAAGCGCGACACCGCGGTGACTCCGTCACTCTGCTCGATGCTGAACTTCATCACGGGGAGGTAGCTCGGCTCAAGCCCGACCAGCGTGATGTCCGTCCCGTGGAGTGTCGTGACGATTTTCAGCCGGTCTCGGCCGAGAATCTCCCGCGCAAGGTACGCGCTCGTCGCATGGGGGATCGCGTAGTGAACATGGAGAAGATCGAGGTGCTCAAACTGTGCGACGTCGATCATCTTGCTTGCGAGCGCTGTCGTGTAGAGTGGAAACTCGAACAGCGGGTACTGTGCCATCTCCACTTCGTGGTAGAAGACGTTCTTGATGAAGCCGTTGAGGCGCATCGGGACGGCGTACGAGATGAAATGGACTTCGTGGCCCCGCTTCGCAAGCTCCTTCCCGAGCTCCGTTGCGACGACGCCGCTGCCGCCGTACGTTGGATAGCACGTGATGCCGATTTTCATAGACATTGCGAGTCTTCCAGCGAGTGCCGCGTTCCTTCAGGGTCAGTCCGATGTCGCCAAAGGCGACCTCGGAAGACGGATGGAGGCCTCGCGCTTGATTTTGTGGCGCGTTGTCAACATCTTGAATTGACCTGAGAACCCATCATGCCGGACGATTCGTACACGACACTCCTCAAGCCCTCGCGCGTTAAACTGAGAATCAAAGGGTCGCGCTTCATTGTCTCCGCCCGTGCAACTGCAACACGGAGGGAGGCGGAAGAGTTCGTCGAGTCCATTCGGCGCGAGTTCCACGATGCGACACGCAACTGCTACGCCTACTCGGCCGGGTTCCCGCGAAGCGAGGTTCGTGCAAGCGATGACGGCGAGCCGTCGGGGACCGCAGGGGCGAGGATCCTCGGAGCCATCGAGGGAAGGAGGCTCCACAATGCGGCTGTCGTTGTGACCCGGTACTTCGGCGGTACGAAGCTCGGGGTCGGCGGCTTGAGCCGCGCCTACCGCGACGCGGCCATCCAGGCAATCAAAGCGTCCGGGACAACGGAACGCTTCGTCCTCGAGTGTCTTCGCCTGACGTTCCCATCCGACCGGGTGGGTTCCGTCATGCGCCACATCGAACTCTACCATGCCTCGATCGACGATGCCGCCTACGCCGAGGGTGCTGTCCTCGCAGTTTCAATCCGCCGATCTCATGCGGAAGCTTTCTGCCACGCGCTCATCGACGCCACCGCGGGGAACATTGAAATCAGTGAGCTCCCCGAGGCCTCGCCACCAGCGAACCCGTCTCACGCCTGAGCGACCTTCACCCGAGCTTCTTTCACAAGCCGCGCCGTATCGATGGCGATGACGAGCTCCTCGTTCGTCGGGACGACAAGGATCTTCACGCGGGAGTCGTCCGCCGATATGATCTTCTCTTTCTCCTTTATCCGTACGTCTTCTGCAGCCATTGAAATACCTTTGCAAATGAACGGTCAGTTGACGGAAAGGAAATGAATGACTGTCTGCTTGGTGGAGGCCACAACACCTTGAATTTAGGCAAACTGTGAGGCATATTCAAGGCATCTCTCACATGGGACGCCAGCGGCCCGGCGGCCGCAACTTGCACTTTTCTCGTTGCTTGAGTAACTTATGTCTGTTGCAAGTTGAACTTTGGAACTAGAACTGGTTCAAGAACGTTGACATACAAGAGGCTGACGAAGCCTCTTCATTTTGGGAGGAATCACGACTCTTTCGGTCGTATTTGAATGTTGAGGCTCTCAAAGAGAGTGGAGTACGGTCTCATCGCGGTGCGCCATATCGCGGCACTGCACGTTGGTACCGTCGTCACCGCCAAGGAGATATCGGACCGCTATCATATCCCCTTCGATCTTCTTGCGAAGATCCTTCAGCGGCTTTCGAAGAGCGGGCTCGTCATCGCCCAACACGGCGTGAAGGGAGGGTATTCGCTCTCCAAGAGCCCTGATCAGATTCCTCTCTCGCTCATCGTCAACGCCATCGAGGGACGGCAGGTCGTCGCGGTCTGCATCTCGGAGAAGAACGAGGATTGTCGCATCTCCGAGACCTGCACGATCAAGTCCTCGCTCTTCAAGATCCAGAATAACGTTGACCAGATTTTCTCGACGATGCTGCTCTCGGAGATCGTCTGAGTAGTGTGATGCTTGCAGTCGTGAGCGGCCGAGGTTGAAACGAGGTGAAGATGGCTGAGCTCGGGGGTGCCGCTTCAAGAACCCAAGTGCGGTGAAGAGCTGCGGCTGCGGAAAGTCGTTTTCCGTGTGACAGAATTCCCCCGCGAGAATTTCCAAAGACCAACTATCAACTATAACAAATCAGGGAGAAACACTATGTCCTACGAATGGAAGTTCAACCCCCGTCCGTACTCGGATCAGGAGGCCAAAGAGCTTCTGAAGGATGTTGCGTCGCCCGAGACGACGGACTGGCACTACAACACTCACCAGAAAGGGTACGTCACTGCCCTCAACACGATAGAGAAGGCACTCGAGACCGCCGACCGTTCAAAGGCGAATGGGAACTACTCGGAGATCGGTGAGTTGAAACGCCGGCTGACCTGGAACCATTCGGGCGCCCTGCTCCATGATATTTACTGGCAGGGGCTCGGAGGAGACGGCGATCCGAAGAAGGGGCCCGAGATTCTGCGGGAGATCGAGAAGGAATTCGGTTCGTTCGACGCGTGGAAGACGGACTTCAAAGCGGCCGCAGTGGCGGCGAAGCTGAGCGGATGGGGGCTCCTTGTGTACGACGCCCTCTACTCACAACGGCTCCTCAATATCCTCGTGGACGAGCATCAGTACGGGGCTATCTGGGGAGGCGTCCCGCTTATCGCACTCGATGTTTTCGAGCATGCGTACTACCATAAGGACGGGCCCGCGCGCGCGAAGTACATCGACAACGTGATTTTCCACCTTCACTGGGGACGAATCGATGAGCGTTTCAAGAAGCTTGTGAGGAAGTAAGACACCTGCCGGTGAGTGAAATGGAGAAAGATGGCAATGCCAAAGACGCTTGAGATTAGAAAGCTGCACGTGGAGATTGAAGGACGGGAGATCATCAAGGGTGTCGACCTAACGGTTTCGACCGGAGAAATCCATGCCATCATGGGGCCGAACGGGTCGGGCAAAAGCACTCTCTCGTATTCCATCCTCGGCCACCCGGACTATGCCGTGACGCAGGGGGAGGTGCTCTTCGACGGCGAGAACGTCCTCGACATGAAGCCGGACGAGCGCGCTGCGAAGGGTCTCTTCCTTGCCTTCCAGTATCCCGTGGAGGTCCCGGGCGTCACGCTCGCGAGCTTTCTCCGAACCGCGGTGAACTCCATTCGGAAGAAACAGGCCCGCTGGGGCGGGCAGCCTCTGAAGGAGATATCCGCCATCGAATTCTACAAGAGGCTCGAGGAGAAGATGAACCTTCTCCAGATGGACCCTTCGTTCGCGCAACGGTACTTGAACGAAGGATTTTCCGGAGGGGAGAAGAAGAGGGCTGAGATCCTCCAGATGGCGATGCTCAGTCCGTCGATCGCAATCCTCGATGAGACTGACTCCGGGCTCGACATCGATGCACTTCGCATCGTCTCCGACGGTGTGAACGCCCTCTACGGACCCGACGTCGGCCTGCTCGTGATCACACACTACCAGCGCATCCTCCGGTATGTGCAGCCGCAGTTTGTGCACGTCCTTGTTGACGGGCGGATCGCCCTCTCGGGCGGGCCGGAGCTCGCGGAGCAGCTCGAGGAACACGGGTATGACTGGGTCAAGGACCAGCTTGGCGAGAGTGCCGTCACGCGGCAGAATGGGTGACGGTCAGAGATAGATGAGGAGACCATGACATGGCGAACGCTCTGAACTTCAACAGACGGGAGAGCTACCTCGAGAAGTATGGGTTCCATGACAAGAACTCGTATGTGTACCGGACCGAGAAGGGGGTATCCTCCCGCATCGTCGAGGAGATCTCGGGATTGAAGGGAGAGCCCGAGTGGATGCGCAATTTCCGCCTCCGGTCCTATGGCATCTTTGAAAAAAAGTCGATGCCGGGCTGGGGAGCGGATCTCTCCGGGCTCAGATTCGACGACCTCTACTACTACGTGAAGCCGTCGGACAAGAAGGGACGGAACTGGGACGAAGTGCCGGAGAAGGTGAAGCTGACCTTCGAGCGACTCGGTATCCCCGAGGCCGAGCGAAAGTACCTCGCAGGCGTCGAAGCGCAGTACGATTCTGAAAGCGTCTACTCGAGCCTGAAGGGGATCTGGGAAAAGCTGGGGGTGATCTTCTGCAGCACTGATGAAGCGCTGAAGAAGTACCCCGACATAGTGCGGCAGTACTTCGGCACCGTCATCCCGCCGGGAGATAACAAATTTGCGGCTCTCAACAGCGCCGTCTGGAGCGGCGGGTCGTTTATCTATGTCCCTGCCGGCGTGAAGGTCGAGATCCCTCTCCAGGCGTACTTCCGCATCAACGCGGAGAGCGCCGGGCAGTTCGAGCGGACACTCATCATCGCCGAACCAGGGAGCTTCGTCCACTATGTCGAGGGATGCACCGCACCCGTTTACTCGACGAACTCTCTTCACAGCGCAGTAGTTGAGATCGTCGTGAAGGAGGGAGCGCGCGTCCGCTACACGAGCATCCAGAACTGGTCGGATAATGTCTACAACCTTGTCACGAAGCGCGCGTTCGCCTACAAGGACGCGACGATGGAGTGGTTGGACGGCAACCTGGGGAGCAAGGTGACGATGAAGTATCCCTCCATCTATCTCATGGAGAAGGGGGCGCGGGGTGAAGTCCTCTCCATCGCTTATGCGGGGAACGGGCAGCACCAGGACGCCGGCGGCAAGGCCGTGCACATCGCCCCGTACACCTCGTCGCGAATTGTCTCCAAGTCGATCAGCAAGGGGACCGGACGGTCAAGCTACCGGGGTCTTGTCCATGTGAGGAAGGGGGCGCACCACGTGAAGTCGAAGGTCCGGTGCGACGCACTCCTCCTCGATGACCGTGCGCGAAGCGACACGTACCCCGTCATGGAGATCAACGAGGACGAGGTCGACATTGGGCACGAGGCGACCGTCAGCAAGGTCGGAGACGAGCAGCTTTTCTACCTTACGAGTCGGGGGCTGACTGAAGAGGAAGCGACCGCCGTCATTGTGAGCGGTTTCATTGAGCCTATCGTGAAGCAGCTGCCGATGGAATACGCGATTGAGCTGAACCGGCTCATCGAGCTCGAGATGGAAGGCTCGGTCGGCTGAACTGAACCTACAAAGCGACTGCAGAGTGGACATGGAAGAACGCACGCTCGAGCTTCTCACACGCCAGGGTATCACACGCGGCGCGGTCGAGGAGCTGTCGAGGCTCAACGACGAGCCGGAATGGCTGCGCAAGATGCGGCTCCTCGCCTGGTCGATCTACGAAAGCTCTCCTGTTCCGCCGTGGAAGCGGATCGATTTGTCAAGCATCCATCTCGACGAGCTCACAGCGTTTGCGCCGGGCGAGAAACCGGTGGCGGATGTCGCGGTCGCGAACAGCATCTTCTCGGGGGATGAAGCGCGTGGCGGCAGGATTGTCCAAACCAATTCGGTGGTCGATGAGACACTCGGATCCCCGCTTGACCCATCTCTTTCCATGAAGGGAGTCGTTTTCACGAGCCTCGAGAAGGCGGCCGCGACGCATCCGGAGATGGTCCGCAAACATCTCTTCGTGGACGCGGTGAAGCTGACGGAAAACAAGTTCGTTGCAATGAACGGGGCACTCTGGAGCGGCGGCATGTTCCTCTACGTCCCGCCCTTCACTGAAATCACCTCGCCGCTGCAGTACACGCTCATTGCAGCGCAGAGCGGGGCGGCGCTCTTCCCGCATCTCCTGATCATCGTCGGTGAGGGAAGCTCACTCACGTTCGTTGACCAGTCCACCACAATCGGCGCGGACGGGCCTGCGCTCGCGTCGCAGGTCGTTGAGATCTTTGCGAATCCGGGCGCGCAGGTCAACTACGTTTCCGTCCAGGAGTTCAGCCGGACCGCGAAGAACTTCGCCTTGAAAAGGGCGATCCTGTCGCGCGACAGCCGGATGATATGGACAGAGATCGGCGTCGGCTCGAAAGTGTCGCGCGTGTCTGCCGAGGCGATCCTGAGAGAGCCGGGCTCGGAGGTCCAGCTCCTCGGGCTCTATTTCGGCCAGGGAGAGCAGCGCCTGGAGTACGACACGCTTCAGCTCCACGCCGCTCCGCATACGAAGAGCGACCTTCTCTACAAAGGGGCGCTCAGGGAGAAAGCGCACTCCGTCTTCAACGGGCTGATCCGTGTCGAGCGCGGAGCGCAGCGAACGGACGCCTATCAGGCGAACAGGAATCTGCTGTTGAGCAATACCTCACGGGCCGACTCGCTTCCGACGCTCGAGATCGAGGCGAACGATGTGCGGTGCACACACGGTGCCACGGTCGGACCCATCGATCCGGATCAGCTTTTCTATCTCCTTGCCCGGGGTATTGAGAGGGAGACGGCCGAGAAGCTTCTCGTCCTCGGCTTCTACGAAGCGGTACTTCAGAAGATCCCGCTCGAAGAGCTTCGAGAAGCGATCCGGAACTACATTGAACGGGAACTGGAGTAGCGTGGATACACCCATGCTGGATCCTCATCGCATACGGACCGACTTCCCGATCCTCTCGCGCGAGGTGAACGGGAAGCCGCTCGTCTACCTCGACAGCACGGCAACGACGCAGAAGCCGACAGCGGTCCTGGAGGCGATGCGAAAGTATTACGAACGCTCGAACGCGAACGTGCACCGGGGAGCCTACACGCTGGCGCAGGAGGCGACTGAAGCGTATGAGGAGACGCGCTCGAAGGTTGCGCGGTTCATCCACGCGCCGTCGGACTCTGGTGTCATCTTTACGCGGAACACCACAGAGGCGATCAATCTCGTCGCACAGGCATGGGGCCGGGCGAACCTCCGTGCGGGAGATGAAATCATCCTGACGGAGATGGAGCACCACAGCAACCTCATCCCGTGGCAGATGGTTGCACGCGAGCGCGGCGCTGTGCTGAAGTTCCTGCACGTCATGGATGATGGGACACTCGACGTCGGCGAGGTCGATACGCTTCTTTCGGACCGGACGAAGCTGGTGGGCCTTGTCCACGTCTCGAATGTCCTCGGCACGATCAACCCCGTGAAGGAAATCGCGAAGCGGGCACATGCGGCAGGCGCGCGCATTCTGGTGGATGGGGCCCAGAGCGTGCCCCACATGCCCGTCGACGTGAAAGACATTGACTGCGACTTCTTTGCGTTCTCGGGTCACAAGATGCTCGGTCCGACAGGCATCGGGGTTCTCTATGGGAAGCCAAAAATCCTCGATGCGATGCCGCCCTTCCTCGGAGGAGGGGAGATGATCCGTGAAGTCCAGCTTGATTGGTCCACCTACAACGACATCCCGTGGAAGTTCGAAGCAGGCACGCCGAACATCGGTGGCGCCATTGGACTCGGCGCCGCAATCGATTACTTGGATGCTGTCGGGATGGGTGAAGTCCGTGCCCACGAGGAGAGAATCACCGCGAAGGCGCTCGCGGCGCTTCGCGATATCGAGGGCCTTGAAGTCTTCGGGCCGGAAGTTCGCGGAGGCGTCGTCTCGTTCGCAATGCGCGGCGCTCATCCGCACGACATCGCAACCATCCTCGACCAGGACGGCGTCGAGATTCGCGCCGGGCATCATTGCGCCCAGCCGCTCATGCGACGCCTCAATGTAGTGGCGACGGCGCGGGCAAGCTTCTACATTTACAACACCGAATCTGAAATAGAGGTCCTCGTGGAGAGCCTCAAGAAGGTGAAGGAGGTCTTTGCCCGTGTCTCTTGACGAGCTTTACGGCGAGATCATCCTCGACCACTACAAGAACCCGCGCAATGCGGGGGAGATGGAGGATCCGTCAATCAAGTCACAGGGATTCAACCAGTCGTGTGGAGACGACATCACGATCTTCGTACGTGTCGACGAGAACGGAAGGATCAGCGGCATCAGGTTCAGCGGACACGGTTGCGCGATCAGCCAGTCATCTGCCTCGATGATGACGGAGCGAATGAGGGGGAAGACACTTGAGGAGGCGGAGGAGTTCATCAGCCGCATGCGGAAGATGCTTACCGGTGGGGGAGATTTCTCCGAGCTCGGAGAATACGATGAGCTCTCTGCGCTGCGCGGTGTGACGAAATTCCCGATGCGTGTGAAATGCGCATCGCTCGCGTGGACGACTCTGGAGACGGGGATCGAGGAATTCCGCGGCGAGGGCCGTGCCAACAGGACGTAAGATCCATCCCCCGCCCTGCAACGGAGCGGAAGGCGTCACGCGGCCCTTGTTTCTAAGTTCTCGTTTCGGTACATTAATACGAGTTCATTCAGGGCTGGAGAGTCTATCATGGCAAGAGTCTGCGAGATCTGCGGCAAGGGGCCGGTGAGCGGGAACAACATAAGCCACGCCCACAATCGCACGCGGCGCCGCTGGATGCCGAACCTACAACGGGTTCGCATCATGGTCGGGCAGGTGAAGAAGCAGGCATATGTCTGCACCGGATGTTTGAAGTCCGGGAAGGTGCGCAAGGCCGCGTAGAGCTCGCCAATGCGGGCAAGAAGATCCACAGGCGGTTCCGTTCAACAGGGACTGCCTTTTTTTATGTCTCTCTCGTGAGCGGTGAAGCGCATGCGCGCGACGTACAAATCTTCAGGCGTCGACATATCGGCCGGCGAAGAGCTTGTTCGCTTGATCAAGCCCGTGGCTCGGGGGACCTTCTCAAGGAACGTCCTTCGCGATGTCGGCATATTCGGCTCGTTCTACCGGATGCGGAAGGGCCGCCTCGCGTCCCCGGTGATGGTCGCAAGCACGGACGGCGTCGGGACGAAGCTCGCGGTTGCGTTTGCCGCGAAGAGACACGGCACGGTCGGGCAGGATCTCGTGAACCACTGTGTGAACGACATCGCGGTTTCCGGAGCCATCCCGCTCTTCTTCCTCGATTACTACGCGACAGGTAAGCTTGTTCCGAGAATTGCCGCAGAGGTCATCGGAGGAGTTGCGAAGGCGTGCGGTGAAAACGGTGTCTCGCTCGTGGGCGGCGAGACGGCGGAGATGCCAGGTTTGTACCAGGGGACCGAGTACGACCTGGCCGGCACGATAGTCGGAATCGTCGATGAGAAAGAGATCATCGATGGCAGGTCCGTTCGGCGCGGGGATATCCTCCTTGCGGTCCCGTCGAACGGCCTCCACACAAACGGCTACTCGCTGGCGCGCAAAGTCCTCCTCTCGAACTACAGACTGGGAAGCCGTGTCCCTGAGCTCGGGACCACGCTGGTCGACGAGCTGCTGAAAATCCATCGGTCGTACCTGAAGCCCATCCGGCGTGTCACATTGCGGTTTCGTGTCGGCGGCATTTCACATATCACCGGGGGTGGGATTGAGGGGAACACGAAACGGATCCTCCCAAAGGGGTTGAGACTCCGGGTTGACTGGGGATCGTGGGAGCGGCCGGCAATCTTCCCTCTCGTTCAGAAGCTTGGGAACGTGCCTGAGGCGGACATGCGGCGAACATTTAATCTCGGCGTTGGCCTGATATTCATCGTGCGGCCGTCGGATGCCCATCAAGCCGCGGGCCTTCTCCGGAATGAGGGTGCGTTCGTCTGTGGGGGAGTTGCGTAGCGTCAGGAAGGAGTCTTCTGCGCGCTTGCTCGCTTCTCCTCGAGTGTCTTGAGGATCTCCCTGAGCATTGGCTCCCACGCCTGGGGGTGGGAGCTGAGAATCCTGCTCGAGTTTTCAAACTGTTCGCGTGTCACGCCGTCGGCCTTCAGAACGCTGTCGACGATGGCGATGTACGCCGAGTCGCGCTGCGATAAGTCCGGTTGAAGCTCGACATTGAGAAGCGCGATGTCGGTGTAGGCCTTGATGAATCTTTCGCGCGAGATGGGAAGATCAAGGTCGTCCTTCCGCGAGCACGCGGTCAGCATGAACAGAACGAGCGCGGCAAGAAGAGACCGTTGTTTCATGAATCCTCAGAAAATCGATGTCAAAAGATAGTCGTTTGGGGTTTGGTTTGCAAGGATCGTGCGACTAGCGAGAAGCCACCATCCTGACCTTCTCCCACAAGGGTGGAAGGAATGACGGACAAGCGATGAAGGACAACTGATGGTCACGGGGATCATAGAGGCTATTGCGGCATGGATCATCCAGGTCATCTCGGACCTGGGATACAGCGGCATCGTCCTCTGCATGGCGATCGAAAGCGCCTGCATCCCTCTCCCGAGCGAGGTGATCATGCCGTTCTCTGGCTACCTTGTCTTTGCCGGTAGGTTCAGCTTCTGGGGCACAGGTGTCGCGGGTGCCATCGGGTGTGTGGCAGGCTCTGTCGCCTCGTACGCGGCAGGTGTCTATGGGGGTCGGCCGTTCATCAAGAAGTACGGTAAGTACGTCCTTGTCTCGAAGCATGACCTCGAGCTCGCCGACCGATGGTTCTCGAAATATGGCGACTGGGCGATTTTCTTCTCGCGCCTCCTGCCAGTGGTCCGGACGTTCATTTCGCTTCCCGCCGGCATTTCACGAATGCCTTTCTGGAGGTTCGTCGTCTACACATTCCTGGGCTCGCTCCCGTGGTGCCTGCTCCTCTCATGGATCGGCATGACCATGGGCGAGCACTGGACTTCTCTGAGCGTCTATTTCCACAGGGCGGACATGCTGATCGGCATCGTGATCGTCGTCACCGCCGTGTTCTGGGTCTACCGGCACGTCCGCCATCTCAGGCAGCAGGCACCGGACTGAACCATGCCCGTCGTCCTCTCCGACATGATTGAGGTGTGCGTCTTCAGGTTCGAGCGGGACCAGGTGCGGTACCTGATTCTGCGACGTGCGGATGACGAAGCGCTCTACCCTAGGCTCTGGCAGTTTACCACCGGGATCGTTGAGAAGGGTGAGTCTGCGCTTGCTGCAGCGATGCGTGAGCTTCGGGAAGAGACACGGCTTGAGCCCATGCATGTCTGGGCCGTGCCGCACACGAGCTCTTTCCTTGAGACGGCCGCTGATCAGCTCCATCTCGTCCCGTTGATCGCTGTCCAGACCTCTCCCGGCCGTGAGCCGGTCCTGTCTCCCGAACACAGTGCGTATCGCTGGCTTCCGTTCCATGAAGCAGTCCGGCTTGTCGTCTGGCCCGGCCAGAAAGACGGTCTGCGAATGGTCCGTGACTTCATTGTGAACAACTACGAGACCGGCAGCTGCCTGCAGGTTGACATCCGCTGAGCATCCCTCTGCTTCCCCGATTCTTGCCTTTCCCGGCATTTTTCACTAACTTTTGATATCCTCAACCATTCGCAAGTCCGCAGATGCCATCTCTACGATTCAGCCAATCGTTTCAAGGCAAAGGAATCGTCATCACAGGCGCTTCGAGCGGCATCGGCGAGGCCACATCGAAGCTCCTCGCCTATGAATATCTTCATGAGCTTTGCCGGTAGGGTGAAATCGGCGGGCGTCTCCTTCCAGCTTGTTGTTACGCTGGTCGTGCTTCTGACCGGCGCCCTTTTGTCGGTCTCCTGCAACGACAGGATCGTACCGCCGGTGACCCAGGAAACGCTCCGGGGCCAGACGCTCCAGTACTTCGACATCAATGGCTTCAGAGCGACAGTCAGATACGACGGTGATTTCAATTCCGGAGAAGCAGGCGCCGGGACGGTGTGGCCCAGGTCAAATCCTGTCCCCGCCATCTACAACATGGGACTCTGGATTGCTGGAAATTCAGGGGGATCGCTGCGCGTGACGGCTTCGTTCTACGGATCCGAGTTCGTCCCCGGGAAGATCGGTGTGATTCCGTCTGCGGGAGTCTTCAAACTGCTTCGTTCGCAGGCGTCCGGTGCCGACAGCACGGTCTGGCCTGTGGACCTCGGTGCCCCTCAAACCCCCGACGGAAGGCCGCTCGTGTACGGAGACGAGACTCTCTGGACGGCCTACTGCGACACCGAGCAGACCAGTCATTTCCGCTTTCAGACGATGCCGCTGTACGTCGATGTTGCACAATGGGTCTTCGGGTACACTTCCGCAGGCACCCCGGCGAATACGATGTTCCTGAGGTTTGACATCATAAATCAAAACCAGACGCCGATCGAAGGGGCCTGCGTCGGCTTTTTCGCCGACGTCGATCTGGGGAATCCCCGGGATGATCTCGTTGGGTGGAGCTCGACCGCCGAATGCGGTTTCACGTATAACACTCCGTCCGACAGCTCATGGGCGGGGGCCCCTCCGGCACTCGGCGTCTACTTCCTCAAGACACCCATGGAGTCAGGGTTTCCCAGGACGACGTCCTTCCTCGGCTACACATCCTCCCTTGATCCGGGCAGCGCATCAGAGGCATACAATATGCTGAAGGGATCGATGCCCGACGGAACACCGGTGAGGGACCCCGTGGCCGAGCGGACGACGACCTTTATGTATCCCGGCGACCCTGTGAGCCGGACCGGGTGGCTTGACGCCGTGCCCGGTGACAAAAGGGTTCTTCTCTCCTCCGGTCCGTTTACGCTTCAGCCCAACCAGGCGCAGACTCTCCTCGTCGGAATCACGATGGCGCAGGGGACGAACCCGGTGAACAGTGTATCAGAGCTTCTTCGCGCCGTGCAGACGATACGCATCACAAGAACCTTATGGGATTTCTAATCATGGGACTTGAAGATCTCGACACAATCCCGCGCGTCTCACTCGCGAATCTGCCGACGCCGCTCGAACAGTACACGATCCGCGGCTTCGATGTCCTCATCAAGCGGGATGACCTGACCGGTTGCGTGACCAGCGGGAACAAGATCCGCAAGATGGAGTTCATCGCCGCCGACGCAAGGGAGCAGAAGGCGAAGACGCTCGTGACCTTCGGCGCGGTCCAATCGAATCATGCCCGCGCGGTTGCGGCAGCCGCGGCACAGCTTGGATTCCGCTCGGAGCTTTTCCTCTGGAACGATTCGGGGACTCCGTCGGGCGGAAACTTTTTCCTCGACCGGCTCTTTGGTGCCCAGGTCCATGTGCTGTCCCGGGCGGAGTACGACGCGGTGTACCGCGAGATGGCGACGAACGGCGAGGAGGGGAAGTACTTCATCCCCGAAGGGGGAGCAAATGCGTTTGGTGTTCTTGCTTACTCCCTCGCGGTCGACGAGATGAAGGAGCAGCTCCTCAAGATGCACAGGAACGTTGACGTTCTTGTGACTGCGGCGGGCACGGGAGGAACGGCGGCGGGACTTCTGCTCGGGGCAAAGCTCTTCGACGTGAGAGCGCAGGTGGCGGTTGTGAATGTTCTTCATCCGCGTCCGGATATCCTCCACCGCGTGCGTGTCCTGCTCGAGCAAGCATCGGCGAAGTTCGGGCTTTCCGTCCGGGTGGACTGGGAGCGCGACCTCCTCATCCTCGACGGCTATTCACGCGAAGGGTACACGAACATCGCGCCGATGAAGGCGAAGTTCATCATCGAGATGGCACAGGAATTCGGACTCGTCTTCGACCCCGTCTATACCGGCAAAGCGTTCTACGGACTGACGCGCGAGATGCGGCGCGGCGGACTTCTCGAGGGAGCGCGACCGCTTTTCGTCCATACCGGCGGTATCTTCGGGCTTTTCGCCAAACAGGAGGAGTTCGAGAAAGCCGTGAAGTAGCCTCGTATCGTTCTTCCGAGACTGCGGTGCTTTGTTCTCTTATTGCCAGAAGTCGACCATCCACTGATCTTAACCAATCACTGACGTAGGACCAAGGAGGATTCTGCATGCGCGAGATCCATTTTGATGACGTCGTGGCCGCAGTCCGTGACATGTCCATCGAGGCGAACCTCTTCCTCAAGGACGATGTCAAGGAGGCACTGAAGCATGCGTACGAGCGCGAGGAGTCTGGCACTGGGAGGAGCATTTTGAAGATGGTGCTGGAGAATATCGAGGTCGCTGAAGCGGAGAGACTCCCGCTCTGCCAGGACACCGGCCTCGCTGTCTTCTTTGTGGAGATGGGGGAGGAAGTAAAGGTGTCAGGCAACGGAGTTGCGAAGGCGATCAACGAGGGTGTGCGCCGCGGGTACAAGGACGGCTACCTCCGGAAGTCGGTCGTCGACGATCCGGTTCGCCGGAAGAACACCGGCGACAACACGCCGGCGATCATTCACTTCGATGTCGTACCCGGGACGCATCTGAAGATCGCCCTTGCACCGAAGGGTGGGGGCTCGGAGAATATGAGCACGGTGAAAATGTTTCCCCCATCCGCGGGCTGGGAAGGGATGAAGAGGTTCGTGCTTGAATGGGTTTTCAAGTCGGGCGGAAACCCGTGTCCTCCCTCCATCATCGGCATCGGCGTGGGAGGCAATTTCGAACTTGCGGCCATCAATGCGAAGAAAGCGCTCGTCTTCAGGAAGATCGGACAGCGCAACCCGGATCCTTTCTGGGCCGGGAAGGAGGTCGAGCTGCTGGATGACATCAACAAGCTCGGCGTCGGTCCGATGGGACTCGGCGGAGTCGTCACGAGCCTTGAGGTATTCATTGAGTCGGCTCCGTGTCATATCGCGTCGATGCCGATGGCGATCAACACGCAGTGCCATGCGAACCGGCATGCGTTCAGAGAACTGTAGGAGGTGAACGATGGCTGCAAAGAGGCTGACAACGCCGTTGACCGATGAGGCGGTTCTTTCCCTTCACATCGGTGATGAGGTTCTTCTTTCAGGAGTCGTGTATACGGCTCGCGATTCGGCGCACAAGCGGCTCATCGAGCTCATTGACAGGGGGGAGCCGCTGCCGTTCGAGCTTGTGGGCCAGGCCATCTACTATGCCGGCCCGTCGCCTGCGCCTCCCGGGAAGCCGATTGGATCGGTGGGGCCCACAACCTCCTACCGGATGGATGCGTTCGCTCCCCGGCTCCACTCCCTCGGGCTCAGGGCAACGATCGGAAAAGGCCCGCGGAGCAAGGAAGTGATGGATGCGCTTGTGAATCACAAGTCGGTGTACTTCACAGCCGTCGGCGGGGTTGCAGCGCTTCTCGCCAAGCGAGTGAAATCCGCAGAGATCGTTGCGTTCGAAGAACTGGGCCCCGAAGCGATACGCAAACTCGTCGTCGAAGACCTTCCCCTGATCGTCTCCGGCGATGCCTATGGTCAGGACCTCCATGTTGAAGGGGTGAAGGCGTACCAGAAGTTGACGGTGTAGAGGCGGGCTCGGCAATCGGGCCGGAACCGCGCCTTCACACCGGACGTTCATTGAAGAGACCGAACATGCCGAACCCATCATCAGGAGTCCTCTGAAATGAACTTCCGCATCGAGAAGGATTCTCTCGGGGAGAAACGGGTTCCCGCTGATGCCTACTATGGAGTCCAGACCCAGCGGGCCGTCGAGAATTTCCCCATCAGCGGACTTCGCCCGAAGCCGCGATTCATCGACGCCGTCATCTACATCAAGAAGGCCGCAGCCGGCGTCAACTCCTGCCTCGGTCTTCTCGATTCAATCAAAGCGCGCGCAATCATCCAGGCATGCGACGAGATCCTTGGCGGGAAGCTGCGCGACCAGTTCGTTGTCGATGTGTACCAGGCGGGAGCGGGCACGTCGCACAACATGAACGCAAACGAAGTGATCGCGAACCGAGCCATCGAGACCCTTGGAGGCAAGCGGGGCGACTATTCAGTCGTTCACCCGAACGACGATGTGAACATGTCGCAATCGACCAACGATGTCATCCCGACGGCGATCCACCTCGGCGCACTCCTTCTTTTGAGGGAGCTTCTCCCCGCGCTGGAGTCTCTCGAAGACACCTTCGCGGCCAAAGAACGCGAGCTCAACGGCGTACTGAAGTCGGCAAGGACGCATCTCCAGGATGCCGTCCCGATTCGGCTCGGGCAGGAGTTTGGCGCCTACGCGCGGAACATGAAGAGGCATCGGCGAGACATCGAGCAGACCATGGAGGGACTCCGTCAGCTTGGCATCGGCGGCACGGCCGCCGGTACAGGCTTGAACGCGCATCCCGAGTACCGCAAGCGGATGGTCGACACGCTCTCCGGGGAGCTCGGTGAGACCCTCTCGATGGCTGAGGACTACTTTGAAGCGATGCAGAGCATGGCGCCGTCCGTCGCGGCCTCCGGTGCACTCCGCAACCTTGCACAGGATCTCATCCGCATCGCGAACGATCTCCGTCTCCTTGGCTCCGGGCCAAAGACAGGACTTTTTGAGATCAGGCTCCCGGCCGTCCAGCCCGGCTCATCGATCATGCCCGGGAAAGTAAACCCGTCGATCGCTGAGATGGTGGATATGGTGGGGTTCCAGGTCCTCGGCTGCGACCTCACGGTCACGCTTGCCGCCCAGGCCGGCCAACTCGATCTCAACGTGATGATGCCTGTCATCGCGTACAACCTCTTCCACTCGATCGAGATCCTGACGTCGTCGATCCGCGTTCTCGCTGAGAAGACTGTCGCCGGGATCGTTGCCAACGAAGAGCGCTGCCGGGAGTATGCCGAGGGGAGCATGAGCATCGTGACGGTGCTGAACCCGCACATCGGGTACTCGATGGCGGCCGAAGTGGCGAAGGAGTATCTTGCATCCGGCAAATCAATTCGCGAAATTCTGCTTGAGCGAAAGCTCTTTACACCGGAGGAACTGGATGCGATCTTCGACCTCCGGAAGATGACTGAACCAGGCATCCACTAGTTGGAGCAGATCATGGCCGAGAAACAGGATCTTCTGACTGCCGGGAAACTCGCACAGCTTTGGAACGTCCTGCCCGCGCAGGTGAAGAAGGCAATCAAAGCATCAGGTACCAAGGCGGATGTTGTGAAGGGGAGATGCTCGTACTTCGGGCCAAAGACGAGCGAGAAGATCCGCAAGGCCCTCGGTAAGTGAGGACGATTCCTTGCGCGCTCCCAGTTGATCGGCGTCATCCGATACACCAACGCCCGGCTGAGCGAATGCCGGCTCCATGACGCAATCTTGGGGCTCGCGGGGGGATCGCAGCCTGTTCCGGGTTTCGGCTCCTCCGTTGCGCATCGATCGTCTAGCGAGACCAGGCCTACGTGGGAATCGCGAGGAAAATCTCGCCTGATGAGAGGAGCAACCGCATGAACCTGTTCTGCCCGCCGGATCTGTAGGTGTGAAGCGGAACATGCTTGATGCATGGAACAAGGGGTTGCATAAGAGAGGCATTTTCGCTAGATTTCAACATTGAGTTGTGCGTTGTTGTTGCCATCGTAGCTCAGTGGTAGAGCAATCGCCTCGTAAGCGATAGGTCGTGGGTTCAACTCCCACCGATGGCTCAGAGTTTCATCGCCTGTGCCCGCTCCAGCGGGCATCATAGTAATCGGTGCAGGCCTCCTCCGTCCGTGTCCTCGAGCCTGCGCCATCCAGCTCTGCCCAGGGGGACCTATGAAGAAACTCTGCCCACGCCACAAACGAGGGGTTCTTCTCGGGAGTCGCATCCCGGTTCCTCAGAAACCACCGAAGTTCGAGATTCCCAAGAAACGTTACAGCCGAAGGCGCCAGAAGAAGGATCTCGCAAGACTCCTCACGGAGCGTAAGAAGGATTCGCGATGACCCCGGATGCCCATGCTCGGGACAACTTTGTCATCCATGCAGGCGGCCGTGCTATCGACGTCCGGTCGAGGACGTACGTCATGGGTGTTCTGAATGTCACGCCGGATTCATTCTCGGACGGCGGACTCTTCGCGAAGACCGAAGCGGCGGTAGCGCGCGGTGTCGAGATGGAGGCGGAAGGGGCCGATCTTATCGATGTCGGGGGGGAGTCAACGAGACCCGGGTCCGACCCGGTCCCGGCCAACGAAGAGATCAGGCGTGTTGTCCCCGTGATCAAGGAATTAAGCAGGCGAACGAACGCCGTCATTTGCATCGACACATCGAAAGCAACAGTCGCGGAAGCGGCCGTCGGGGCGGGGGCAACGGTCATCAACGACGTGACAGCTCTCGCCGGAGATCCCGGTATGGGAGATTTTGCCGCCCGGTGCGGCGTTCCGGTCATCCTCATGCACATGAAAGGGGCGCCGAAAACGATGCAGGTGAACCCTGTCTATGGCGATGTTGTGCGCGAGGTGAAGGAGTTTCTTGCCACAAGAATCCTGGCGGCCGAGGCGATTGGAATCAGGGAGATTGTCATCGACCCGGGCATAGGTTTTGGGAAGTCTCTTAAGGATAACCTCACCCTTATGAACCGGCTCGATGTACTGACGCAGCTCGGGCGTCCCGTCCTCGTGGGGCCATCGCGGAAGTCGTTCATCGGGATGATTCTTGATACAGCGGTGAACGATCGCGTCGAGGGGACCGCGGCCGCGGTAGCCCTGTCGATCGTGAGGGGGGCCAACATCGTGCGGGTTCATGACGTGCGGCAAATCAGCCGTGTCGTGCAGATCGCCGATTCGATCCTCCAGGAGCGAAATGCGGCCGAATCGGCGGCCATCCGGAGAGGAGGGGCATAGTGGAGCTGTTCCACATAGGATTCCTCACGGTCTCGCTCACCGACCTCCTCGACGTCGCGATTGTCTCGTTTGTTTTCTACCGGCTCTACGTCGCAATGCGCGGGACGGTCGCGGCGCAGATATTCGTCGGCTTTGTCCTTCTCATCGCCCTCTTCTTTGTCGCCCAGGCGCTCAATCTGAAGGCCCTCGGCTGGCTCCTTCGAAGCGTTACGGATATCTGGGTCGTTGCGCTGATTGTCCTGTTCCAGCCTGAGCTGCGTCGGCTCCTCATCCTTTTCAGCCGCGGGCGTCTCATGCACTACTTCGTCAAGCTCGATGTCAACGAATCGATCGACGAAGTGGTCGGGGCAGCTGTCGAGCTTTCCCGCAAGCGCCAGGGGGCACTCATGGTCATTGTCCGTTCCACCGGCCTCCGGTCTTTCGTTGAGTCGGGCATCCAGCTCCAGGCCCAGATCAGTCGCTCGCTTCTCATCTCGATCTTCAATCCGAAGTCTCCGCTTCACGACGGTGCGGTTATCGTGAAGGATCGCATTATCGAAGCGGCGCGATGCACGCTCCCGCTTTCCGCAGTCACTAGACTCGGCGAAGTCCCTCTCGGCATGCGTCACCGGGCCGGGCTCGGGATCACCGAACAGGCGGATGTCGTTGTTGTCATCGTGTCCGAGGAGAGCGGCGCGATCTCGTTTGCCGAGAACGCATTGCTTGAGAGGGGACTTACGGGGGAGGAGCTCCGCCGCCGCTTGAGGAGCAGCCTTTCGTCGCCGACGGTGAGGTGGTCATTGAAGAATGTCTTCTCTACCGTGCGAGAGGAGATCTAATTGTATAGCTTCAACCGCATCTGCGCCGGGGGACGATGACACGGATCGAAACTGAACGAGAGGAGATGATCAACCTCATCACGGCGCG
>Ga0315282_10003758_pt1 | contig 27036 bp, 48 predicted proteins | sample YL17G07_20_MG_FD_203693 | JGI IMG/M metagenome (GOLD analysis project Ga0315282, IMG submission 203693) | Sediment microbial communities from Yellowstone Lake, YNP, Wyoming, USA - YL17G07_20 | ecosystem: Environmental > Aquatic > Freshwater > Lake > Sediment | place: USA: Wyoming | collected...
CCTGCTGGTAGCCATAGCCCCATACCCAGGCGAAGGCGCCTTCGTACAAAGCTAACAAGTAATCGGCGTAGCCACGCACTTCTTCCAGCGAATAGGCTGGCGTAACTAGACCTAAGTCAGAAGCCTGGTAGGCAATAGTGGCTGGGTTCTCCACAGTGTACTTGGGCTTGACCTTAGCCAGAACCTGAGCATGGAAGGCTTCGGAATTGAAGGTCACAGGAATAACTGGTGCGGGCTGACTCTTCGCCTGGTTCTCCAGCACCTTAACCGCAGCTTCTTCGCTAGGCTCAAGCACTGGCTTTACCGGAAGCTCAACTTTAGGCTTTATCCCTGCTGCTCGGCCTGCACTGACATACTTCTGGAAATCTTGAAGGTATTGATCTAGCGATCCAGGCATTACACCTTCTCCTTATCGGTTGCCTTCCTGAAGAAGAACTGCACCACTAGAGTTAGGACTGGGATTAGCGCGCCACCGATAATCGCCGATGCGACATCACCTTCCTTTATCCCAATGAACAATGTGTTCTGGAAGATGAACAGGATATAGAAGATGATTCCTGCTCCTAAGAGCCACTTTAGAAGATTGCTCCAATTCATTTGATTCCTCCTTTCTATCGTTTAAGCTGTCGACCCCAGCTCAGAACTAACTAAATCCCTCCTTTGGCACCATCCCTTGAACCATGCCCATCATCATAACCATTACCATCAGAGGCATCATTGATTCTATGGGAGATACCGCTGCCGCACTGGTAGTAGTGAAGCTCCAGACTGACGACCAGTCACTTGAGCCAGCTGGCCCCGTTGCATTAGCCCTCCAGTAGTAAGTGGTAGCAGGGCTGAGTCCAGACACGTTGAGCGTTAACGCGGTTATGTTTGGTGTATCTACAACAATCTGGCTGAACCCAGAATCTTTAGCTACCTGAACCCTGTAGCTGGTGGCATTCGGTACTGCGCTCCAGGTTAGAGAAGATGGGATTGGAACGTCTGTAGCCAAATCCGCGGGAGACACGAGCACCGGGACATCAGGCAAGGCCGCCGTTAGAACCGTACCTACATTTACCGTTTCAGTATCAAGTAGTGTTGCTGGCATCAGGCTGCCTCACCGTAAAGTTCTATCACCTCAGTCCAGACCCCAACCGCGTCACAGAAGTCCGTCCAGCCCATGTCCCAAGTTCCATTGGGGGCCACAGTATTGGGAGAGGCTACTGAGTCGAATATTGACTTGACTGAGCCATCAGGCCTTTTCAGGGTGAATTTCATGTACATCTTCTGGCTCTGCAACCCGGTATTCCTCATTGTGGCTAGCACGCCAATAAGGGAACCAAAAGGCACGCTTGTTGGGGCTGTGGTCTTGTAGGTCCCACTTACCGGGTCCCAGAAGCGAATGTTTTCTATCACCCCTAGAACAGCCGCCTCCAAGACTGTGGCTACATTGACCGTTTTTGTGTCGAGTAATACCATAGTTCTACCTCCTTACCGTTCTCCTAACTTACCGTTAAGCCTCGCCACATCGACCCTTAGCTCATTTATTGAGCCGCGAAGCTCTCGTATTCCAGTGCTTAAGGCGAATAGCTCAGTTCGTAAGTCCTTCATGTCTCCAGCCATTGAGTAAAGCAGCAAGAAGTTCTTCTCACCATCTTTTATTCTGTCTCCAGATGTTAACCTGGCCGCTATAGAAGAAGCTATTGGTGCAAGCACTGCTATTACTGTTCGTTCCATCAGCTCTTTATTGCCTCCCTTATTCCTTTTAGCTCGTTTATTATCTTGGTCACGAGAGATGCTAGTAGTACGACGGCTACCAGACCGCCTATTACAGCTTGCAGCCACTGAGCCGTTATGGCCTGTTGCTGCTGTGGGCTAAGTTGTTGGTTCATGCTGCCTCCTTTGTCACCATCTTAGTCACCTTTGAAAGGCCATATATCGCGACCATGATAATGCCGACGTTGAAGACCGAGGTAATAATGTCCTTGATTGGCTCAGGTAGGAAAGCCCATAGAAGAGCTCCAACCAGTGGGAATAAAATCATGGGCAGTACCAGCGCGAGTATCCACCCAAGCCATGCTATCCCTTTCTGCCAGCATATACGTAGGGTAGACTGGTCTGCATATACAATATTACTAGCGCCTGGCCATGGAGTTACACCATGTTCTAGGCAAGCCTTATCTAATTGCGCAGCCAGGCTCTGTATGGTGGAGCTGTCCGCACTGAATGATAGCTCAGCCATCATCGGAGTGCCTTCAGGCTGCGCCTCTTCTATGCCTATGAACGAGGTAAGCTCCGGTAGGCCAGCCGCCTGGCCAACAAGCTTCATAATTACCTCCGGTAAGACAAAGGGGCTAACGCCAGGATGTTAGCCCAGCTAGCCCCTTTGTCTTGCTCACCTCGAGCTTTTACACTAGCCTCTTAGCAACATTGCCGAAGGCGGTAAGGACTACGTCCTTTTCTGCTGAAGAGTCTACCGTGGACCTAAGCTTCAATATCACCTTATTCCCGGCCACCAGTCTTAATGGCGTGCCAAGCTGGTCTAGGTCAGGCAGGTCTATGGTAGTAAGTAAGGCGTGAGCCTGGTACACTGGGAAGTAGTCCCAGGTAACACCACCCCCGAGGTCAATTCCAATATTGAAACTGGTTGACCCGGTGGCATCCGCGGCCTCCATGGCTACAGTAAGCCGGTTTAGGAACCATAGCATGCCGGCTGGGACAGTGATTTCACCCTCGAACTCATCCCCGACCACAGCGGTAGCGGGGACAGTCACGGTCACTGGAGCCACTACCCTGCCTATAACGCTCATCCGCTCGGCCAGAACGCACACCTCTGCCATGAAGCCCTGGTTCAGGATACCGAACTGGTTATTCCGGTGGTCCCATGCAACCACTGGAACTGCCTGAACTGTAGCACCGGCCTGCTGGGCCTTTACTTCCTGAGGGCTAAACACCCCACCTTGTCCGTCTTTCTTGTCTATCAATACTACTTTCGCCATGGATTTACCTCCCTGCCTCCCCGGTTAAGCCCTTCATCATGGGCATAAGCATGCCGAACATCATGGCCAGCATCATGATAGGCAGAATCGCATTGATAATCCCGGAGATGTCGATGGTCTGTGCTGCCCCATAAGAAGGCGTCATATAATACTGTTGTGCTTTCATCTGTACATCCTCCTTTTTTCTATTGTCCTAAAGCCGTCGACCTCAGCTCAGATTTAGGACAATCCCTTGGTCATGCCCTTCATCATCGGCACAAGCATGCCGAACATCATAGCCAACATCATGATAGGCAGTATGGCGTTGATAATCCCGGAGATGTCGATGGTCTGCGCTGCGCCGAGGCTCGGCGTCGGGCTGTACACCTGGGTTGGTGAATAGACTTGCTGTGCTTGCATCTTTTCCTCCTTTTGGTTTTACTTCCTTAATCGTTTCTGGCTTAAGAGCCGCGATTCCCTCTCAATGCACTCGATGTCACCAAACGGGCAAGATGCCTTAGCTACGCTGACCGCCCATGTGCCGTACTTCTCCTGGAGTTCCCTTTCCCTGCTATAAGGGATGGGATTCGCCGAGTAGTAAACAGCATGAGAGAGGTCATTCATCATTGCCGCCACCCCGGCTGTGATAACCAAAACTTTGCCCAGTTCGGTTATCGAAGCAACTTGAGAGGTCATTCACGCATCTTGGCTGGCCAGTTCCGCTCCCACTTTTCGGGGTCTGTTCGGTGAGTGGCTGCCTGGACCCCCGATCGGTAGTTTCCCTTGCGGGTTGGCCCGAAGGGAGTAGCCTCATACCCGGCGATCATCCTTGATTTAGCAGCATTCCAGGAAGCGGTTATGGATGCTGCTTTGGCGCGGAGTTTAGCCACTCCTTTTGCCGTCATTTCCTCGATTGAGTAGGCCATTCGTTATACCTCCTTCTCAGTATTTACTTTCGGCTAAAGCGGGTGGACTTTAGCCACTCGGAGGTGGCAACCTAGCCCCAAAAGGAAAGGGGGGTAGCCCCGACCTCTTTAGGGTCAGGTTGCTACCCCCCTTTTGCTTGCGTGGGAGCCGCCGATGAAAACAAAAAGCTCGGAAGCCGGCTTTCACCGGTGGCTCCCGAGCTACACTTTCAGGTTATATTATTCTTTTGGATTTGTCAAGGTATTACACACGTGCTAACTTTTAGCCTCAACCATCTCTTCAGAAGGCTTGGCGCGGATAACAACATCATCATTTTCATTAACAATGACCTTGACCACATCGCCGTGCTTGAGCCCTTTATACACTATCCATGCCTTGGGCAGAGTCACCGCAAAGCTGTCTTCACCCACTTTTAATAGCGTCCTCTCTGACTCTATCAGCATCACATCCTCATAGACTCTTCCCAGTTTTCCCACTTCTTTTCCTGGGCTTGGGCGTATTTCCGGATCGCCTTTTTAGCCCATTCCCGGTACTTTTGTGGTGAAAAAGGGTCAGCCTTGGACTCAGATGGTTTTAGACTGGTTGCTACTGGGTTGGATTTCAGAGATTTTGAGTCAGGATTATGAGACCGCCCAGCCTCATATAACCCTCTCGCCCCGGCAGCAATAACCAGAAGCTTCAAGAACTCAGTAAAGCTATTCCAGTTCAATTATCTTACTCTCCACCCCAAAAAAGGTGTAAAACTGGGTGCATAACTGATTAGCTAAACCATCAAGGATGCCGGGCACCTCTTTCCTCCCTATGTCATCTTTAGGAATGATTTTAACCTTCATCGTACCTTTTTCCGGGTCCCTCTCCACTTCAACGGAAAAGTGGCTGCCCATCTCCTTCGCTTGAGTTAACATTTCCGGGCTCATTGAGAAAACCATTGTTTATCCCTCCCTTTTTCTCTTCTCCACGGTGACTCCGGGGAGTCCTATTTCCGCTTGTGCTTCTTTAGGTAGAAACTGCTTCATTAAACCCGACAGTGCAGTTTCCATCATGCGCGATATCAATCCTTCAAAAGGCTTGGGGACGGTAGCGATATCGGCCTTCTGCTTCATTATCTCATCTTTCATCTGCTCCAAAACAAATGTTGCCGCTTTTAGAGCAACCTCCTCACTCTCACTTTTGGCTTGCTTCATAATCTCAAGCTGATTCTTTACTACCTCAGCCTGGCTCGCTGCTAAAAGCTGGTTATAGCGAGAAGCTAAAATCAAAACCCTCATCCCATCAATGAAACCAAGTTTGTAGTCGCCATCCTGAAGCCTGATGTGGGCAAGTTCCACCTCAGGAGGGATTATATCCCTAGACCCAATCCTCATTGGAATAGTCACAGAAGAATTATCCCTGGATACTGTTGCCTCCGGATGCTTTAACTTCATATGACCGGATAATCCCTGGGTATTCTCACACTCATGGTCACATAGTTCACATTTAACGGTCATTTTAACCTCCAAAGCTCCAGCGCTGAGGTTTTTCGTATTTCCAGCGCTGGATTGACTTCATATCTAGTTGAGCGCTCAGCGCTGAGCACTCCACCATATACCTAGTATACTAGGTCACCCCCTCTCGGGTCAACTTACTCTCGAGTAGCGGTTCATCACTTCAATAATCCTGTCCACATCCTCTCTTGACTTGACCAGACGAGCTATTCTCACAGCTTCTCTCGGGTCGGCGAACTGGTGCTTTGACAATTGCCAGACCTTCCCGGCGATATAGCCAGCCAAGGCACCATCAACATTTTCCCTCTTTTCCAGGACATTGACTGCCACCTTCAGAAATTCCACTTCCGTGTAAGATTTGAAATAGAGGACAAGGAACCGGGACAAAAGCTCCCTGGGCATATTAGTTGTGTTCGAGGCAGCGAAGACCTTGGTATTCAGATTTATCTCCCGCCTCTTACCATACTTCGTCTCAGCCACAATACCCGTCTCCATAAGAGACAAAAGGATGGCGATATCCTTGGTCCCGAGCCTATCTATTTCGTCCACCAGGACTACCTCAGGCTGGATATCAAACAGAAGGTCGGCAATGCCGGCTTTGGTCGCCTGGCTACCGAGGATATACGGCGCGCCAAGCCGGGAAAGCTCCATCAGGAACATAGTCTTGGCGCTCGAGGGAACACCTGTAAACAGAAGATGGACAGGTCTCTCAGTAGTTAGTGCTTGCCTAACTAGGGACTTTACATCATCGTGGCCTTCAATAGTTCCAAAAAGGTCGTCTGGTATTTCCGGTTTTTGCGGTCCTACCACTTCCATAGCCTCAGGGCTAGCTTCCCCTTTCACAATTGCCCACCCCAGTTCACTCAGGAGATAACCGGTATAGGAGTTAGACTTGAAGGGGCAGTTCAAAACCCCCTCGAGAAAGAGGCGGTTAAGGATAGCCGGCCAAACCCTGACATCTCGCCACGACCAGCCGAGCTCAGCCCCGGGCCTGGTCATGTCGTAGCTCTTCTCAAATTCAGCTATTTGGTTGAGTAGTTCCAGGTCGCCTTCCTTCATGTCCTTACCATGCCTTGCCAAGCCTCGCCTGACCACACCAGACCGGACCAAAACACACCCAGCCTGACCCGACCTAACCTTGCCAGGTTACAGTAATTCAGCTTCCTCACCTTGCCTTGCCAGGCCTCGCCTTACCCAACCTCACCCGACCTCACCATGCCCGACCGGACCTTGCCAGACCACGTTCAATCTTATCACCTCACCTTGCCTTGCCTTGCACGACCGCGCCTCACCGGACCTTGCCAGACCACGTTCAATCTTATCACCTCACCTTGCCTTGCCTTACCAAGCCGGACCCGGCCAAACCAAACCCTACCCCGGCCGAATATAGTTATACCCCAACTGGCTTCAGTGCTTCATCTAATAAGCCACGAAGACGCTTTAGGCACCCTATCAGCCTTTCATCATGCCAATCCACTGTATCAGATTCCAGCATGGCAATAACTTGGTTAACATAAAACCTTTGAGCCATTCCCCCAGCGTGAATGTTATACTCAAACTGCTCCTTTTCAAGCTCAGTGCCTGCGAGGTGAGCGGCTGTCCTTTTCAAGACCACCTGCTTTTTCTCATAGAAGGCAAAACGCTCAGTTTTTAGCTCGGCTATCTTTTCCACCGTAGTATTGAGTGCTTTAGCCACAACTGCTGGCTCAAGTTTAAGCTCCTCGGCTCGGGCAATGCATCTCGCCTTGTCATAGGGTGATAGGGGTCTACCATGGGCAGCATTAAGGGCTATTGCATCCACATATATGGCAGCTTCATTCTCATAGTCCTTTAGAATCACAGGAATTTTGGCATTAGCACCATAGAATTTTTTATAGGCGCGCACCCTGTGGAATCCGTCCACAACCCTTTTAGTTTCCCTATCCACCACAATAGGGGGCAACTCTATCCCAGCTTCCAGAACTTCTATCAACTCTCTGACATGGTAAGTTTGAATCTGTTCCCTGGGATAAAACTCATAATCCAGGACGAGAGATGAAATCTTTAGTTGCTTTGCCATAATACCCCCCTTTCAGTTCCTTGCCTTGCCTTACCAGACCGGGCCTGACCATACCACACCTCACCACGCCAAACCATGCCGAACCACACCATGCCGGGCCTTGCCGGGCTCTCTTATTTCAATTCCTCCATCCATATCTTTTCCACTTCAAAGGTGCCGAACCAACCACTCTTCTCAGGCCTAAAATCAAGCAGCCCCGGGTACATACCCGCATCGTTGGCGATTCTCTCCACTAATTCTAAATCCACTCGCCTCGGGTCAAAGAGAAACCACGCCAATACCTTCCAAGGCCATATTTTGGGGCGTCCCCGCCACAAGGAAGCCTTTGCCCTTTGTATAGTGACCCGCTGAATCTCCACCTCATACTTGTCCCCAGGGATAGGATTATCATTTTCATCAAGTAAGGGGAAGGCGGGGTCGCTAAGAATTAGTGCTCCTGAAAGAATAGCCTGAACTGCGGCCCTGCGCCCCGTTTCACTTTTTGCTGTATACCCCACAGATGCCCTCAATAGGCACTTGCGCACTGCCGCCGCTGGTATGTAAAAAGTGTCATCAGGGAGTAAATACCGGCGTTTTTTAGCATCTTCTTCTGGCGGTGGACGCTTAACTCGACCTTTGGTAGCTGTGTCTCCTTCGCTTTCACCGAGTGTCTCTTTAGGATTGTTCATTAGCAGAGGTGTTTTACCTTTGAGCTTCAGATATAGTATTTTCATTTTCGCCTCCTTTCCTTAATTTGCCTTGCCGTGCCTTACCTTACCAGACCATACCATGCCCTGCCGCACCTGACCATGCCTGACCCTGCCAGACCTCGCCTGACCAAGCCCGGCTATACCCTATTATCATATTGTTATTTCCACCCCCTTTCCCTGCCTATCTGCTCGTAGGCTATATTAACCAAGGCAGAAAGGAAGCTGAACCTTTTCCCAGCCACATCAGGATGAATCCTCCTCATTTGCTCCCGGTAGGCAGATTTAACCTGGGCATCAGTAGCTGTCCTGTCCAGCCCGAGAACCTTATAGGCATCAAAGCCAGGCTGCTGCGCCATGCCAGTAAAATTGTAATTGAAGGCGTCTAAGTTGAAACCTTTAAGCATCTCCGCAAGCCGGGACGGATCCACCAGGTCGCGAGCTATCCAGTCAAGACATTCCTGGGCACAGTCCAACAGATCCTTACTTATCTTTGTCAGAGTCCTGTTTACGATTTCTTCCACATTACCCCCCTATCCATAAAACTCCCTGGGGTAGTACCCGTTGTCTCCGATCTCCATTATTCCAGCCCACTCAAAGCCTCGGTTGGGTTCAAACAACATGAAGCCGTCTCCAAGAAAGAAGATGTTGAATCCGTGCCTACCTAAAGGCATATCCCCGATAGCAAGGCATAGAGCGTTCAGCCCATATTCTTCTGAGCAGGTTATCATTGCTTTCAGCCCGTATTTCTCGCAGTCGAATCTATCCGGCTTATACAACGAAGAGCTGAAGACCAGATGGTATAGTACATTCGCCCAACCGACATCATCTGTGTAGTAGTACCAGTTGTTCCACATATCGGCCGGCGTTGCAACCCCTATACTTGATAGCTTGGCCTGCAGTTCAAATCTGCCTATCCGATACTCAGTAAACTTGGGTTTATTCCCTAGCTTCAGACAGCCCATTCTTCGCTCCTTTGTGCACCCTATATTCCAAGACCTTGCCGCAAAGGTAGTCAAATCTCTCTCTGCACTCCTCTCGATACCGACATCTGTAACACTTCAGTGTGCGCGGGTTTTGGTCACCGGCGCAGCGTTTTAATATCTCAACAATCTTATCGAACGTCTTACGCCGAATTACCCCCGATTTGCTTACCTTGAACTTTCTTAAAAGCTTGATCCCACGTGGTAAGTCCTCTATTTCATTTTTCCCTACTTTTCCCGTCATTTTTCCCCCAACAAAAAGGGCATTTAACGGAGTCGGCCAGCACTTTCGCCTTTATCTTCACTCGGCCATGCAGGGAGCAATTCACCACATACTCAGAAGATACTACTGTCGCTGTTAAGCATGAGCCCTTAGGAGTTCTTTCCTGGGGAGGCTGCTCTTCCGCCCCGGGGCGACAGAAAATACAGCGACCAGCCTCAGGCGGTATCGGTTTACCGCATTTATCACAGACATCGTTCATGGCGGCGGCCCTTTATTAGACTCCTTAGTTTCCAACCGCTCCCTATCGCGGTATACTTTAAGTTGAGCCTCTAGGTTTCTCTGGACCCGGGTAAGCTCGTCGACTTTCTTCGCCAGCCGGCACACAGTACTGCTCTGGTTGTAATTAATGCGTAGCTTTTGTTCCTCGTCAAGCTCCGTGCCGGCTAATTGCTTCGCCTCTCGGTATACCTGAACCTCGTATGCGTCTGTGCCATTTACGCTGAGGACGCCGGCATAGGGAAACAGGTCGTCGCAGATAAGTTTGGCTTTATTGGCAATATCCCCGGGAACAGCAAAGTAGAAGTACCTCGTAACACCCCTGCGGTTCTCGATGAGTTTCCGGCGTTTCTTCTTTCTGGCATCCCTTCGTAAATCCGCCAGGGTCACCTTTATTTCGGTCTCTATCAGGAAATGGTTGTCATTCATGGCCAAGACATCTGCCCTCTCTTCCCCTGAGAAACTACTCAGGTTAGAGTTCACCTCTAAGGCTACGATCGGACACTGCCTCACATAGCGCCAGTACGAGGCTATGACGGCTTTAATCTGATTGCTATTACTCACTCTATCTTCCGTTGACGCCGGTAACTCGACCCTATTTGTCACAGATGTTGTCCATTACCTTTTCACCATGTGGCCATATCGCTGTCCGTTGTACTTATCCCGGTCATCGACCTTTTTAATCTTCTTCTGACCGAACTCCCTAGCTTTCATCATCCAAGACCGCAGCTGCTTGAATGGCATTGACCCCCTTGTCAAAGGCGCAGAAAGCTTAGAGGCCGCCCAAAGCTTAGACTCCTCTAGGATATCTACATCGGGAAACTCCGCCTTCAGCTGGTTCAGGAAACCCAGTGCCGCGTCGCCTTGTGGAAAACCTTTTACTCCGAACCAGACCTCGAGGACCGCGTTGTCCTCGCTAGTCGGTGGGGCCGCGTCGCCCCTGGCCGCTTCCGGTAACGGCAGTGCCGCGTCGCCTTTACTCGTTTCTTTTCGGCGTTCCCGGTAACGTCTAACCCGATCCCGTACTGATTCGGGTCGGGCCGACGGTGGTATACGTTGCCTCTCTTCCCAATGGACTACAGTGAGTGTATGCATATCATTCCAAGCCAGGCTACCGCGCTTTTCCATCTTCTGAACCATAGACTCTAAAGCCTGACGCTCCTCAGCAGTCCTGATGTGGAGAGCTTCAGCAATCTCATCAAGGTCGAGGGGTTCACTCCCACTTACAATTGCTCCACCGGCATCACACTTACCAGCCAAACCCAGGATGCCCCACCACGCTCCTCTCTCAGCTAGAGACAGCCTTACCAGTTTGGGATCGTCCAAACTCTCCAACCAGTACTTTATCCAAGGCAGCGGCATCATTTCCCCACTTGTAACGACCTGTAACGGTTACACTCTACTTCTCCTTCTTCTCCTTCTACTTAGATTCTTGTAATAATATTAAGATAAAGAAGAAGTAGAGGCGAAGTCGTTACATAGTAACTGTTACATAACTGTTACACCCTCATTACAAGACTCTGTAGGGCTATTCTCCCCCGGGCAATTGATTGAGGGACTGGCAAGTTCTGAGAAAGATAGCGGTCTCCTGGTCGGTAGCTAGAGGGCAGATGAGCTTTTTAACATCATGAAAACTAATGGTGATCGTCCCTCCTTTCCACTGAACCACCGCCTTTTCTTGTGTTGCGATTGCTTTTGTCTGTGTTGCCATGTTTACCTCCTCTATCTTAAATAAGGTTTCAACTCTCGGCTTCGGCGGGGGTATCGTAGTTTGCGGAGTGCCTTAGCCTCAATCTGCCTAATGCGTTCTCTCGTCAGTCCAACCTCCATACCGACCTTCTCTAACGTTTTAGTTCCATTACCATCCAATCCAAACCTTAGCTTGACGACAAGCTGTTCTATCGGTGCTAGGGTTTCCAGAACCTCAGGCACCTTTTCGGCAAGCAGTTCCCTGTCCACCTCTGTCTCTACCGCTTCCAGCCCTCCATCAGAGAGGAGTCTGAGCTGCTGCGCCTCGGTAAGCGATATTACCTCCGAGGCAGCGAGCTCCACCTTTCTCCGGGAGAAAACCCCGACCTCAACAGCGGAAAGAAGCTCCTCCGGGAAGAGGTAGTCAATTGGTTTCTCCAGGACACAGGCGATCTTAATCATCTCGTCCTCTGTAGGTATCACCCTGAGGTTCTCGATGTTTTGAAGCCGCCAACAGGGTATGCCTGCTACCCGCACCATATCTAGCTGGGTCATGCCGCGCTCCTTCCGAGTGTCAACTAGCCTGGCATTGTGCGTTATAAGCCTGAGCCTGACTAGATTGAGGCTTTCAATTTCCTCTGTTTCGGTTACCTGAATCATCTTCAGCTCCAAACTTGTCGGCTTCAATCGCCAGTATTGTTTGAACCAGGGCTATCAGCACGAATATGCTCTTAAAGAAGAACGGCGGACCATAGTCCTGGCAAAGCATGCGATAGTAGCCTCTGAAAAGGCGGCTCCTTGCTTCCGGCGATTGTAATACTAGATCAGCCATGGTCTTTATCTCCATCCGGTACCGGAACTAAATCGATGCCTCGTTTCTTGTGCTTCTCCATATTCTCCTCGGTATAGTCCGACTGCCAGCAGAGCTTCTCCACACGTCTAGGGACGAAAGTCATGAAGATACCTGGTTTGTAAGTGGGCTTGTTAGCTAGCTCGAGGGGAAAGAGGCTTTGCTGAGGATTACCGGCTTGCTCAACTACTGCCATTGCCTGCTGGACTGCTATGGGCTCTGTCACTGCTATTGCTTTAGGGTGACAGAGAAAAATAACCGTTCTCCCGAGCTCCAGCTTCTTAGGGATGGTAGGTATTGCTTTAGAGACACCCATCTCCATCGCTTCGCGGGCGAAGTCTTGGGGCATGGGGTAGTATTTGATGCCCACTGTCATTATGTAGGCGATCTCATCCCTGGGCGTACACATGATGTCGGGCCATTTGTCTGAACAGGGCTGGTGGTAGCCGAAGAGCTTCAATGGATTTATCTTAATAGTTCCTCGTGTTAGAGGAATACCGGCACCACAGACGGGACAGCTTCCTACAGGGTACGGGAGACGGTCGCAGGCAGTGAATATACCTTCCCCGACTAGGTATGTCTTTCCAACTTTACGAAAACCACATCCGCGCTTTCGTTCTATTGCCATCATTCACCTCCTAGTTTTACTTCCTGCGAACGTTTATGACCATAACTACTTTGCGACACTTCGGACAAATATACTGTCTAGTAATGAGCTTGTCGGTCCGCTTGATAACCGGCTTGGCTTTAACATCACAATTGTTGCAGTAGGCAAGTGAGCTAGTCATTTCTATTGAGCCTCTTCACATGAACAAATCTCCTCGTCTAGGTCGCTTGGCAGGCGCACTCTTTGCAGGCTTGCGCCGCCCTCCTAATGACCGGATGGCTGCCACAGCCTTGCCAATCCATCCACGCTTAGGTTTCCTTGCTTTCATGCTTCACCTCCTTACCATATGTCCCTATCGACCTCTGATGTACTTCTCACTTTTAAGTTATTCCCTTTGCCCTGGGGGTATGAAAGGCAGCCCCAGGGCGGTAAAGATGCCTTCCTCGGTATCACCGGCTATATGGCGCTTATAGGCATCGAAAAGACCCTCTCCGCTAGCTTTTAACTGCCAGCCTTTGTTCTTGGCGAGGGTGCACAGCTTGATGTTGTGCTGCTTCGATCCCGTCCTGATCAGGAGCAATGTCCCCCAGCTCTCAGGGGTCGCCCAATAGATGTCAACATTAGCCCCCTGATATTTGAAGCCTGCTAAGGCCGGCCCGTTGCGCTCTATATTGTTGGTTGCAAGCCACGAAACGAGATGCTGCCTGCCAAAGTAGCCGGCTGCCATTAGCTTGTCCTCATTGGGGATGGCTACGATGTCGATGTCGTTGACGTTGGCTTTCCCCCTTCTGATGCTGCCTGCGACCTCGACCCTGTCGCAGAAGGGGCGCAGCTTGTTGACTAGCTCGGCTGCGATTTTGGTTGCTTCGAGTAGATTCATCTTTTATTCACCTCCTCCCCAGCCACCTCCGGGCTAACTCCAGAGCCCGTCTCTGCACTTCAAGGCTTTCCTCAGAGCTACCCAGGACTCCCATAAGCTTCTCAGCTAACTGGACAACTTGCTCCCGGGAAATCTTGGCCTCTCCCTTAATTTTGTCCCGAAGGTCCTTAGGTAGTTCCTTTAATGGTATTTTGGCTGGCATGTCTTACCTGCCTATAGCTTCATTACTTCCTGTGAGCATCGCCTTTGGCATCTTGGTTGCTCCTTACTATCTCCTCTGCCTCTTTAATTGTCTCCTTAGTAAATAGGGCCTGTTGGGCTGCTGCCTGGGCCGCTCGGAGCGGGGTGAACTTATGATGTTTGGTAATGGTGTTTCCTAGGGTGAGGGATGCGTATTTCTCTGTGGTGGTGATATCGCGGTGACCCATGATGATCTGCAGGGACCGCATGTCACCGCCGCTGACGAGGTAGGTTTTCCCAAAGGTGTGCCGTAGTCGGTGAGGGCCTAGCTTCGGCCCCGAGATGCCGGCTTGTTTCATGCAGCGGCGCACTATCCGGTAGACACCGGTGCGGGTAAGAGGGCCGTGCTGCCCCACGAAAACGTGGTCATGCGCCGGAACCCTGATACTGAACAAGAGGCGCTTCGTGTCTTCGCTGATGGGTACCTCGCGCTGGCCTGACTTGCCAGATACCAGGATTGTCTCACTCTTGATGTCCTTCCAGCGGAGAGCTGCCACTTCAGCTGCCCGAATTCCAGTGTCTATGAGAAGGGTTAGTAGTGCTCTATCCCTCAGTTTAGCGGCCGCACCGAGCAGACGCATGAGCTCGGTGGGTTCAATGGTGGGCATGACTTTAGTCGGGCGCCGGGGTGGCTCCACCTTGGCCACGGGGTTTGAGTAGCGTGTGCGGCGGCTGATGAATGTATAGAAGGCACTGAGGGCACGGTAGTAGGCGTGGATTGTGTCCGGCGAGCCCACAATGGAGCTTAGGTACTCCTCGATGAGTTCAGGTTTGAGTGGAAGTTTGGGGTATGTGGAAGCGAAGGGGTTCAGCTTTGCTTCGTACCAGAGAATAGTTGAAGGCTTCAGGTTCTGGGCACGGCAGTGTGCCAGAAAATTTCGTAGAGCAGCCTCGGTCCGCATATACCCGCCTCCACCGCCCCCCATCCGTGAGGAAGGCAACCGGCTAGGAGGCAGGCTACTGTCAGGTGTAACCTGATTTATTCTACCACTAGTTGGGTGCGAGGCTGTAGGCGTACCGGAGAGGTTTGCAGGAAACTTTAGTATTGTTACTGAAGTACCATCATCGGTAGGCGAGGCTCCTTGGACCTGGGGAAGGGGGGACTCGAACCCCCACGCCCGAGGTGAGCACATGATCCTAAGTCTTGTCTCCACCTATTTTCTCCTCTTCTGGCTCAAAGTTGGAACAATCGCAGCCTTCAGCCATGCACTCCTGCTCACCCTCAGGAGCATCCATTGCATGGTCTTCTTCTATGTGGCCGCAAATCCGACAGTGAACAAATAGTCCCAATTTTCTCCTTTAAGGAATAACATTCACTGTACCTGACCATGAGTCAAGCTCCGTCCCTTTATACAACACGGTGTAGGTTATTGTCGCAGGGCCCGTCTTGTTATACTGATATTGCCTTTTTATGTCGAGAGAACCATTCCTTCGTAGAGTAGCGCTCTCGTTAGCGAAATCCCCCGTGACGGTGGACTGTGCTTTCCAATTAACAGTGATGTCGCAGCTCTCGTTGTTTGTAAGCGTCAGCGTGTGAGAAGCCCAATACCATACTTTGACTTGATTGGGGATACTAACGCTCTGGATTTTCACATGAGGTACAAGGCGCGGACTTGTAACAGGAGCTGGTTCTGTGTTTGACCATACTGAAAGCCAAACCCGGAGGTCACCAACACCTACGGCATTATACTGCCCGGTACCCCAATTCTCCCCGGGGTACCAGATGCTTTCGTAATATCCTATAAAGTCATCCTCTTGAGGCAATAATTCATAGAGTTTCTTAAGTTCACTGGCTCCAGCCACTCCCATTAACTCAAAGAAAGTTAAGTAATTTAACGCCTCCGTTTTGGAATCTATCTCATAGGCTACTATTGAAACCTTTAGATAATCTCCCGCTGAATCAGTGTGAAAGACCCTTTGGTTTATCTCTTTTGTCTCAAAGTCTCCCATCTTAAACCCCTGCTTAGTTGGGGGCAGGAATGTTTGTGAAGTGGCTCGGCCGTCAGTAATTACAACAAGCAGCTGCACCTCACCGGTAGGGTCCCAGATGTCTTCTTGGTCATGGGCAGAAGTAACACCGATGTAGTTGAGAGTCACATTGAGCGGTGGAGACGGTGTTGAGGTAGGTGCAGGCTTCGGAGTTGGCGTAGGTGGAGAGGCTGGTGGTGTTGAAGTCTGAGTTGATGTTGACTCCGGTGAAGGCATTGATGATGTCGAAGTCGCGGCGGACGTTGACTCTAGATCACCAGAGGCCTCTGAGGCCTCCGGTGGTGTTGAAGTTAGTTCTGGTGTTGAAAAGATTATCTTTGGTGATGGAGGAGGTGGTGGTGTCAGACAGGAAAAAGACGCCAGCAAGCACACTATCAGCGCTAGCCCTATTAGGTGAAGCTTCAGTCTGCCTTTCTCCCGCCTAAGATTTGTTGCCATGTGACCTTCTCTGGCTTATTATGGATCTAGCCACCGTTAGCCACTGTCCGTTGAAGTAGCGTACACCAGTTTCATCGGTGAAGGTGGGCTGTGGCAGGATTCCTCTCGCTATGCGAATATCGAGCTGAAAACGACTAAGCCCGAGCTCTTTTTGGACTTGTGGTGCAGTCAGATATATCGCTGATAACTCTAACTTTGGCGTCGGCATAGCTTAATACTAGCACAGAGCTTGCGGTTTGTCAAGCCCCCGGCCAACTTGGGGGTGAAAAAACTTCGATTTCTGGGGTTTTGAGGGGAAAATATATGCCGGAGGGCTTTCAGGGGCTTTCTTGAGGCCCTGGTGAAGACTTTTAATAGGCAAAAAAAGAGGGCCGCGGGTTTGAACCCCCGGCCCTCTTTGTCTAAACCCCAAGCCCTAACTGGACTGGGGCTTTAGCTGCCTCCATTGCTTTAGCCTGATTTGTGTGATTACAAAACAAAAATAGGGTAGTGTCAATCTGAGTCAACACTACCCTTTATCTTTAAGGCTTACCTGTCTGGCCCCAAAAAAGCAAAAAGCGAGGGTGTCGCTCCCTCGCTTTTGCGTTGGTCTTCTTTTCGGCGTTGCGTTCTGTTTGGCTTTGCTTAACCTACGGCTACAGGCTCTCTGTCCTCTTCAGGTTCAGCTACCTCTTCTGGCTCGACTTCTGGCTGTCTAGCCTTGCCTTTGCCTTTCCGCTTCGGCTTGCCTTCAGCCTTTGTCTCTGCCTTCGCTTCCGTCTCTGTGGCTACCGCTTCGGTTTCAGCCTTGCTTTCAGGGAAGCGCATCGGCATAACCAAGCATCGGTAACCGTCAACGGTCAAGGTGATTGGCGATTGTGGACTTACTAGCTTCATTTCAGCTATACCACCGCAAGCCCTTAAGGCTTTTATCAGGTAGTTTCCAGCTACCGCTATCTTTGCCTCTCCACTGGTTTCGGCTGATACCACCATCGAGCCTCTATCCTCTTTAGCCTCGATGGTAACCTTGTTATCGGCTACGGTTAAGGTTAAAGGTCTATAAAGCCCTTTGGTGTTATCGTCAAACCAGATAGCCAACAGGCTTTGACAAGCCTTTACTGCCTCTTTGGTGTCAAAGCTAGCTGTAGCGATAAAATCGCTTGGAAATACCTTGCCATAATCAGGATAGCTACCTTGCTGGCTTGGCAAGCTATACTTGATTAGCTCGGTGTCAATAACCAGCGACTTGGCTAGCAAGCCGCCGTTATCGTTATCGGGCTTTTGCTCGAAGCTAACCTTAACTCGTTTGGCTTTCCTTAAGGCTGGTATTAAGCCTTTCAGGTCATCTCGATTGATTAAGGCTTCAGCCTCTCCAGCCTCGAAGTCAAGGCTAATCTCTCCAAGCGTAAAACCATCAGCACCAATCAAGGTCAGCTTACCATCTTTTTGGACTACCTTGACGCATTGGAGAATTGGTCTAGCGTCATCGGCATCGGTAAACGGTAGCACCCTAGACAAGGCTTCGGCTAGCTCGTTACCGCCAAGATTAGGCATAACAGCGTAGCTTGGGCTTACTCGGACTTGGCAAAAAGAAAACGGTGTCTTGTCTTTAAGCCAAGCACCGTCTGGTATATAGCTCTGGTGATTGCCACAGACTACCTTTAAGCCTTTACCGTTAGCCTGCAATCCGCTAGCACTAACGCCCGCAGGTGTAACCTTGACCACGTTACCGCCTGCCAGAGCTTTGAGATAGCTCCAAAAGCCTTTCCTGCCTAAAGTGGTTTCGCTATCGAATAGCATCACCCTTTCGGCAGTTGCTCTGGAGAGAGCACTTACAAGCCTTTCCTTATGGCAGACAAAGCCATCGCCAGACCGCTTGCCTTCGATATTAAGTTGTTCCGTGTTTCACCTCCGTCTTTCGGCTTTACTGCTAGCCACGGTGTCTAGCAAGCCTCTTATTTGAGCTTGGCTATACCGCTAACCGCTGGCTATAACCTAGCTCTACTAATATATTCTGGCTTTGGGCTTAAAATTCCGCATTATGCGAAGGCTAGCTGATACTTTGATAGCTTTTTTTTGCGCCAACGTTCGAGGTAGTCGTAGTCTTTGCCTTGTAAAGGCTTGCCAGAATAGAGCTTATAGCCAATCTGAATTAGGCGTTTTGGACAGCCAAGCAGCCAAGTTTTAGCGTCAAGCCAAGCGTCTAAGTCAATAGCGTTATCATCGGCTAGCAGATAGCCTAATTCGGTTAAAGTCCCATCTTGTAGCACAATCGGCTTGTTTAGACTCTCAACCTCAATAGCTCTAGGGCATTTAGAATATAGCTCTTTAGCTTTACACTGTTTCCTTTGCGGATTGCTACAATGCCCGCAATCAATACCGTTTAAGCGTCTGTAGTAGTTATGCCAGTATTGCGCTACTGTTAAGCTGGCTATACGGTAAGCCCAAGAGAGGTTATCTGGCTTGTGTCCATTGTTTCTGTCTACCTCGGCAAGCCTTACGATGATTTCCTGTCTTAAGTCCTCTCTATCATCGTATCTGGCTTTGTGTTGAAACTTGTCGGCTATCTCGATATACTGTTGCCAGTCTAACATTGGTTGTCGCCTCTGTTAGATTGCTCCAGCTCGATTGAAGCGTCAGGCTGGAGCTTACCTTTATAATAGGCTTGCCTCTTAAGCTCCGCTCTTACGTCTACCTCTAGCCTCTCGACTACTGGCACAAGGCTTTTAAGCCTTCTGGAGACGCTCTCTAATTCGCCTATGAGCTTGGCTAGCTTTCTAGCTTCAGGTGTTAGCCTTCGTAGTGTCTTTTTACGATATGCCATTACTTACCTTCCTTTCCTTTGTTCTAAAGGCAAGCGTTTGGCTCTGGCTTTGCCTGTTTGGACTATTCGGTTGTTAAGGTGCTAAAACTGTTAGCCTTACGATAGCTTTGTTTCAGCTTCATTGTTACAGAAAATAACCTTTGAATAAACATGTGGAACATATACCTTCCACTGCTCTCTCCCTCCTTTTACTCTGTTGGACAAAATTAGAAGGGCGACCCTGAGGGGTCGCTTTGGCGAGGCTTAAAGCCTCGCTCTAATAGAAGAATAGATAGGGGAACACGCTAGGATGCGATTTTTAGGGGGTATCCGGGGCTAGTAGTATCTTTGGTCACAACCTTGCTTTCAGGGGCATGTTTTAGCCTTAAAATGAGGTAATTTTAAGGCAAGGCCTTGGCTATCGCGGGGAGAAAAAGGCTTAACCGGCCTTGACTTTTCCCCGGCGAGGAAGACTGCCAGGACGGCGGTATGGCTTGGGCCTGGGGCTACGGACTTCTTTAGGGTAGTTGTAGAGGGTCTGGAGAGGATCCTGCCATTCTACTTCTGAGGCAGCTCTACCTTCATCAGTTAGGCGGTAATAGCGTCTCGGCTGGGGAACTTCAATCACAGCCCCTTTTTCTGTCTTCTCAACTCGGGCACCGGGTTTGCCACCAAAAGCTGACATCTCTTGTTCACCAGTAGGCTCTACCCAGCCCAGCTTTTTAAGATGTTGGAAGTACCTGTAAAAGGAATGGGTTCTCATCTTGGTAAGCCTCTGGGGAATACGGCGCTGGGCTTCTTCCAGGGGAAGCTCGATGTCCTGCTCCATAGCCATGGCTACCATATCCTCGGCATAAGCTCGGAGCAAAGCACTCTTGTAAGCAAAGCGGATATCCTCAATGGGGACACCACGTTTCGGGTCAATTACCGGTGACCCGTAAGGGCCAAGCCCAAGAAGGTAATCCTTAATGAATATGCCGGTGTGGAAAGGTCTTAAGAAGCGACCGCGCTCTGGTCTAAGTTGCATTTCTCCACCTATTCTGCTCCGTTTAGCTTATTGGTGCCTGTCCTGCCATGGATCTGCTCCAGAATTTTATCATACCATTCTTTGTGCTCAGCACCGGATAGCTTTCTGTACCGCATTGTGGTGTTTATGTTTTGATGCCCTAAATGGTACTGGAGCATCCTCAACCCATCCCCTGAGTCATCAACCTTGACGGCATGGACAGCAAACGCATCCCTGAGCTTATGAGGACTGACATGATGCGCTTTACCACTGTCGGGATGTACTAACTTTGGTAAGCCAGCTCTCTCGGCGCATTCCTTGACTACCTGAAAAGCCCGGGTGGGGGTAACTTGAAAGATGAGGCCTTTGGTGCGGTCCTTGATAATGAAGTCCTCGAGAAGATTGAGGCTTTCCCTATCAATAGGTATAACCCTTTTCCTTTCCTTCTCCAGAGCCTTAGCCACCGGCTTTTCTACTGAAATGCCACACCCGGGGCAGAACTTGTGGCTTCTGGCTAACTTGACACCGCATTCAGGGCAGGAAAGGTTAAGCCTTGTCTTTAGATGAGCTATGGTAACGGTCTCGTTCTTAAAGTCTATGTCCTGGACCTTAAGAGCAAGAAGTTCAGAAATGCGGCAACCTGTTCTGATCAAGATTCTGATTAGAAGCTTGTCTCTCATGCATGTGGCTGATTCCTCAAGCTCTTCAATTTCTTCCAAGTCGAGGTACGTCTTCATGTTAATGCCTTAATAGCCTCCTTTGGCCTTCTCTCATACTCCCTCAGGACATACTGACGGTAGTTGTAAATTGCCTTATCGGCAGCCGTTTCATATTGTACCATAGCTTTCCACTGTATTTCCCTGTATTTGCGAACGGCATCCCGCATTGACCGAGCATAATTTTCTACCGTTCGCTCCGCCTCCTCCAGCGTCTCCGGCCACCAGCCGTTCACCCAGGGATTGTGCATGCCTTCAGGCCAAGCGGTCTCTGCCAGTTCCCAGGTTGCCTTCCATTCCTCGTCGGTTAACGGTGACTGAGAGCACCTGATAGTCGGACCCACAGAGTAGCCGTGAGTGAGACAATGCCCCTCACTTACCTTGCAGCTCCCGATAAAGATAATCTTCTTGGCCTCTGGTAGCGATACGGACTCACCGGCAGTTAGCTCAGTCCATCTTCTCGGCCTGGGATTGCCACCTGCTATCTTTTGCCATCTTTCATAAGTTATAGGTTCATCAGAAGGAATGTGTTGCCAACTTTCTGGGTCCATTATCTTATCTATCCCTTGTCTCAACTTCTTTACTTCAGCTTCAAACCCTTCAGCTTGACTCTCGGAGAGATTAGCCTGTTTGCTCCAAAAAGCTCTCAAGTATGGTGTGCCGTTCTCGACCGCCCACTTCCTCTCTTTACTGGCCATAGCTCTGAAATAGTCCCTATCATGCTCAAGCCTGCTTATTTGGTCATTATACTTAGATATGAGGCGACCCCTCAGTTCCTCCTCTTTGAATGTTAACTTCCTTTGTCGGAAGTCAGCTTGCTCTTCCCCCCGTCGCTGCTGCTCCTTGGCATAACATTCTTTACAAGTATAAGTCTTATCAAAGTGGTATATCATTTCAGATGACGGAAATAGCCTACCGCATATCTTACAGGGCTTTGGCTCTCTCAGTAGCTCCTCCTTTCTTACGGGATTGCCTGGGTTAGACCTCACCATGCCTACTACCACTGCTCCAGCAAGCCCTATCATCATCGCTGCCATACCGAAGCTCATGAGGTTGGAAGTCCAGTTAGGCTGAACTTGAGCCCCTTGAATGACAACCGCATCGCCAATAGCTACTCCACTCAGCTCACCTGCGTTAACTTCAAGGAAGTAGCGGGCTGGGACATCGCTAGTAATCAGGCAATCAGGCTGAACATTCCGAGCTATGTCAACAACCACTAACGAGCTTGAGATGAAGGCTATATCCAATGGGAAAAGCATAGGCTCTGTTGTTACGGTAATGATAGTTTCATACCCCAGGTCAAATAGCATCCCGGTGTTTGCTGGAATGGATGGGAGGCCGCCTAGCCCTTGAGTTAGTTCAGATGGGGTTGTGGCGACAGATACCTGCCATTGCGTGCTGTTTATTGTTAGTGTGGCTGTTCCTGGCATAGATTCACCTCCTTTCGATAGCCCAACCAATAATGTTCAGTATGGTCAGCGCTGCGATTCCAAGCCACGTTTCCATTATACTCCTTATACTGCTTGTCTTGGAGTAATAATCAAGGCATCAATTACCCCATTAGAGTCATCATTCGTATAAGCCTCAAGAGCCACAGCGAAGGCCATCTTGCCAGAAGCCGCCTTCATGCCTATCTTAGCTGTAGTGGAAGTGCCTATTAGGTCACCAATGGCTATGTCTGTTGTCCCGTCAACCTTCAAGTTGACTGTCTTACCCTTCACTTGCACGTACCCGAAGTTAGTATCTTCTATTGCCTGCGCTACCATGCCGAAAACTAGTTGGTCACCCGCAGTAACAGTAGTTGTTATTTCATTGCCAGCAGCTACGGCCTTGAGCGTTACTACATCGCCAGCGGCTAGAGCTTCTCCCGAAGTGTTTTTCACATAGGCATAGTTTTTCTCCTGAGCTATTTGAACACCCCTGTTGTTGCTGATTGTTGTAAGGGTACCTGCGTCATTAAGAGGGGCGGTACCAAAGCCGTCGTCATACAGGTCGTTGTTGGTGATGAGGTTACCGTCGCAAGTGGCAGTACTGATGTTAATTCCGTATCTTGGTTTTTTAACTAACGCCCCAGCCCGACAGGTATTTCCCTGGATGTTGTTGTAGTCGGAATCACCGGCCACAAATATATCATCTGCAGTATTTGTTGTGACTTGTGAATTGGCTACACAGGTATTTCCAGAAATGGTGTTGTTATTGCTGTTGGGAAGGTAAATTCCAGCGTTGTAGTTCCCCTGGCAGGTGTTCCCAGAGACGGTGTTGTTGTCGCTAGTGTAAAGGCAAATTCCATAAGCTTGGTTCCCCTGGCAGGTGTTACCCGAGATGGTGTTGTTGCCGCTAATGTAAAGGCGAATTCCATTGTTGACATTCCCCTGGCAGGTGTTACCCAAGATGGTGTTGCTATTGCTGCTGTTAAGGTAAATTCCATTGTCGCCATTCCCCTGGCAGGTGTTACCCGAGATGGTGTTGCTATTGCTGCTGTTAAGGTAAATTCCATTGTTGTCATCACTGCCATTCCCCTGGCAGGTATTGCTCGCTATTTGGTTGAAGTCTGAGTTAAGAAGATAAATACCGTTAACAGCATGCCTTTGCGAGTACACATTCTGAATAGTGCTATAGTCCACGTACTCGAAGTAGATGCCGTAGTTGCTGATAGTACCCGCTCCACCATCAATTTGTAGGTCGGCAACTGTTATGCCTATGAGTTCAGTACCAGCTCCGCCAACGGCGCTGAGAAAAACAAGACTGGCAGTGCTAGTGGTCAGGATGGTGTTCCTGCCACACCCCCTGAGAGTCTGATTGAAGTCAAGGTTAATTTGGGCTTCACAATTGTACGTGCCATCTAGTAGTTTGACCTCACCGCCTGTGGCTGGCAGCGCATCAAGAGCTGCCTGTATCTCTACATGGTCATTGACACCATCACACTGATAGTCGGCATTCTCAGGATGGAGACTATTAGATGCAGCTACAACAAGGGTTGCGCACCTAGTATCAACTACTGCAGGGAAATCCTTACCAGTTGCCATAATCTCTTCAATCCTTAGAACTGTACCTTATTTTAGACTCTCTAACTTCACCGGGTGGCCAGCAGAACAGTTAATAGACACTGCGTTCACAGTACCTCCTCCCAAGGACAGGATAACGTGGCCATTCTGTACTACCTTAATGGCACCGTTATCCTGCCTCAGCTGTGCCGCCAACTTATGGCACTTTGGGCAGAAGACGTTCTTCACCTTATGCTTCTAGTCTTCGGAAGAACTGCACGTCGAGTGTCAGAGCTCCAGCTACTACCGTATGCTCAGCAGTTACCTTGATTGCCGTCTTTGACGTCTTGGTAGTTATATGAAGTAGTTTTATGGTCTGCACACCTGCGTACGTCTCCTCAGCGTACTGGACATACGCACCGGCTGCCTTAACCTTCATGTACTGCCGGATAACTACGGTATCACCTGCGGCCATGGGTGTAAGGTCAACATAGCCGTCAAGTAGCCCTTGCTTAGCATCAGTCTTCTCAACGAGTATGTCCTCTGTAGCGGGACCTGTTAGAAGAATGGGAGCTTCAACAGCTACTTCAAAGGCTGGCATCTCATCGATGCGCGCCTTCCTTACACCAGTACCGGCCTCAAGGTCGGCATCCTCACCCATCAGGTTTGTTCTTGGGGTGCCCGTGATGCCGGTCAGCTCCTTAGTTCCATACGCCCAAACCTGGGCTGCAGTAGCTCCTCCTACTTGTGGAAAATCAGGCATGTTTCACCTCCTTTCTAAGATTCCTCGAAGAACTCAAAATCATAATTTCTATATGCACCTCCTGTTTGTCGTATTGTTACTCTTAGTCCGTAGTCTTTTGGCTTCTTGGTTATGTATATGAGCGGGAGAGCTTGAGCGTCCGCATACCCCTCCTGGCCATAAGCTCTCCACGGTCCACCCGGCCGTACTCTAGCGTATTGGGTCAGTGTTATCTGGTCGCCGGCTTGCATGTTTGCCAAATCCAGGTATCCATGAACTAGTGCAGGACTACCTCCATCCCGATAAAGAATCACTTGCTCACTCCCATCGGCTAGGATGCTACCCGCTCCTAAGCTCATTATTCTCCACTTTGATGATGGACGGATTTCGGTGCCCATGGCTAATATTCTCCTGTCACTCTAACACTTGCCGTCCCAACAGGGCACTGATAGAATATTATGGCTATTCGCTCTGCTGCCCCTTGCCGGTCAACAACGGCCGATTCTCCAGCTCCTATAGTGAACTTGTTATCCGGGTAATTTATCGCTATTTCTACCAGGTTTGGGCCGTCATTTATGAAGTTAGCGGTAACCCATGGAGTATTATACACATTGATTAGGTTCAAGCTCTTGAGCACCGCGCTAGCGCTCAAGACCACAGATATTATTTTACCTTGATACGCCTGGACTGCCCTTGTGGTGAGGACAGGGACGAGTATCGCGAGGGCAATAATAAACATCCCCATCGTAAACATAGTATTAACGAGGGACGACTCTTCTCCTTTCTCTTTGCCGAATGCTCGTTCTAAGTCTTTCTCTGCCATGTTATCTCTCTAAGGTGTGAGTAGCTCTCCCTTGGCTTTCCATACGCCAGACTTATTGAGCACATGAGCGCTGAAACAGACACCCCATTCCGTGTTGCCATAGCCGCTACCGTCGGGATATGCGGTCTGACCCTGATTGAGTTCAGCTATCTTTTCTGTGCTGATAGCACTTGGGTCTATGAACCATTGTTTGGCGTTGCCAACAATCCCTACGACGATAGGATACAGGAGCTGGTTGCGCCACACTACAGCTACTTCCATTTGAGTACCTTGAGGAACTGATGGAGGACTACTCGGGTTTAGGACGGCCCAGAAAGGCATTCCAGGATACCAGTACAGGAAACCGGTTATCTCGGCCACTTTACCTTCGTTGTAAAAGTAAGAATCGCTAACGCTACAGATGTATCTGAACCAGTCGCCTTGTGCTAAATAGAAGGAGTTTTGCCATTTCAGTGTAGGGGCCTCATGAGGCAGCTTCCACAACTTTATTGTCGCTTGGGTGTCAGGAGTAACAGCAGGATTAGGCGGTCCGTAGTAGAATGGCCAATTCAACGGCATGTGGAGACTGACTTCATTACCAGGTGGTATTTCTACAGTCCAGAAGTCTGCACCAGTCCCAGTATAGTTTAGCAGTCTTATTTGTATCATAACTTCACCATCCTCATGAAATCTGTAGTGATGAGACGCCTAACTGAGCTGCACCTGTGGTTACAGTCAGCACATTCTTGCAGCCCCACTCAGCATAGTTGGTAACCTTCACCTTAACACCATATCCGGACTTAGCAGCGCACCCTGCGAGAGGCAACCCGGTGACGATGAAGTAACCAGTTACTAGAGAGTCTGGAGAGTTCGGCATGGTAGCGGTAAAGCCTATCTGTGTTGAACCAATCATGTCGAACTCACTAAAGATGGATTGGTAGGTTACTACGGCGTACCCGGAGATGGTTGTCGCCGCTCCCTGCCATTGGTAGTTCACTCTGACGCTCAGTGTCTGGTCCTGCCTCTTAGATATGGAGTTACATGAGATTTGAGTAACCAGTGGGACGAACTGCTGCGCTTTTATCATATCGGCCTCCTTCAACTTATCTCAAAGCTGTTTATATCCAGATGACCCTTGGGTTGAGGTAAAATTTTGCTAATTAAGGAAATCATGATTATGCCTATCATCATGCTCATCATGTTGCCTATGTTGAGTCCCTCTTCATTGTTAGCCACTTAGCACCTCATGCATTAAGATACCCTCGAAAATAGTTATAAGCTTACCGTCGAGCCTTGCTTGCTCGATCGCTGACTGTGTTGGTGCTATGCCCTCAGGAACTAGTCTGTAATACTTCTCGTAAGGCCTAGCCACCAGCTCGGTGCATGTAACGCCTCCGCACTTAATATCCGAAATATAATCGTATGGCACAGGCGCAAATCCATGCGTTAAGCAATACTTGGCTGCCTGTAAGAGCCATATAAAGGCAGTGAAGTAGCCGTAGCAGTGCCTGCCGTAGGATAGCGCCCCATGGACAGCCATCCTTGCAGCAGTCTTATCAGGTACTCTCATAACACGAATGAATCTGCCCAAGTACCAACTTAGCTTACCTACACGGACACCAAACGGTACGTCGCTCTCAAGCACCGCACAATCCCCTGGCATTGGCATCACCACAATCATGTGATGAGCCACATCGGTGTGAGGTTCTGTTG
>Ga0315282_10003759_pt1 | contig 27036 bp, 26 predicted proteins | sample YL17G07_20_MG_FD_203693 | JGI IMG/M metagenome (GOLD analysis project Ga0315282, IMG submission 203693) | Sediment microbial communities from Yellowstone Lake, YNP, Wyoming, USA - YL17G07_20 | ecosystem: Environmental > Aquatic > Freshwater > Lake > Sediment | place: USA: Wyoming | collected...
TTCCGATTTCCATTCCGTTTGAAGATTACGGCTCCACATGACTTTTCGCGAGGCACAGTCCAGCACCTGGCTTTCAGGGAGAGCATTAGCGGCTAATGCTACGGGGTGATTCACACTGTTGATGGGATGGGTGACTTGGTCTCCAGCACGTTACATGTGGTTCTGTCGGAAACTGTATCACGAGCCAACCTGTCAAGCATTTCAATAGTTCCCATGCTGGTTAGCAGTGTTCGCTCCAATCCCTTTGCGCGTCACTATACGACTTCTTCGGGTTGCTCTTCTTGTTGTTCTTCTTCCGGTTCTTCTGGTTCTTGTGGCCCTTCCTCTAAAGTGAATGATACCTTCACGCGACAAACCTCCGAGCTCCAGTGGACGCCCGGCTGGAACTATTAAATGTAACGAATGTTACAACTGCGCAATCGCTAATTAAACAGATTAGAAGTAGGATGAAATGTCAACCATCAATCGAGTTCGAGCACGTGAGATTCTGGACTCACGCGGCAATCCCACCGTCGAGGTTGAGGTTGACTTAGAAAACGAGGTTCAGGGCCAAGCAGCGGTTCCCTCGGGCGCGTCCACTGGGATACACGAAGCATTGGAATTGAGGGACGGGGATAGCGCTCGGTATGACGGGAAAGGGGTTCACCGAGCCGTAGAGCATGTTAACGTGGAAATCTCGAAAGCCATTCAAGGAATGGATGCTCTCGATCAATCAAAGGTTGACCGGGCAATATTGGACTTCGACGGTACGCCAAACAAGAGTCGACTAGGCGCTAACGCTATTCTAGCTGTCAGTCTCGCAGTGGCTAGGGCAGCAGCCAATGTGTCAGGTTTACCGTTGTTTCGCTACCTGGGCGGTCCATCAGCCAACCTCTTACCAGTGCCGATGTTCAACATACTCAATGGTGGCGTTCACGCCAATTGGCAGGGCACTGACTTTCAGGAGTACATGATTGCTCCTCTTGGTGCGCCGAATTTCTCTGAGGCACTGCGGTGGGGTAGTGAGACATATCATGCGCTGAAAGCTCTGCTGAAGGCAATGGGCCTTACTACTGGCGTAGGTGACGAGGGCGGGTTCGCACCGGTTCTCAAGACCAACGCTGAGGCAATCGACTTGATCTTGAAGGCGATTGAGAAAGCCGGTTACAGACCGGGTCAGGACATCGCTATCGCACTCGACCCAGCTTCAAGTAGTTTCTATCACGATGGACTGTATGATCTACATGCTGAGGGTCGCAGATTGACATCGGCGGAAATGGTTGACATGTATGCCGGATGGCTGAACAGATATCCAATTGTTGTCCTCGAAGACGGCTTAGCGGAGGATGATTGGAGTGGTTGGAAATTACTGAACGGAACTTTGGGAGATAAAATCGAACTCGTTGGAGATGATCTGTTTGTCACCAATGTGCAGCGTATTGAAAGAGGCATTGAGGAGAATGTCGCCAACGCCGTCCTGATCAAGCCTAATCAGATTGGCACACTGACCGAAACCATTGCCGCAATCAGGTTGGCACGAAAAGCCGGTTGGGGAGTAATGGTGTCGCACCGGAGTGGTGAAACGGTAGATACTTTCATCGCGGACTTGGCGGTGGCGATGGGTACCGGCCATATTAAGAGCGGGGCACCTTGTCGCGGTGAACGCGTGGAAAAATACAACAGGCTGATCCGTGTCGAGCAACAACTGGGCGATGCAGCCGTATATGCTGGACGCAAAGCCTTCGTACGGTTAACCAGTGTATAAGAGCAATCACGTCGAATTCAAGGGGACCAGTTCGACCGAAAGTCATTCCAGGCATAAGTAGGAAGGCCTGCAGTTCTCTGACGCGGAACCTAAATGCGCAGCTTAGATAGGCCGTAGTGGCGATCGGGAGGATTAAGAGCCCACGTATTTAGAACACAGTCATGCGCCTGAGGATTCACTTTTGGACAACGAGATCTCTTACCAATTTGGACGTATGTTGCCTTAGCGCGGACAGCAACTCCTCACTGTCCTTGCCTCCGATCTTGCGTAGCGAGCGCACGACTTCGCGAATGACGTAGAAATCATTCTCCTCTCGAATGATGGACCTGAAGACAGATATTGCCGACCTGCTGCGAAGGTCACCCAGCAATTGAATGGCCAACATTCGATTCTCTCTAATTGGATGCCGCAACGCTAAGATTAGTTTGTCTTCGTAAGGCAACTGATTATAGTGAGCCAGGTCGTATCGGCAATGGGGGCACACGCTGACATTCTCTCGTATTTCGCTCCAACAGTTTGGACAGAAATGAATCATTGGCGACCAACCTCGCACTCTTGGCCACATGCTGAGACTCAACTTTTGCTTAACGCTGAAAGAAGACGTATGGCGGCTCTGGAGGTGACTTCTGAACAAGCATTTCCAATCTAACGCAAAAGACCTCCTTGCATGCAGTACACCTTACCTCTACAGGGATTAGGAATGGTAGTGTTGCGACATAGTAGCCTGTTGACGTTTCATGCTCATAACCCAACTTGAACGAATTTGGTTTCTCACAGTATGGACATGCCAAGGTCATAACATGTTTCGGTTCAGGCCACATAGAAATTCGTCGATTGACTTCAAAATACACGAATTTAAGATGTATGAGTATCGCGCAGCGGTTCCTATGTGACCTAGTGTTGCATAGCGTTTTTTGGTCTTAGCTATCCAGCCGATTATTTCTACGTTTGCGTTCTGCATAGTTCCGCTGACGAGAACGTGGTGCCCGACGAAGGTGAACGTAGGGGTAATTCAGCAGTCTGTTAGAATTCGCGTATCACTGTTTGATTACATCGTGTTCATAAGACCGTGGCCAGCTATGGACCAACGACCCGGGTTGTCTGAAGTCCAAAGTCTGCAATTCGCCCAAGATAACCGAAATCGGTACCTCGCAGAGTTGAAGGAATTTCTTTCGATACCCAGCATTTCAACTCTTTCTGAACATCGCTCCGACATTCAGCATGCTGCCGAATGGTTGCTCCAGCAACTGAGAACCCTGAGTTTCCGCAACTCAGAAATCATCCCCACCAACGGTCACCCGATCGTATTCGGTGAATGGTTCAACCCATCAAACAAGCTGACCGTACTTATCTACGGTCATTATGATGTTCAACCAGCTGATCCACTTGAGGAGTGGGATTCGCCACCATTCGAACCCACTGTACGCGGTGACGACATTTACGCCCGAGGAGCCTCAGACATGAAAGGCCAAGCTCACGCGGTCCTGAAGGCACTCGAAGCTTGGCTTCAGAGGGGCGACTTACCGGTAAACATTAAGATTCTGTTCGAAGGAGAAGAAGAGATTGGCTCACGCAATCTAGGCGATTTTATTGACAAATACCAGGAGAGGCTGCGCTGCGATGCAGGCCTCAATGTAGATTCAGGAATTATCAGACCTGATCTTCCTTCGCTAGTCTATGGCCTGCGAGGCACTGTGTATCTCGAGGTATCGGTCCACGGTCCAAGCAGCGATTTGCATTCAGGTCTCTTCGGAGGAATTGTGCATAACCCTGCGCATGTCCTGTGCGAATTACTTGCGGGCTTGCATGACAGAGAAGGCCGCGTCACTCTCCCGGGGTTTTACGACAATGTACGTGTTTTGACGGATAAGGAACGCGAGGAGCTGGCACATATTCCTCAGTCCGACGAGGAATGGGTCAGGATGGCTGGCGTTCCACAACTCTACGGAGAAAGAGGATTTACCACAATAGAACGACTTGGTGCTCGTCCCACCCTTGACGTCAACGGTCTCCTTTCAGGATTCACGGGTCAAGGAGCTAAGACCGTGATCCCGCCTAGAGCAATGGCCAAGGTCTCTATGCGTCTGGTTCCCTACCAGAACAATGATGCCGTTATTGACGAATTCAAGAAATACATTCACAATAATACTCCTGCCACCGTCAAGTCCGAGGCTAATGTGTTGCAGAGTGGCCCTTATGCTCTTATTGATCGTGAAACCCCTTCGATGCGCGCAGCATCGGCGGCCCTTGAAGCAACTTTTGGAGTAAAGCCTGTCTTCAGACTAGAAGGTGGAAGCGTGCCGGTTGTAACCTTGATCAAAGACAAGCTGGGCGTAGATTCGGTGTTGATGGGCTTTGGGCTCCCTGATGATAACATTCATGCGCCCAATGAAAAATTGCACCTGCCCACCTACTATCGTGGGATCGACGCGTACATTCGCTTCTTCGGCTTAATTGCCGATCAAGCGAAACAAAGGTACGACACGTAGCGGTCAGAAGCAGAACCATCGTTTTACGACAGTTTCTCTCGAAACGATCCATTCGAGCGACCAACTCTTAAGCGGTTCACTAGGTTTCGTTGTCAGCGAACTGAGTAAGGTTCTCCTCAAGAGACACAGATAGCTTAGACTCTACCTTTCACTCGGCTAAGCGTGAAAAGACGGAAAGGGCTGAGTCCAACAGTCCATCAATCGCCTCCTTCGCGGACCAAACTACGGAGAGCCTTGTGTATGCCCATAATCGCCAACGGTGAGCCGAGCGTTGCAAGTCCTCCCTCGGTCGTTACATTCTAATCTCGCCGTATCGGATGAGGTTCAGTGCGAGTTTGAGAAGATGAATCGCTCTCAAGAATCCTACAGGCAGAGAGTATCGCAATTTCAATAAGAATCGAGGATATTGCCTTAGCACCCGAAGCGTTCGCGCGCAACGGAATGACACGCATAGGTCAGAGGCTTGGATCGTTGGTTAAAACAATCGCAATTCTTGGTTTGGAAAAAATCGGAATGATAGAGCCAGGAGACGATCTGGGCTAAGTCCAGCGTTCATGTCAGGCTACGGGGGTGTTCTTTGCTGGTGTCAGGGCAAAGGTATTTGGCTATGAGGCCGTGGCCGCCCCTGACGTCGGATTTGAAAGCTGTGCTCGTACAAATTGTCTTGAGGGGCACTCCGATTGCCCTAGGGGCTAGGCAGAAAGCGACTGGGCATTTCACGAATGGCATTCGTCCGAAAATCTTGGCCCTTGCCAAACTTGGATGCTTCATGGTGATTCCTCCGAACTCTACGGAACGGTCTGCCCTCCTCGACCTGACCCCCAGTGGGTGGGTGCAAGCATTATGTGCAGACGACAGAGTCTGGATTAATTCCAGCAAAGCGCTCTCACACCTTAGAGACAAGATGCCTAATCTCACTTCCTGTTGGCCGACTCTTACCCGTGCTTCAAGGAAAGCTTGTCTCAGAATCCTCGCTGATTCGGTCCGGTTCACAGTGAGCAACAGAGAGTGGTTTGCATCGAATACGTGGGAACCTTTTGAACGGTATTTTGTCTTGGCAACTTTCAAATGTATTGACATGACTGAGAACGACCGAGAACGAATTCTCAGCGCCGTTCGTAGTGATTTGTCAAGTAAGGACTACTTCGTACGGGCAATCCGAGAGCTGTTTGAGCACCATGATGTTTCAGCGGAAGAGCGCAGGCAGATGATGCGTGCATTGCGACCACAAGGGCATAAGCGCTAGCATAGGGCACGCGTCTCTTGATTTTCCTCTCGCAACGGAAGCTACCTGGTTCGCTTAGAGAGTTTACTAGACGCTCCCTCATAGTGTCTTCTCAATGATAGCCTCATATGAGGCCTAACGTCCTTGACTGGTGGTCAGTGACAAGAACGCATCTTCAAGCGTCGGCTCCCTAGTGTTAATGGACTTTATTTTGGCCCCGGTCGCGAGCAGAGTTTTTGCAACATCCTCGATGAGACTTTCTCTTCCACTACTTGTGATCTGTAATGTGGGATCTACGTAATTGATGATTACCGATCCACTCAAACCTCGGATATTGTCAACCTGCTCCGACGATAAGCCAGCAGCCTCAATTTCTAACACGGATAATTCGTTTACGCGATGTTTCAATTCGCCAGGCGTTCCTATCTGAATCAACTTTCCTTCCATAATAATGCCGACTCTATCGCATAGCTTCTCTGGTTCGTCCATGTAATGAGTAGTCCATATCACCGTCACGCTTTGGTCGCGGAGGCTGCGAGCGAAATCTCGGAGAGCGATTGCGGTTTGAGGGTCTAGACCTGAGGTCACTTCATCCAGCAAGAGAACCCTCGGATTGTGAAGCAAGGCGGCGCAGATCATCACCTTCTTCGCCATCCCAGTTGAGAGCGTGTTGAAGAGTCGCTTTGCCTTCTCTTTGAGACCGAACATTTCCAACAGCTCGGTTATTCTTTTCTCTGCCATCCCTTTTGGAAGAGCATACAAGGTGCTGAGGTACTTGAGGTTCTCTTCGACAGTGAGTTCCTTGTAGAGCGCAACGCCATCTGAGACGACTCCGACCATTTGCCTAACCTTGTCAGACTCTCGGATCATATCATGCCCGACTACGAGCGCTTTGCCACGGCTGGGCTTCACGAGTGTGGAAAGCATTCGGATGGTCGTGGTCTTTCCCGCTCCGTCAGGCCCCAGAAGACCAAAGACCTCTCCCATCTTCACCTCCAAGTTCATGTCACAGACCGCCCCAAAAGAACCGAAATTCTTGGTCAATCCCTCGGTGACTATGGCTCTTTCAGACATCCGCTCACGTCCAGTCCTGAAAATCCAACGATGTGAACTCTCGTGGGCTAGAATAGCCGCTCGCTGCTTCTTATATAACTGTAACGCTGGTTACATGCCACGATGTTCTTATCGTAGCCTAGAAAGCAGCGCGGACGAAGGCATGTATAGAAAACTGTGCGTTCAATTGGAGGTCGCCCGGTTGACAAGCATAATTCGGTCGGCGTTGTCAAAAGTATCTTGGAGAAACTCCAAGATGACCAGTGGCCGCCAAACTAGAGGAGACCATCATCAGATCGATTTTCATCGCATGGACCTCGAGGATGCCTTCGGGGAACGCGGCTGTCCAGTTTGTACGCTTCTGAAGAGGTATGATGTTCGAAGCCTCGATTCGCTCTTGTATGAGTTTGTGAAAGGGCTGATTCTTCTTGGCTCAGAGGACTTAGAAAAATCTCCGGAGAACGCTTCACATCACCCACCCAAAACACCGCTGTGATTTCGCTCAGTAGGCGCTGAGAACAACTCGCCACGGTAGAAATGTCATGATGGGCGATGTCCCCCAATGACGAACAGTTACCCGCCTTTTCTCTGAATAGTAGCGTCCATCCGGTTCGCTAGTGTACGTCCTCTGCACTATTCGTTTGGTTGTCATCAAATTGCTGCAGATCAGCTTCTTAACTAAGAAAATTGGAAATTACGACACGCACAACAAACAACATGTGCGCCATTGCGACCTGCTCGGATTCCACGATGCCTTCGCGACTTGTTTGGACAATGGTCTCCGCTTAACTGACCGAGTGATTCACGCAAATTCGTATCTTGACCACATTGGCAACAGTCGTAGAGGAGCGATAACAACTAGTCAATGAAGTCTTCTGCCTTTTGTGGCTCTGGCGGGAGGCCCTTGCGCTTACGGACATCTGTGATGACCTGCGTCACCATGGACTGCGGGACAGGTGCCCAGTGAGAGAATTCCAATCCCCAGAAGGCTCTTCCTTGCGAGGCACTCCGCATGACCTCAGATAGGTCGAAAGTCTCAGCCGTCGGGAGCTCTCCGACAACGTACACTAAATGTCCACGCTGCTCGACCGAGACGATTTTACCACGTTTCTGCGAAATTACGCTGGTCGCTGCGCCTAGGAGTTCTGGTGGAACCTTCACCGTGATCTTTTGAACTGGCTCCAAGAGGACTGGGTTAGCGTTGAGGAATGCAACGAAGAAAGCCCTGCGGCTCATAGGCATGATTTGGGCTGGGCCTCTGTGGACTGGGTCTTCGTGAAGTGAAATGTCCGTAATCTTCGCTTTGACTCCACGGATTTGCTCGTACGCGAGTGGGCCTTCCTTGATGCCCCAGCGGTAGCCGGCGATGACCATTTCCTTCACTTCTTGCAGGAACTGCGCTCCTTTTGTTACCTCGACCAACATGTTACTTCCTTCGTCAACGCTCCAGACGCCACGGGCCTCATCCGGAGACCAGCCTTCGTCACGTAGAATCTTGGCCATTTCATGGCGGTCCTGGTACTCGCCAACCTTCCCTTCCTTGATCATGTTGACAATCTTGTCCGGGAGCGGTTCTATGGAGAGGTAGATCTTGTTGTGCTTGTTGGGGGATTTCCCCTCAACTGGTCCCGCCGCAGTCCTGACGCTTTCGCGATAAATCACGATTGGGTTCGATGTCACGATTTCAAGCCCAGTCTTGGTGATTAGGGTGTTGGCTATTTCTAGGTGAAGTGTTCCCATTCCCGCGATGAGGTATTCGCCCGTTTCCTCATTGATTTTGGTTACAAGGTTCGGGTCTTCGATGCTGAGCTTTCTGAGTAGGTCGACGAGTTTGGGAAGGTCACGGCTGTATTTGGGCTCAACGGCCATCGTGACGACCGGTTCGGTTATGTAGTGAGCTGCCTCGAATGGGGCTATGTCTTTGATTGTGGAAAGGGTCTCGCCAGCCCTTGCTGCGTCAAGTCCAAGGAGCGCCGGGATGTTTCCGGCGCTAATGGTTCCAATAATCTCCCTATACGGCCCCATGAAAATGCAAACTTGCTGAACGCGTTGGTCTTGGCGTGCTCCAAGAAGGTGGAACGTTGAGCCTTCCCTAATGGTTCCAGAGAATAAACGCCCACTCGCCACAACTCCTGCCTGTGGGTCCACGATTATGTTGGCGATTGCCATGACGACGGGACCATTGTCGTCGCAGTTCATCATGGCTTGGCCAACTTCGCTGTTAATGTCTCCCTTCCAAATTCTCGGTATACGGTACTTTTGCGCGTGGTGGGGCGGGGGAATCGACTCGATAGCCATGTTGAGGATGGCTTCGTGAAGCGGCGCGCGTCCAACCAGTTCGCCCACCGTATCATTCGCATAGGCGTCAACGACATCCGAGAACTTTATCCCCTTCGCTTTCGCCATCTCAGCGTTAAAGCCCCATTTGTCCTTGGCGGCACCAATTGCAACCGTGTTAGTCGCGAAGCTGACTTTCCACTCTTCACGATAATCGGGTTCCGCGTACAGGTCTATGAGCCCGTTGAATTCGGTTATGATCCGTCCAATTCGCTCTTGGATCTGTTCAGGGGTTAGCCTCAATTCTTTGATGAGCCGATCAATCTTGTTAATGTAAAGCAGAGGTCGGACGCGTTCCTCAAGCGCCTGCCTTGTAACGGTCTCAGTTTGAACCATGATCTCTTCGACCGAATCTACAACCACAACTGCGCCGTCAATGGCCCTAAGGGAACGCGTTACCTTGCCCGAAAAGTCCACGTGCCCAGGCGTGTCAATTAGGTTAATCACGTATGCAGTGCCGTTTCTCTCATGGAGCAAACTCACGTTGGCGGCCTTGATGGTCATCTGGCGTTTCTGCTCTTCCTCCATGTAGTCTAGCGCTAGCGCTGTACCAGCCATGCCGGGTGACAGAAGACCAGCAGCGGCAAGGAGGAAGTCGCTCACAGTCGTCTTTGCGTGGCGTCTTTCTGACGCCGTTCCGTGGTCGACGTGGGCGATGATTCCCATATCTTCCGGACGCAGGAATCAAACTACGCCATTCGGATTTGGTCCTTGTTCGCTATAATCTTCATTATATCTGTCGTAGCCTTGTAACGAGGCAATTCTCCTCAACCCTGAAATCTGTTTGGCACCATGACTCAATGTCATTTATGGATTTCTATTGCTCTCTGAAATCTTAGTTTGTTGCCCGAGTTGAATGTAACGAACGTTACACTTAATACGGACTGACGTTTGCGCCCAATGAGCGTCCGAGGCGTCTGCGGTGAAGGTGTTACTGATTTCAGATGTGCACGCGAATCTGGAGGCCTTAGAGGAGGTTCTGAATCATACGAATGTGGATGAAACCGTCTTTATGGGAGATGCTGTTGATTATGGTCCGAATCCTGTGGAGGTTTTTGATCTCCTCCGTTACATCAAGGCCAAGAGAGTTCTTGGAAACCATGATGCAGCAGCCTCGTTCAAAATCGACTGCCGAAGCAGTCCGCCAATGCATAAGGCATCCGTGGCAACTAGGGAAATGATAACTTGCAAGCTGACGCCGCGCAAGTCACTTGATCTTCTAGGGAAGGCTGAACGTAAGCTTAACCTTGAGTACGACGGGCTGATGATACGAGCGCTTCATGCTGCACCCGGTGATGAGCTCTACAAATATCTTACAAGGGACGAAGCTGAGAAACTAGACATGGGAGGCGCCGACCTAATGCTGCTTGGTCACACGCATATGGCCTATGAGGTAAAGAATGATACAAGCTGGGTAGTTAATCCTGGTAGCGTCGGGATGCCCGCAGATGGCGACCCTAGAGCGTCATATGCAATACTCGATACGAATACGAGACATGTTACCTTTGGAAGGGTAAAGTACGACATCGAAGGAGTCGTCTCAAAGCTCCACAATATTCTGGGTCAAGATAATGAAGTGTTCGAAATCCTCGAGGAGTCCCTTCGTACGGCTCGTCGGTAGCCGAGATGGCTCGTGAATGACGATGGTTGACTACTGGCGCGACCTTGAGACCGGACCACAACCGCCAGAGGTCGTATACGCTGTGATCGAGAATCCGAAGAGCACTGAAAACAAATACGAGTATGACGTGAAGAAGAAGACCATCGTACTGGATCGGGTGCTCTACTCTGCGATGCACTATCCTGGCGATTATGGTCTCATTCCACGCACGCGTGACGAAGATGGCGACCCACTTGACATCCTAGTCCTAGTAACGAATCCCACCTTTCCCGGGTGCATTATGACCGTTCGCCCCATTGCGCTCCTTCGCATGGTCGATGGCGATAAGGCAGATGATAAAATTCTGGCTGTGCCGACGGCGGATCCTCGCTATGCGCAATACAAGGATATGGATGACGCCCCAGAACATATTTTGAAGGAAATCGCTCATCTATTTGAGACGTACAAGGTCTTGGAAGGTAGAACCACCAAAATCTTGGGTTGGGAGAACGTAGAGGCTGCCAAGGCAGTCATCAGGCGCTGTCAGGAACTTTATCGGCACGGAGCAACATAGCATTGTTAGATGCGGAAAAGAAAACTTCACATAAGGATCTTTTCCAATAAACGGTTTCATGCTTTCGTCGTTTACGTTGGATGGGAAGGCATGTCGCTAGTTTTTCATGGAGCCGCTGAAAGCGTTGGATTGCTTCCAAGTGTATGATCATTTTTCAGCTCGCTAACAATGGATGCACCATCTATGTTCTGAACTACGAGCACGTGACTATTGTCGGTCACGTTGACCTCGCCAGGAGTGACAGCGACGTATTGGGAAGGCCTCATAGACTGCGCGGTTGACACAATCAGCTCGGTTACAACTTCGCGGCTCATTGGATCCATGTGCACGTCGAATTCGTCTATGGCCCTGAATGGAGAGGTGATGTCTTGTTGGAGTGCCAGAAAAAAGGCTATGATTGCTATGCTCCGCTCTCCTCCGCTTTGGGTGAACGCATCCAACGCAATGGGCTTGTTGCCCTTGAATCCCGCCAGCACCTCCAACCCGTATTTCTCAATGTCTCTAGATGATATCAGTCGTATATCTCCAACCGCGCCGACCTTTCTGAGTATCTCGTTATATTTGCTCGTTAGCTCTTCTAGGAAATTGGATAATATCTCCTGCCATCTTGATAGGCGCTTGTCCAGTTCGTTTGAAACTTCTTGTCGACTTCTTGCAACTTGCTCTGCTTTCTGCCGCAGATCATCGTAAACCTTGGCGTATGATGAGTACATTCCTTCAATGTCGTCGGATAAAGTTGCAAGTGGTTTTAACTGACTTTCTAGATTAGTGATATCCAGCATCACATCGAGCGTCCTCCTCGGCGATTCGACAGGCGGGCCAGCTTTTTCAGCAGAAGTGACAAGAGGTTCAAGTTCCACGCTCGTTAGTCGTACTTGAGCTTGCAAATCCGCAACTTCTTCCATAAGCAAATTCCTCTTAATACTAAGAACCTCCTGTTGAACGCTTGTTTCAATAATCCTCGATAACGCATCTTCGAGGCGGCTGTTAGTTTCCGAGATCTTCTCGCTGAGCTCAGTCATTCTCTCCTTCAATCCGCTAAGCTTTCTTTGTGATTCGTCCGCTGTCTGCGTCCAGGAAACCCCTAGCCTACGTAGGAGCTGCACTTCGAGCTGCCTCACGACTCCTTGTTCTGTCTCTAAAGATTGGAAGTCTTGCAGAAGATTCCTCGCCCACTGAAGGTTCACTTCGTGAGTCGTGATCTCCTTCACAAGCTCAAGACGTATTTCCTGCAATTTTGTCCTGTCTGGCTTTAGGTCTTCGAATTCTTCTTGACGTTTTTCCTTGGGGATGGCAAGTTCTTTGATGTTGTTGCCGAACGATTCAATCGACCTTGTCTTCGTTTCGATTCTGGATTGCAAACGCGCGAGGACTTCTTTCCGCTTGTGAATCCTAGCCCAAAGGAGTTCTTGTCTTAGCAGTTCTAGCTTTCCTTCGAGTTGCTTTTTCTGCAGCAATCGTTCGTACTCGCGCTTCCAGTAGTCGTGGGTTTCCTTGGTGGATTCAAGAAGCTTTGCGAGGGATTGCTCTTCACTTGTTACACTCTCTAAGCGTTTCCTTGCATCTAAGACCTCTTCTCTGTACGATTGAAAGCCGACTGCTTCCTCGAGCATGCTGAGTTTATCTTGGGCACTTACCGCCGCGAAACGTCCGACCATAAATTGATGCATTATTACTAGAAAATTGTCAGGGTTCAAGCCTATCGTTTTGAGGATGTCCGTGATGGTAGACTTCGCTGCTGGTTTGTCTTGAAGAAGATAGTAATATGCGCCGTCGCGCTTTAGAACACGGGTAATCGTGACTGATTCTGTATGAAATTTGGGAAACGTGCGCTCGTGAGCATTATCGAGGATTAAGGTGATCCTGGCCTCATCGGTGTTCCACCTGACTAGGTCGCTTAAGCGCTTCGATCTCTCAGTGTAGGTCTGACCCAAGACCACGGAAATTGCCAACACAATCGACGATTTACCCGCCCCGTTTTGTCCGCAAATTAAGTTAAGCCCGGGGCCTAACGGTACGTACGCATTCTCATAAGACATGAAATTCGTGAGGACTACGCCCTTCATCATCTGGTACTAACAACCATGGCACTCTGAGGTCTGCTCATCGTTGCGTAAAAAGGTTCAGGATGGATGTAACGCCCGTTACGTTTAAATCACACAGCAGACGGTGGCCAAACTGGCGATCTGGTTTTGTCCGCTGAACAAGCTCAGACAGTACGCCAAAGATGGCTTATAATCGGAGAAAGGGGCTCGCTTCCAGAAGACGTATCTCGGTTCTTGAAGCGTCAGGAAAGCCGAGCCATGGAGTCAATCGCGGTGATTTCGGGTGAGTTTGTGCGCAAAGACGCCGACTTGAGTCTCACAATAATCAGGACGCTACTCGAAGATGGTATGAGAGTCTACTACACGCCCGTCTCCCTGCCGAACTTACTCGTGGACGAAGAAAGGGTCTTCGAAATACACGGTTCAACTGTGCATGAAGCCCAAGGAGTAAACGGTCGAGCAATTCTTCACGAAGTGAAGTGGGCACTCTCCAGGAAATATCTGATGGTCTCCGGAACCGTTGAAACCATGGAATTTCGGGAACCGAGTGAAGTATGGTTTCGTCTTCGAGACAACTTTGGTTATCGGAACGTGGTCCTCGAGTCTGCAGGGAGAGGTGACGTCGGGATAGGAGACTCACTCAAGGTCATAGGATTCTACTTCATTGGAGAGAGGGATTTTCCTGTGGTCGAGGCAGTATGGACCGAAAAATGGGATAGAGGCATATTCCAAGTCTCTAAGTAGTGCTGTTGGTAGGCGTAAGGACATGGGCTGGGTTCTTTACGAGAAATTTTGTGGCCTATGCGCCCAGACTTTTTCTTGGCGGTAGAGGATGCAGACTTTAGGCATGTTCCGCGACTCAGTGAAATGAATCAACAGGCAGTTTGCAGAATGGAGAGAACTGAGTCGGGAGAACAGTAAGCTTGTCCGCTTCACCGGCTTTTGAGATGAATTTTCGCAGTGGACATCATTTCGAGTTCTTCTGCCCAAGCTTCACTTCGAATGGCGGGATTACAGACTATGTTATGAGGCTTTTGCAACAGAGAAGATTTCATGGTGGTCTCAAGATATCATGTTGTAGTTCTTTTGGCGTCCGAGCGTGGATTTCCAACGGAGTTCCATGGAAAACGCTTGTAGCTGAAGCATTCACCCTGCAGAGGTTTTACGATCTGGGTGCGGAAGTTGGGTGGTGCTCCTACCTTCAGACAAATCATATTCTTGTTGATAGAAAGATTGCGTACACTCAGGAGAAAGAAAACGCAGGCTCGTTTAGAGCAGTCCCGATTGATTTGCTTGTTTCACGACTGCCATCCACTCAAGGATTCTTTCGTACGATCAAGGGTAAAGTTGTACTCATCCAAGAACTGTCTGATATGAAACCATCCGATGTAGACCTGTTTGTAAGGTTAGAAGAGGAAGGAAATTCACAAGGGAAACAAAACGGCGGACAATCGAGAGCAACAGTCTCTTCGCTCGGGTCACCGATCTTCCTTCATTCAGAATGGCTGCCAAATCAGCTAGCCTATGGCGACATTGTTAGAGTCTCAGGAATTGATAATTTTGCAGGTGAGGGGATTTTGGGCGGTTACGCTCCGGCAGAGCTTTTCTACGAAGGTATTTCGGTCGGCGTCTTAGCTAAAGGAAATCCAGCTCAGTGGGTGCATCATAGGAGATTCCGGTTTCGGGATGAAGTCGAGAATCTGATAAACAATGATCCAAGGTTCTCAATTCAGTCGCAGCATCTATCTAATCGAAAGAAAAGAGATGCATGGGTTATGTGGGCTTTCAAGGAGACAAAGAAAGTCATCAAGGCTCAGGGATTAGTTATGCAACCATTAGGTGACTCATTGATTATGCACGAACTGAACGCTCGACTGACTAAACGAGTTACGCAAGCCGAGCATCTTGGTCCATTTGAAGTCATGAAGATACTTGTTCGTGAGGTCGCAGGAAAGATATCTTAGATTTCCCAGTTACATCCGTACGTCCCAGAGCGCTTGTTGCCGAAAGTGCGGTTGGCCGTTCTCGATAGGGTATGGATAAGATGCCGGTGGAGAGGTATGACTCGGAATTTCAGGAATTATCTTGCAGACTGATTGAAACGGTCAGACTCTCACTAGAACAGAGAAAGGCGTTGTGACCTGAAATAGTCTGAAAGCATATTTCTTACAACCACTAGCGCTCTCAACCCTTTGACCTGCCTTCGGCCTACCCAAACATACTCCTTGGCTTCTCTACTTACCGTTGGCGGATCCGTAAGAGCCATTGTCTTACAGCAGACCATTACATGGTGGAGGCTCCTATCATCCGTATTGGTGAAATCATCGTAAACCCCGAGGGATCCTTCTATCTCGATATCGAGTCTTGTTTCTTCTCTAACTTCACGCTGCACAGCGTCAATGACATTTTCATTCGTGTGAACATAACCCATCGGAACTACCCACATGTTGTGGTAGGGCATGTTGCCCTCCCATATTACGGGTACCTTGCGGTCTTTCCTCTGTACGATGGCTGCCACGCTATGGACAACATTGGTAGCGTAAGCTTCGAGCCGTTTCGATTCCAAACCTATTCCTTCAATAGTAGCGTCAAAGTCCCATTAAGCTTAGTGAAAGCCGTGAAGAATCTCAAGACTTCAGGCTGGTTGTTGTTCGGTTACGATGTTCCTGAGGAACCGTCTAGAATCAGGGTTCGAATCTGGCGGCAACTCAAGGGTTTGGGGGCGCTCTATCCTCAAATGTCATTTTGTATTCTGCCAGATTCTTCCGAGGTGCGTTCACGTCTAAGAGATCTTACCTTAACCATCAAAAACTATGGCCCCAAAATAATCCTCCAAGCCAGGGCCACGAACAAGCCTTACTTGGACACCCTGTTGACGCTCTTCAAAGAGGATATCGAAAAAGAATATCATGAGCTAGCCGAGGAATGTGATGAGTTTTTACAAGAAATCAAGAAAAACGTGAGGACAGGGAATGTGACGCAAACCGAAGTTTCAGAGCTAGAAGAGGCGCTTGAAGGCCTAGAACGATGGTTAACTAGGATCAAAAGCAGAGACTTCATAGGATCAACGGCTGAAGGGAAGATTCACAGACTCCTTAACCGTTGCCGCAGCGCCTTGCTAAGCTTCTCCGCGAAAGCCCAACCGAAGCGAATGAGCGAGATACCAAAAGGTCACAGGCAGTAGTTCAAGCTGGCGTTACGATGGTTTCTTTATCACGACCACCGAACGCTTGCAGCTATTGGCAACTTTCTGCGATACGCTTCCGAGGACTGCTGTGGCGAGCATACCCTTTCCACGCGTCCCAACCAAGACTAGGTCGGCATCCACTGTCTCGGCGTATTCGCAAATCTTCTGCGCTGGCTCGCCATGCAGAACCTTAGATTCTATGAGTATTGCTGCATGATTGAAGTATTTCTCAATGAGACTCTTGTGGAGAGAGGCCAACTCTCTTGTTCATCGATTTCTGTTGAATCGACTTCCCCTTCGGCAGTAAACAGACTCGGCACGTTCACAACACTGAGAATGGTCACGTCCTAACGTTCGGTTGACATAGGCCCCGAGTTGTTGGTAGGTGAGGCAGCCCTCAATTCCTCAAGCAATTGATCGTTCATTTTCAACAGAGCGCCAATATGCTGATTGAGGATATCAATATCGGTCTCTGTCATCGTACCGTAACCTGTGAGTTTCTGGGGCATACAATCTTCGAGGACTGTCCAGACCACGGAAATAAGGGAATGTACCCTCCAACTCGCTGACTCATGTTCCGTTTCAAGATTGAACATCTCCTTCAGCAAGACAATCTCGCTAAACATGGAATCAATGAGTTTCAACATGCGTGATTTGACGGTTGGATAAATGTCGTTCCTAGTTAAGTGCATTATCGATCGTTCCTTCGGACGTTCGAACATCTGAATTATCATGTTCAGATTCTTTTCTACGATGTAGAGACCGCTTTTGACAGCTGACGCGACGGTTTCTTCCATTGCGATTCATCTTAAATGGAGTCGCTGAAGTGTAGCGGTCGTTACATTTTAATCTCGCCATCTCGCGAGGAGGTTCAGTGCGGAGTTAAACAGGGTCATGGAGGCAACGATAAGCTGATCGACTTTTGGCGTGATCTTGACACGGGCCCTAATCCTCCCATGGAAGTGTGCACGATAGTAGAGAATCCGAAAGGCACGGAGAACAAATGCGAATATGATGTGGACAAGAAGGCGATCGTTCTGGACCGAGTTCTCTACTCTGCTATGCATTATCCGGGAGATTACGGTTTTATCCCTCGCACACTCGACGAGGATGGCGATCCCCGTGACGTACTGGTGCTGGTGACACATCCAACCTTCCCGGGATGCGTGCACACCGTCCGACCAATCGGCCGTCTGCATATGTTGGACGGAGATGTAAGCGATGATAAGATTCTAGCCGTGCCCGTAAATGATATCCGCTTCGCAAGGGGTCGTCGCTGACCTTGCTCATGTAGAAGCCCGAAATCGAATCACAATGAAATACTCTCTTGGGAATCGCTGTAACGGGCTGTATTTTACCGGAGGAATATTTATAGAGCTATAGCTATAGTCTTATAGCTTATGACGACCACAGTTCAAGTTCGTGAAGACACTCGTCGCCTTCTTGACCGACTGAAGCGACAACTTGGGCTTGCGAGCTATGACGAGGTCATCAGAAAGCTCATCAGGTCCAAAGCAAACCATCCGGAATCGCTTTTCGGCGCGTGCAAGGGTTCACATCACTTTGTGAGGGAGACAGAGGACGAGCACGTCATCTAGCTTTGTGATCGATACCTACGCTTGGGTCGAGTACCTTATTGGCTCCAGAATCGGCACCAAAGCCAAGGACTACATCGAAACAGGTCAAGCTCTGACTCCTTCGATTGTGCTAGTGGAGCTACGCAAATGGTATCTTCGGGAAATTGAAGAAGGACGCAGATCTGAGCGAGAAATGCAACTCCATTTTCAGTTCATAGAATCCGTTACGGAGGTCGTTCTGTTGGACACATCTCTCGCCTTGAAAGCAGGCGAAACCGATTTTCTCATGAAGAAACGAGTCAGAAATTGGCCGATCGCGGACTCCGTAATCTACGCAACTGCTCGATCTCGCGCCGCGCAAGTCGTAACGGTAGATCCGCACTTCAGAGGTTTAGAGGAAGTAATCTTCTTAGTGTAGCGCAAATCGTGGTGGCCTCGGAGGGATTCGAACCCTCGATAACGAGGGCTCGGTGCGCTTTCTTGCCGGTTTAGTGGGGCGGGTGGGATAGGCCCCCTGATTGTGGTGGGGCCAATTCCTCTCTTGCTAGCCTCCAGCCCGGATATTGTAGGTTGCTTAGCACCGTCACAAGAGAAAATACGCTGAGAACCTTTTTCAGAGAGTCAGACATTGCTGTGTTGTGTGGGAGTATGGTCACGGTAACGGTGCCAGTGGAGATCCCCGCGGAGATCCTTGAGCTTGCGGAGCGGAGCGGCATTTCTCGGGAGAGGATGAGCGCGCTCCTGAGAAGCTTCGCCGTGTTGGAGGTTCTAGCCTCGTCCTCCAAGTTGAGCATGAAAGACGCGGAGAAGCTGTCCAGTGAAATCAAGATCTCCGCTTGGAAGAGGCTAAGCCAATACAAGCGCTAGTTCTTGATACAAACATTCTGATCTCTTCTTTAGTCAGATCGAAAGGGATCACGAGAGTTAGTGTTACGATTCTACTTCATGACGAGAATCATAAGGCCGTGGCCCCGGCTGAGGTGATTCAGGAGCTGAAAGACCACGCTCAAGATATTTGCGGCAAAGCAGGCATTACGTAGTAACATCTTGAGAGAGCCCTAGACCAGTTGCTGGAGAATGTTGAGCTTGTGCCACTTTCGGTTTATGGTAGCAGGCTTCAGGAAGCGTTGCAATCCGTCCGAGATGAGAGCGATGCTCCGTTTGCGGCGCTGGCACTTGCTAGATCGCCATCAATAATTGTCACTTACAACAAGAGACATTTCGACTCTAGACGGCTCTTGCGCCGCAGGGTGCGGGTCCTTACGCCTGTCGAGACGGTCGGTATGCTCTATTCGGTTCGAGACTAACCAGAATCGGTGGTGGGCCCGGAGGGATTCGAACCCTCGACCAGCAGGTTCCTCCGTTTCTCATATGAGCTTCGACATGTCCGTTCTGTCGCTCTAACCTAGCTGAGCGTCCCGGGACACCATTTCACGGTTCCTTACGGGCCCGGGCCCCAGCACTATCCAACGCGCCTGATTGAATATGCTTTTCGCATAAGATGTGCCTACCGCTCCGGGCGAGCGCTTCAATTGTGAGACGGACGACGACACGGGCTGTTGACGACGGCGGTAATTTTTTAATTCACCATACGGTTGTCTTCGGATTATGAGAGAGAAAGGCGAACTTGTCGAGAGCAAGTACGTGCGCGTAGACTATCGGGCTCTGACCGATTTCGTTGTAGGAGTCTTGCAGAAGTTCGGAGTGCCTAAGGAAGATGCGGAAATCACGTCTCAGAACCTAGTCAGGGCAGACCTCAGAGGCATAGAATCTCATGGAGTGGCGAGACTGAAACGCTACACCGACGGCTTGAAGAACGGTGTGGTGAAGACACATCCCAACATGAAGACCGTTCGCGAATCTCCAGTCACGGCTTTGGTCGATGGTGATTTTGGACTCGGCCAAGTTGTGTCCTACAAGGCAATGAACCTCGCCATCGAGAAAGCAAAGAAGAACTACGTAGGCTTGGTTGGTGTTCGTAACAGTAATCACTTTGGGATTGCCGGATTCTACGGTCTGATGGCACTGGAGCACAACCTGATCGGGCTTGTGGTGACGAATACCCGTCCTCTGGTGGCTCCCACCTTCTCGAAACAGAAGATGATAGGCACCAACCCCGTATGCGTGGCCGTCCCTGCAGGGGAGAAAGGATTCGTACTTGACATGGCCACCAGCGTGGCCCCCATCGGGAAGATGGAAGTGGCCAAGAGGCTCGGCAAGAAGGTTCCAATGAACTGGGGCATCGACCCCGAGGGGAACGTGACAGATGACCCAAACAGTATATCGAAAGGTGCACTGCTTCCTCTGGGAGGGCTGGGTGAGATTCTTGGAGGCCACAAGGGCTATGGTTTGGCAGCCGTCGTAGACATCTTCGCGGGCATCCTTACGGGAGCAAACTGGGGAGCAACGGTCGGAGAAACGCAGGGCCCTGGTCCGGCTAACGTAGGCCATTTCTTCGGAGCGATTAACCCGGAGGCTTTCATGCCGCTATCTGAGTTCAAGCCCCGAATGGAGCAGTTCACCAGATCACTCAAGCTGCTTGAGAAGCTGCCAGGAGCCGAAGAAATCTACATCGCAGGAGAGAAGTCAGCATACACGGAAGAAGTCAGAAAGAAAATGGGCGTGGCGCTGGATCTTGAGACGATCAAGATGCTCAAACAATTGGGCACCGAAACCGGTGTGCCCTTTACGGCGAGCACGTAGGAACATCCATCACCACGAAAAGCCGCGGCGAACTGGGAGTAGCTTGGCCTAGATAGGCTACGCAATTGCATAACAGCCGTTTCTTACCGAGCCGGGACGTGCGACGGTGGAGCTCTGCGGTGTTAGAGTTGTTGGAGCTGGAATCCCAGGGACATCTGTGGCCTATTGGTTTCATTTGACGCGGTCCTTAGTGAGATTCTTGCTCAACTGATTAAAGCGGACCTTCGAGGGATGATCTGGTTGTTCCGGCAGGTCGTAGGGGGTCTCTCTCGCAATTCAGACGAGTCTCCAAGCATAGGAATTTGAGCACAAGAATCCAAAAGGAAGATGTGGTGCTCCGGGCGGGCACTTCCATTGAATCGAAGTGCTCCCATTCGCTCACTGTTCTCAGACAGAACTAGTTTGGAAAATTGCTGATAAATAGCTTGCGCAGAATCAATCGCTTTGGTGCGGCCGCCGAGAACCACTATTCAAACGTGGTTCCCACGATTCAGCCTAGGCCACAGATCTCGGACAGAAGTCAAAATGGCTCTGCAGATATTTTTGTTCTTCTATGGTGCGGGTCCGCCGGGTATCACTCTGATTTTGGTTCTGGATTATGAACTGTTAAGATGTGTTGTCCGGGTTCAGACCCTATAAGGTACGAACCTAGAGATGAGTTTTGAGAGGATGAATGTTAGGACGTATTCAAATCATGTTCTTCATTGGGCTTCCCCGGTCACGGAAGGACTGGCACTCACAGCTCAAGTCATACGGGTAACCATCGTCCTCGAAAGAGTGAAGGCATCTGCCTTTATCGTCATGGATTTCCCTACTGTGGCCGCATACGCACCAACGCATCTTCAAAGACATTCCCTTTTTCATGCTCAGGAAGAACTACCTTGGCCATGTTCGTGTGAGTTTACGAGGAACTAAATCTTACCGCCGAAGCTGAGGTAAAGAAACAATGCGTTCAACAGGATTATGGTTCCAATGAAGATTGCCGCAAGAATTGTAGTGATTTTTCTGTTAACGAATGGGCCCATCAGGTTCTTGTCCTTTGTGAAAATCAGTAGAGGCAGGAGTGGAAGTGGTAGCAGTAAGCTCAACGCGACTTGGCTGTAGACTAGGATCAGAAGCGGGTCTATTCCGGCGAGGATTGCGATCGTAGTAGGAATGGTGTTTATCAGACGTGTGACAATTCTACGAATCCAGAGGTTCATCTTCCGACCGAGCATCCCTTCCATGATCGCCTGCCCTGCAATAGTGGCGGTGGTTGAGGACGAGAGCCCTGAAGCGAGGAGAGTTATTCCAAACACAACGGCTGCGGCCCGCCCAAAGAGTGGTTCGAGAGTCACATAGGCGTCCTGAATTGTAGCAACGTTCAATCCGTGCGATCCGAACGCTGCTGCAGCCATCACCATGATTGCAGCGTTCACAAGGCCTGCGAAGGTGAACATGATGATGCTCTCAACCCGGTGAAGTCGCATCACTCGACGTTTCTTCTCTATGCTCGGCTCAGTTACCTTGTCATTTGAAAGGGCCGAGTGAACGAAGATGGCGTGGGGCATGACAGTCGCGCCAACCACGCCCACTGCGATGAGGACTCTGTCTGTAGAGGCGAGGTTAGGGATGACGGACCCGGCCAGCAAGGGAACCAAACTTGGGCCGGTAATGAAAATCTCGAAAATGTATCCAATCCCGATGGTAGATACAAGCACCATGAAAAAGTACTCCAGATAGCGAACCTTTCCTCCTGTGATTCCCATAACTAGGACAACGTCTAGAACCGAAAGGAACGTTCCATACAAGAGCGGTATACCGAAGAGAAGATTGAACGCAATAACTGTGCCAAGAAACTCTGCGAGGTCAGTCATAACTACGGCCACCTCAGAAGCTAACCAGTAGGACAGGATGTAGGCAGGTTTCCTAAGGTGAATGCGCATTAGTTCTGGAAGAGAATATCCTGTCGCTATGCCGACCTTTCCAGACAGGTATTGCAGCTGCATAGCCATGATTCCAGCAAGCCAAACAATCCAGAGCATGCTATATCCGAACGATGCGCCACCGCTGATATCTGTCCCATAGTTACCAGGATCCATGTAGGCTACGCTTACGATTAGCGCTGGACCAAAGTACTTCCACAAATCACGCCAGAAACTACTTGAGCCTGTGGAAGCTGCAGTTTTTGGACCTTGCATCTCTGTTGCCGTCCTGTGACCACCTTAGTCAGCCAAGTGGCTGTTGCCACGAACACTGTTTCAATCTAATGGGATCCTTTCATCATAGCGGTACCCATCGACCAAGTGTCAGGAAGTCTTTGAGAATGCTTCCAACTACGAACGATAATGCAGCTCCTATTAGGCCAAGAAGAACATAATGAATTCCAAACCTCAAAGGGCCTTCCCGGCTCAACTTCCCAACCAAAGCCCCCAACCCGAAAAGCATCGCCAACGCAACAGTCAGCGAAACAATCATCGCGTAGCTCAAGTTTGTCAGCAGGGCGAAGGGAATGATAAGTACTGTCATTGACGCTAATGAAGTTATGAACGCGAGAACCGTGCTCCTCCTAGTCTCAGCCATGCTGCTGACGTGTTGATTCTCCTGAATATGCTCTGCTCTTTCGGCCAGTTCGGAAGCGTAGAATCCAAAGCTATTTCCAAAAGAATTAGCTACTCCTACCACAATGCCGGAAATGATCACTATAGCTGAGCTCTCCGTGGCGGTTGCAATCCCAATAACAACTCCGAGGATCGTAATCAAACCGTCCATCGTTCCAAACGCTACGCCTTGGAACCCCTCAACCAAGTCGATACTTTTCAATAGCGACATCCAGAATCGCTTTCAATGTCTATTCGGATTCTTAACTGCATGAGACTGTTACCAAACTTGGAATTCTACCTTCTTTTCATAATCCTTTTTCATCGTTAGCAGTACCCGTCTGGGAAAAAATCCACGTCGAAACCTACGGCGAAATGATCTAAATCTACGTGGCGTGTCATCCCCTGTGCCGGAATCTAAATCTAGTCTGGTTGCGTATTAGTCGTTGAATCATCTTGGGATGGAAGGAAAGTAAGGTTGGCCGCAAGAAAAGGAAGAAGGTTGAGTTTGACCTCACCTTGCTTGAAGGCAAAGCGAAACGAGGGGGCATTGGTCTAACCCCTGTTAGGAAGAGCAAGAAGCGTCGAGACAAAGTAATTCAGGCAAGCTAAGCCAAGGCAACATGAAGTGCCTCTATGCCTTGATGGACGACCAAACCCGATTCTGGATAGCCCAACAGGTTGCCGACACTAAGTACACAGCAGACATAACGCCTCTATTCCGTGAGGGTAGGAAATTTGCTGGTAAAGCACCAAGCACGCTCATTACGGATGGCGCATTCAATTTCCACTCAGCTTACAAGCATGAGTTTCGGCGCGAGAATGACGCTTTGGCGATTCAACACATTAGGCATGTCCGAATGAGCGGAGACAGGAACAATAATCGGATGGAACGGTTCAACGGCGAAATCTGAGATAGAGAGAAAGTCACCCGTAACTTGAAGAAAGCGGACAGTCCCATTCTAACGGGCTATCAAGTGTTCCACAACTATGTTAGACCACACATGGCACTCGATGGTAGAACTCCCTCAGAGGTTGCGGGCATCATCGTCGAGGGTGACAACAAATGGTTGACCCTAATCCAGAACGCGGGTAGAGAAAAAATCTCAGTCGCTAAACGCTCTTGAGAAGGAAGATAATATTCTCACATAACTGAATAGCGTTGGTGACTTCTTTCTGTTGCTCCGCTAAAGATTGATAATTAGCGAGGTTGTAATCAGCTCGATTTCTCTTCCGAGCTAACCCAATTAGTTTGTTGCTGATATCTGCATGATTGCGATCAATCAACCTGTCGCGGACAAACTTATGCTCGTCCCCTTTTTTTTCTAGCTTTTGAAGTTCAGTGGGGAAATATCGCCTTATCTTCTCTCTTGCCGTAAGGTGAGCCGCGTAGTATGTCCTACCTATGCAAGTTCGAGCGGTCTTTTCATCACTGGCTTGACCAATGAGGTTTTTCGCGAAAAGAAGGAAATCTTCTGGGTTGAACATGCCTTGGTCTACGCTTCATCAACTACGATTGAGAGCTTTTTCTGGATTTCGGCAGGCAAATCGGAAGGTAGGCTCATAGAAAGTTTGTCCCAGATTTGCAGGATTTCAGCATAGGGTTTGCCATGAATCTTAACCCCTAGCAGCAAATTACCGACTTCCTCGCTTTCTGGTTCGACATAGGATGTCAGTGAACACTCAGCGGAGAGACCCAGATTGGAAAATTCGCGCAAAGCCGATTCATACAGTCTAGTCGCATGAGAAATCAGGTCTGCTTCAGATAAGAGCATATTCAAAGCGGATTCATCAGCAATCTCGGCTAGCTGGTGCGGTATCTGAATAGAGGCCGAAGGCGAAATCGTCTCCTGCATTTCAAAAAACGGCCCTAGTCCTGACGGATGTCGCACCGTGCGCAAGGGACGCTCAATCCTTGTCGCTTCGCTCCAAAAATTAGATACATTGAAGGTGTGAGGGCGCAGACTGGGCTTAATCAAATAAGCGCTTAGTGTTGCCGAAAAAGTCGGCTCAATTTGAAGCGAAGTCTTGCTTGACATGAACCAGTGTTTTCTAGGCAAGGTGAACTCCCCAAAAACGAAATTGCCTGTGTAGTCCAAGGATGAAGGGGAATCAATTGTTACCATCTCATTGTTTGAGTGTAAGGGTGATTGATAGGTATCCGCGTACTCCATAACCAATGTTTCTTGCGGCATCTTAGGCACTTTACTCATTCAATCTCTCGAAAGACTTCTTAACCGTAGCGTCACAAACTACTACTAAGGGAAAGTAATCAACCTCTTAATTAACCGCTTCCCTCAGCCTTGATAGAGAATGTAATTTGAACACAGCAAGCCCTCCGGTGGCTGCCGTTGAAATCCAGTTTGAGCCAATCCGAGAAGGTTGGAGCATGTATAAGACTAAGGACGGAGCCACACTCGGGCTGAAACTGATTCTACTAAAAATTTTTCTTCAGGACATTGATGAAATGGGAAATGCTCGATTCGGGGTCAACGTTAACCCTGTATTCACTGTCTCCGTTCCTCGCGACCTCAAGGGTCCTAGGTCAGATCGCGCTTATACGCCGCAGCAAATCTCCGACGCAGTTGTCGAAGAAGATGTAAAATTTGATGTCATAAAGGAAGAATGGAATGAATACAAGCTTCCAGAAAACGTGATTCTGAGCGCGAAGCCGGTACTTACCCTAGTCTCAAGAACCAGATTATATGATGTCACTGGGGATCCGATCTTTCGTGTTCAACATCAGACAATAGTTAAGGGAAACGTTCCCAAAGATATGCGTGAGAAATATCTGCAAATGCTTCGACCATCTACGACTGGTTAGCTTACCCAAATGTGGCTTGATGGGATCGAATATCAAGTCTTATAGGGAATCCAAGGCTCAAGCTACCGCATGTCATCCAAGCCTATAGTCATTCGATTCTTTGCTCCCGTAAACGAGGCCTCAGTCAACGCTTTGTTGGCGAATATTGACGAAAAGGTGAAACAAGGCTCCAAGGATTTCCTTTTGCTAATCTCATCGCCAGGCGGAAGCGTATTCCACGGATTGAGTGCATACAACTATATTCGTGGATTACCCGCAAATTTCACGACTCATAACTTTGGAATGGTTGACTCCGTGTCTGCCATACTGTTTTGTGCAGGAAAGAGGCGTTTGTCTGTTGCTGAAGCGCGATTCTTGTTGCATGGTGTCGCCGCGAATTTTGAAAAGGGAGCTGTCCTAGGGAAGCAATTAGAGGAAATTCTGAAGGGAGTGAGAATAGATAGCGAAAACATTGCGAAAGTCATAGCTGCGACTGTTGGTAAAACGGTTCAAGAAGTTACAGCGGCCATGTTTGAGGGCACGACCCTTAACCCAGATGAGGCTAAGAAATGGGGACTGGTACACGAGATCAAATCAGAGCTTTATGAAGCAGGCTCTGAAGTCATATACATACAATGACTCCATAAGTCGCAGCCATCAACCGAAAGGTAACAGCGACAAAAATCTAGCCGTTTCAGGTCGTCAATCGACAAGGTAACAGAGCCTAAAGCAGAGATCTTATATGGGTGTATGTTACCATAGGTAACAAACTTAGTGATTTGAAATGTCTGCACAAGGAATACCAGTCATGATTCTGAGAGAAGGTTCTCAACGTACAACTGGAAAGGATGCGCAGCGAAACAACATACTCGCCGCGAAAGTGATCACTGAAACCATCCGGACCACGCTTGGCCCGCAAGGGATGGATAAGATGTTGGTCTCGGGCATGGGTGATGTGGTCATTACGAACGACGGAGCTACCATAATGAAGGAACTGGATATTCAACATCCCGCCGCGAAGATGCTTGTTGAGGTAGCGAAGAGCCAAGACAATGAGGTGGGAGATGGTACGACCACCGCCGTTGTTCTCGCTGGAGAACTCCTAACAAAGGCGGAAAAG
>Ga0315282_10003761_pt1 | contig 27022 bp, 29 predicted proteins | sample YL17G07_20_MG_FD_203693 | JGI IMG/M metagenome (GOLD analysis project Ga0315282, IMG submission 203693) | Sediment microbial communities from Yellowstone Lake, YNP, Wyoming, USA - YL17G07_20 | ecosystem: Environmental > Aquatic > Freshwater > Lake > Sediment | place: USA: Wyoming | collected...
TATTTCTTGGTATTTCTTGGTTAATTCCTTGTTTATCTTTGTGGTCGCCCCCTGTCTTTTTTTAACTATAAACGAGCCCAGCGCCACCAATTTCTCATCCCAAAAAGCGAGTTCATCAACTTTCGATCTCCCGATTTTAAGATAATACAAAAGCCGATTTCTGCCGCGAATAATCTTGGCCAAATCCAACAGCGCCAAAGTATATTTTCTATCAATTTGACAAAGCAAAATATCTAAAAACCGCCTTCTAAGCGCCGGCGCCCCATCAATTAAATGAATCTCTTCCGGCGAAAATAAAACGGTCGGCAGAAGTCCCAATATCTCGGTTAATTTTTTCTTGACCGAGTTGATCTTAACCAGTTTTGTCTGGGGATGCTCCGCCGTTGGCGTCTTTTGAATAATCATCTCGATCTCATACGAGTCCTCGTTAACAATCTGGCCGATAATTCGCGCCACGTTTTGGATGTCATCCTGAGCGTCCGCGAAGGATCTCTCGCGAATGCGAGAACCGGCATTCGCCGGAGATTCCTCGCTCTGGCTCGGAATGACATCACTCCATCTCACCGTCTCATTATCCCGATTCGTCCGCCAAGAACGGCCGGTAGAAATTAAATAGATGGCCTCAATAATATTAGTTTTGCCAATGCCATTGGCGCCCACGAAAATCGTCGTTTTGCCAAAATCAATCGAGTATTTTGAATAGTTACGGAAGTTGGTGAGAGAAATATTATGTAACATTTTCCACTAATCCTACACACGAATTAACCACTAATAGTAAATTGATTCGTGACTGATTAGTGGATAAAATTCGTGGATAATTTTTCTTTATCTTATTCTTCCATCCGGAGCGGCATGATGATATAGAGATAATTTTTATCTTTAGCGGGCCTGATTAAACCGGCCACCTGGGGGCCGGCAAATTCGAGATTGATATTTTCAGAGCCCACAACCGCTAAAACGTCGAGAATGAATTTGGAGTTGAAAGCAATTTCCAGCTCGTCACCGGTAAAGGCAGCTTCCAAATCGGAGACGTTATCGCCGACTTGCGGGGAAACCGCCAACACCTGAATGATTTTCGGTTTTTTAACTTTAAGCTTAATATTGTTGGCGCTCTCGCGAGCAAAAAAACTAGCCATTTTAATTGCGCTGGAAAAACTGGCGGTCGGAATCTCGATTTTTGTTTTTATATTGGTCGGGATAATTTGTTCGTAATCAGGGAAACTGCCTTCGATCAGCCGCGAGACTACTTCTGTTGGACCGATCTTAAACTCCACCTGGTTTTCACCGATATTGATGGAAACTTTTTCCACCGAGTCATCAATTAGGCGGCCGATTTCGGCCATGGTCCGCGCCGGGATAATTATGTTTGCTTTGGCGCCTTTAGAAAGGGTGGTGATTCTTTTTTCGGCGAGCCGGTAACTATCAGTGGCTACCATTTTGAACGTGTTACCCTCTACTATTATATATATACCGGCCAAAACCGGCCGGGTTTCATCTAAAGCGCAGGCAAAAACCGTTTTAGAGATGGCATCGCGTAAAACAGCTGCGCCGATTTCCAGGGCCGCGCCGCTTTTGACTTCGGGAATGAGTGGAAATTCCGAGGCTTCAATGCCTTTAATATTGGCTTTAAAATGATCACTGCTTAAATTCAAGGTCGCGTCTTTTAATTCCAAATTAATGGTTTTATCAGTGTTAGTGGTCACAAATTCGGAAATTAACCGCGCCGGACAAGTGACCGCGCCCTCTTTGACGACTTTGCCGCCAATCCAGGTATTAATCCCGATTTCCAAATCCGTGGCCGATAACTTCAGTCGTCCTTTTTCGGTTTTTAATAAAATATTATTTAAAACCGGCAAGGTGGTTCTGACGCCAACCATGTGCGAAACTATCCCTAACCCCCTCGCTAAATTTTCTTGGGTGCAAGATACCTTCATATTTTACTCCTAACTTTTAACTTAACAATTAAACAACTTTTTTAACTGTTAATTGTTAAGTTGATTTATTGTTAAGTTTTCCCGAGTTATCCACAGGGATTAATTATTTTAATAGGTAATTTATTTATTTAATAGTAATAAGTGATGTGGATTCTGTGGGTGAAATGATTTAAATTGCTGTGGATAACGTGTGGATAATCTTGTGTTTAACTGGTGTAAAATAATTGTATTTCTACCGCTAATTTTTTCACACGAACCGGCGCTAATCTAATATTCATTCGCGATAATTAGTATATAAGATTTGTGGATAGTTATCCACATTTTATCCACAACATCCTTGCGTTGCAAGAAAACCTCAATATTTCAAGCACCAAATATCAAACAATATCTAAATTCCAATACTCAATGTTTTTAAAATTGTAATTTTGTTAATTATAATTTATTTGATATTTGTAATTTGTAATTTGATATTTATTCGACTATGCCGAGTATAATTTTTCTTTGATTAATGTCAACTCTTTTTTAAGGTTATCATTAATGCCGATTTCCCTTTCAATTTTACTAACCCCGTGCATCACTGTCGTGTGATCTTTTTTATTTAATTTACGGCCAATTATCGGGAAGGAAAGATTCATCTCGTGGCGCAGAAGATACATCACAATTTGTCTCGGCCAAACCAAAACTCGGTCTCTTTTCGGCGACAAGAGCTCAACCGGCTCGATTTTAAAGAATTCGCCGGTAACTTTGATAATTTTTTCCACCGATAAATTTTTGCCGCGGGAAGCGATAATATCGGCTAAAACTTTGCTGACTACATCCAGCGACGGCTCCTCGCGGTTTAATCGGCAGTGAGCCATCACCCGGTTAATCGCCCCTTCAAGATCGCGGATATTGGATTCGATATTATTGGCAATAAAAGTGATCACATCGTCTCCTAAAGGAAGATCTTTTTCTTGCGATTTGGACCTTAAAATCGCTTCTCTCATTTCCAAATTCGGCGCCTGGATATCGGCGACCATCCCGGCTCCGAAACGGGAAGAAAGGCGGTCTTGCATTTGGGGGATCGCCTTGGGCACGCGGTCGGAAGTAATCACAATCTGGCGGTTGCCTTGATGCAGGGTATTGAAAGTGTGGAAAAACTCTTCTTGGGTGCCTTCTTTGCCGGCTAAAAATTGAATGTCATCAACCAAAAAAACATCAACGCCTCGGTATTTCTTTTTAAATTCATTAATTCTGCCCGCGCTAATCGAATTGACAAAATCATTGGTGAAATGTTCGCAGGAAACATAAACGATTTCCTTTTTGGGGCTGTTTTTTAAAATCTCATTGCCGATGGCTTGCACCAGATGAGTTTTACCCAAACCAACGCCGCCGTAAATGAAAAGGGGATTATAAGTAACGCCGGGTTTCTGGGCTACGGCTTGAGCGGTGGCGGCGGCCAAGCGATTGGAGTTACCGATCACAAAATTTTCAAAAAGATAACGACGGTTAAGTTGGGGGTGTTTTTGCCGCTCAGCGGTTTCGGCGCTTTTGCTTTCAAGATTCATTTTGGGTGGGGGAACCGGCGCACTTTTAGGGGCGCTGATTTTGTATTGGATAGTTGTAATTTCAGGGAGGATTTTTTTGATGGCGGCTAAAATTTCCGGATGGAACTTATTTTCCAGCCACATTTTAGCGAAACCGTTGGGCACGCCAATCGTCATTTCCTTGTCTTTGACTTCCAAAATAAAGGTGTCTTTAAACCAAGTGGTGAAATTGGCTTTACTTAAAGTCACCTCGAGTTCGCCGAGCGCCGTTTGCCAAATTTCTTTTGGATCCATACGAATGTGCTTTCTATCTTCTAACTTCAAAATCTATCTTCTACCTTCTACCTTCCACCGTCAACTCTAAAGTTATCCACAGCGCCTGCTATCTTATCGTAGGCGACTTATCCACAGGACGCAAGGGTTGGGGAGATTGGGGTGTTTAGGGTTTTTGGGGTGTTTGGGGACTTTGATTTTCCCTAAAATCCCCAAACCCCCCAAATCTCCTTCTTTTTTTGAAAAGATTTTCGCGGTAACCGCCTTCGGCGATAAACTTCTGCTCCAGGCTTTTAATCTGCTTATCCAGAAGAAAAGTTGCTTGAGCAATTAAGGTTATCATCATATTGGCGGCCTCGGTCGGGGAGTCAGGGAGGTTTGGGGTGTTTAGGGTATTTTCATCTATCCATCTTACCCTAAACTCCCTAAACACCCTAACTCTCTTGTCGTCCTTCGACCAAAGCGGCAGCCCTCTTTGTCTTAAAAAATCTTGAAAGTCTAAAAGCAATTCTTCTAAAGAAGCGTCGGCGACGCCTGTAAGTTTTATGTAGCTTTGTAGGCTTTTTTCTTCGTATCCTTCGGCGATGTTCTGGCGGCCGCTTCGGCCGGCGTGAATCATTTGCTCGCGGATGCGAAGGTGTTCTCTGCCGGGAAGATTTTTATGGCAAAATTCAAAAGTTAGATCGTAAATCACCGTCGCGAGCATGTAAGTTGTCAGGTAATGATAGCCAGACTTTTTTGCCAAAATTCCCCTCCTATCTTTATTCTACCCTAAAACCCCTAAACTCCCTAACTCTTGGTATCAAAAACCCCGTTAGATAGCTTGCGCATCTAACGGGGTGAAGGGCGGGTTATAGTTCTTGGTTTAAGCTTTCTTTTTGGGCTTGAGTTCTTAAGACATAATATGCTAGTTGGCCCATTTCAAAATTTATTTGGGCAATATTGCTTTTATTTTCATAACGGTCGGCCATTTTATATAATAGATCAAAAAAGTGGGGGTTATCTTGTTTGGCGGTATCAATGTCTTGATCAAATTGATCAGGATTATTTTTCAAGCCTTCCGAGGTTTCACTGGTGACCTCGGCAGTAACTTTGGGCAAAATATCTTTTTTCTTGCCTTTAGCGCCCTGTTTTTCTAATAATAACACTTTTGATAAAAAATAGGGCGGGAGCTTTCGCTCCCGCCGTACATTCCAGACTTCCGGCTACTTCTCCCAAAGATGGAGACCCATAGCATCGAGTTTGGCCACGATTTCCTTTAAGGTCTTGCATCCAATACCTCTGATTTGCAGGATCTCCTTTGGTGAGCGCTGGACCAGCTCGGCAACGGTCTCTATGCCCAGCCACCTCCTGATACTGTTGCATGCAGCGGTTCGCAGATCAAGCTTCTCGATCTCCCAGGTGAGCTCGGGGTGTTTGGCCAGTTCCTCGGCTTTTTCCTGCTCCTTTTTCCTCTGCTCCGCCCGATACTCTTCTTCTGGTGTCGGTTCGAAGGATTTCCCGAATGGTCCTTCGAAGACGTCATCACCAGCCCAAACCCCCTTGATTTGCCCACTCCTGGCATGGTAGTAGAATCGGCATTTGCCCATCAATCTAGTGGGCCCGTCTTCGGTACAAGGTAAGAACTCACACCATTGTCCAACTGCCGCCCACCATTTCCCGTCTTTCTTTTTCAGAAGGACGGAAACAGACTCGAGATACGAGGCTTCAAGGCCTGTTTCTTTTTGACCCGGCCTTCGAAAGGCGACATACCAGTGATCCGCATCCTCATGCCCACAGTTCTCATCATGACCGCAGATGGTACAGTGGATGTCCTCATGGTTGAACAACCAGCCATAACCAGGCAGGATGTTTTTGAGGAGCTCAACCACCGCCCATCGTCCGGTGACCTGGGGCTCAGTGTACCTGAAGTACATGTGCTTCTCCTTTTACCTGATTTTCAGAACCCATGATTATAACACATATCCAGGATTTTGTCAAGTAATTTCGACTTAAATCTTGACAGATTAATATATTTCTTATAAAATTGAATTAGTCGGTCTTTTTCGACTACTGACTGGCACAGTCACCCCGGGCTTGACCCGGGGTCCAGGATATTTATGAAACAATACTCCGTTTACATTATGGCAAGCAAACGAAATGGCACCTTGTATATTGGGATAACCTCAAATCTTATACACAGGGTTTATCAACACAAACACAAAAACGCCAATGGCTTTACTTCCAAGTATGATGTCAATAAATTAGTTTATTATGAGCAAACCGAAGATGTGCGCTCGGCAATAAAAAGAGAAAAACAGCTTAAGAATTGGAAAAGAAAATGGAAATTGGAGCTGATAGAGAAAATTAATCCCCATTGGGAAGATTTGGATAATAATTTAACTGGATCCTGACTTACGTCAGGACGACAAAAATCACATGCAATATCTAAAATCATTACAAAAACTTGGTTTTAATCAGCATGAGCAGGATGTTTACTTTGCTCTCCTACAGTTGGAGAAAGCCACGGCTAACGAAATCGCTTATAAGGCAAAAACTAAGCGGCCGACAACTTACGATATTCTCTATCGTTTGGTTTCAGAGGGCTTTGCGGCCAAAGTGACGGAAAAAGATAAAATGAAATTTGTTGCCCGGCCGCCAGAGAATTTACTCGAAATTCTCGAAAACCGAAGAAGAGAACTTAAAGCCGATTTACCGGAATTATTGAGCATTTATAATACCAAAGCCAAAAAACCAAAAGTTGCCTATTTTGAGGGGTTGGATGGTATCATCCAGCTTTATGAGGATACCCTTAATACTTTAAAAGCCGGCGATGAAATAGTGGCTTATTTTTGTGATTATGAAATCCCTGAACATAATAAATATATGCACGATTATGTTCTGCGCCGGGCCCAAAAAGGAATTAGAGCGCGAGGGATAGGTCAAGACAAACCAAAGATTAGAGAATTTACTAAAGAAAATAAAAAACAGCTTCGAACCTCCAAACTTGTGAGCGAAAAAGAATACAATCTTAAAAACGAAATTAACATTTATGCCAATAAGGTGTTTATTATCAGTTTTAAGCCGGAACTATTTGGCGTCTTAATCGAATCAAAAGAAGTGGCTGACACCCAGCGGGCCATCTTCGAAATGGCGTGGAGGGGGATAAAGTAAAGAAACTTGAGGGTAGATGGTCGAAGATAGAAGATAGATCTTGAAGGTAGAAAATAGAAATCAATCTAACTTCTATCTTCAAAATCCATCTTCTATTGTCTATTTTCAATCATCAACTGAGCGCTGGGGGTTGTTAAAACGATTAAGATAGGGTATGATGAAAAAGACAAAAGAAAGGGTTTATCAATGAAGAGAACATATCAACCGCACAATAAGAGCGGCCAAAGAGTTCATGGGTTTAGGGCCAGAATGAAAACTGTCGGCGGACGGCGGGTTTTAAAAAACCGCCGAGCCAAAGGCAGAGCTAAGTTAACAATATAACCTTCCACGAATTTTATACACGAATTGAACACTAATCAGAAATTTATTCGTGTCCGATTAGGGTGTAAGATTAGTGGAAAATGTTACATTATGTTATCAAAAAAATTCCGTCTAAATCGCAAACAAATCGGCCTTATCCATAAAAGGGGAAGACGGTTTAGCCTGCCTGCCGGCGAGGCAGGTTTGGGAAAAATCGGGGCCAAATGCCTCCCCAATCACCTTGAGTTTTCGCGGTTTGCGGTCAACGTGCCGGTCAAAGTTTATAAAAAAGCGGTTGACCGAAACCGGCTACGCCGCTTAATCTACGACAAAGCCGGCCAATTAAATCTTAAAGGTTATGATTGTTTAATCGGCGTCTTTAGACCCCTTACGGATGAAAAAAATGAAATCCAACAACTTAAAAAGCTCATCAATCTTTAAATATCCTGCCTTGGGGCTAATCCGTTTGTATCAAAAAACCCTTTCCTTTGACCACGGCCCTTTGAAAGTTTTCTATCATGGGGGATTTTGCCGCTTTGAGCCCACCTGCAGCCAATACACCTATGAAGCGATTGAAAAATACGGAGTCGTTCGCGGCAGTTGGCTGGGTTTACGCCGTATCTTTAGATGCACACCCTGGGCCGAAGGTGGGCACGACCCCGTCGTGTAAATTGAAAAATTATCCACGAATTTTATACACTAATCAGTCACGAATCAATTTACTATTAGTGGTTAATTCGTGTGTAGGATTAGTGGAAAATATTACCAAACAATGACTACCATAAAACTTTTTCTCAAAACAATTCTCTATAAACCCTTGTATAACGCCCTGATTTTTTTGGTCTGGCTGGTTCCCGACCACAATGTTGGCTGGGCGATTATTATTTTGACGGTAGTGATTCGGCTGATTCTTTTGCCTTCATCGCTCAAAGCCGCTCGGGCGCAGATTAGACTGCGGGATCTTCAGCCGGAAATGGCCAAACTCCAAGAGCAATATAAAGATGACCGCACCAAGCAGTCCCAGGCCTTGATGGAGTTTTATAAGAAGCACAAAGTCAGTCCTTGGGGTTCATGTTTGCCTTTATTGATCCAATTTCCAATCTTAATTGTTCTTTACTACGTTTTTATCAACGGCCTGACAACGGCGCGGTTCGACCTGCTTTATTCGTTTATGCCGCGGCCGGAGGTCATTAACACCGTCTGGCTCGGAATAAATCTGGCCAAGCCCAATGTTTGGATTTTGCCGGTTTTAACTGGAGCTTTGCAGTATATTCAGGGCCGCCAAATGCAGCCCCCCGCCGGAAAAGGCGGAGATAAAGGCGGCCAAATGCAGTCGATGCTGACCAAACAAATGCTCTATTTGATGCCGGTTTTTACGGTGATTATTGCCATGAGACTGCCGGCCGCCCTGCCGCTTTACTGGATTATTACGACTTTGTTTGGCATCGGCCAGCAATGGTGGGCAGGTCGGAAAACGGAAGACGGAAAACAGAAGACGGGAACGGGAAATTTACCTTCTGTCGTCAGTCATCCGTCATCCGTTGTCCGGCATGGGGTGGAGGTGACGGTCCGTCGCAAGCGGTAAGATAGTAAAAAGCATTTAAGCCATTTCTAAAACTCTACTTGTCATTCTGAGCGAAAAGCGAAGAATCTATCGCGAAGGCGATGAATCCCGCCTCGCAGGATATCTCAAACAAGTTGAGAGAGCCCTCGCTAACGCTCGGGATGACTGACCATATAGTTTCTTAAACAAGTTCATAAAGTTATCAGTTATCAGAATTATTTGTACATTAGTATCAATTTGTAAATTTGGATGACAATATTATGAGTTTAGATAAATTCAAAATCGAAAAAACTGCTCAAAACCTGCTTCGTCATTTTGATCCCGAGGCCGAATTGGCGGTTTTGATTAATGATGACGGCTGTAATATTGATATCCAGACGGAAATGTCGGGTTTGCTCATCGGCCGCCACGGCGAAACTTTAGCAGCGCTCCAGCATCTTTTGCGGTTGCTGGTGGCCAAAGAACAAGAAGAATTTGTGCCGTTGGTGGTAGATATTTCCGGTTATCGAGCCGCTAGATATCAAGAACTCGAAACTCTCGCTCGCGAGCTCGCGGCAAAAGTTAAAGATTCTGGGGGGCAAGAATCTCTACCTTCGATGAGTGCCTATGAGCGGCGATTGGTTCATTTGGTTTTGCAGGATATTGAAGGCATTCAAAGCGCCTCCGAGGGCGAAGAACCGTATCGGCGGATTGTGATCAGACCGAAGAAATAAGAAAATAGTTAAAGGAAATTAGAAAGAAGTTAACAACTTTCCATTTTCCCATAACCAATTTCTAATTCTGGAGGGTTGGCTGAGTGGCCTATAGCGCTGGTCTCGAAAACCAGTTGGGTCGCAAGACCCTCGCAGGTTCGAATCCTGCACCCTCCGCCACTTGACAATGTGTAATACAGTATATACAATAATATAGGACTATGAAAATCTTTAAGGAGCTAGTAGGATTTGAGTGGGATCAAGGCAATAGGGGTAAGAATTTTCTTAAACACCGAGTAAACGATGAAGAGTGCGAGGAGATTTTTTTCGACACTAAAAAGCGCGTTTTGGAAGATGTTCTCCGCTCCAATCATGAATCTCGGTATATTCTTATCGGTCAAACCAAAAAACAAAGAATATTGTTCGTGGTTTTTACCATAAGAAAGCATAAAATTAGAATTATTTCTGCCAGAGATCTAAATATAAAAGAAAGGAGTTTGTATGAAAAAACTTAAAATACCTAAATTTAAAGACGAAGACCAGGAAAGAAATTTTTGGGCAAAAGTTAATTTGGCTGATTATTTGAAAGCGGCCGATTTCGAGTTAGCATCATTCCCCAACCTTAAGCCAACTTCTCGTTCGATTTCTATCCGTTTACCACAATATTTGTTGATCAGAATCAAAGAGCAGGCTAATGAGTTGAATGTGCCATATCAGTCTTTGATGAAAAGATACCTTGCAGAAGGGATGATGGGCGAATTGCATAAGTTTCCCCACCGGCGGCCGCAAAAGGTACGGTAATATGTTATTATCAAAATAGCATCCACTAATTTTTTTCACCAATCGGCACGAATAAAAATAACCAAATTAGGCTGTGTATTCGTGGGTAAGATTAGTGGAAAGTTATTCATTATATAAAGATTATGCCTGACATTGATTTACAGCTACAATCTATGGCTCGTGAGGATGAAGAAAAGCATGCTAAAGAAGCGGCGAAGCGTTTGAAATTGCCGTATATTAATTTGGTTAATTATTCATTTGCCCCCGATGTGATGGCGATTATTCCCGAAGCCCAAGCCAATGCTTTAGGCGTGGTCGCTTATCTAAAAGCCGCCAATACAGTTCGGGTGGCCTCCAATAATCCCCAGAATCCAGCTTTAAAGAAATTGCTTGATGATTTAAAGATAGCGACGAAAAATGAATTTCTGGTCTCTTTTTGTTCGCCAACTTCCATTCGCTACGGCCTTGGCCTTTATTCGATCCTCGTTCCCGCTAAACCCAAAGAAGAAAAAGTTGAAGTAACCGTTGAAAAAGAAACTAAATTCGAAGAAGAAATCGAAACCCTGGAGCAATTAAAAGAAAAAATCACTAAAGTTTCGACCTCTGAACTTCTGGATGTGATTTTTGCCGGCGCGATTAAATTGGACGCCTCGGATATTCACATTGAGCCCGGAGAGGCGAATTTTCGGATCCGCTACCGCATTGATGGCGTTTTGCAGGAAGTAGCCGTTTTGCCGATGCCGGCTTTTCATGGACTTTTATCGCGGCTTAAATATTTAGCCAAACTCAAACTCGATATTACCCATCCTCAAGACGGCCGTTTTGAAGTCAGAGTCCTCGATACCGATGTTGATATTCGAGTTGCAACCTTGCCGACTTCTTATGGCGAAGCCGTTGGTCTAAGGCTCTTACCCAAAGATAAAAAATTTCTCAAGCTTGATAATTTGGGTTTTCCGGAAAGCGTCTTAAAAATGATCCGCGAGGCGATCAAGAAACCCCAAGGAATTATTATTAATACCGGCCCCACCGGTTCGGGCAAAACCACCACTTTATATGCCATGCTCCAAGAGCTCAATTTACCCGGCAAAAAAATCATCACTTTAGAGGACCCGATCGAATACCGGATTGAAGGCATCGAGCAAATTCAAATTTCGGTTGATAACAAGACTTCATTTTTGGAGGCCTTAAGGGGTTCGATGCGCCAGGACCCGGATATTTTGATGATTGGCGAAATTCGCGATTTGGAAACCGCCAAAATTGCATTACAGTCCGCCATGACCGGCCATTTGGTTTTAACGACTCTGCACACCAATAACGCGCCGGCGGCTTTGGCGCGGTTGGTTGATTTGGGAGTTGAGCCGTATTTATTGGCCGGTTCGATTAATTTAATTATCGGTCAACGCTTAGTCAGAAAAGTATGTCCCGATTGTCAAGGCAAAGGCTGCGAAATTTGCCGAAAAACCGGTTTCAAAGGCCGAATGGCGATTATCGAAGCCCTGGTTCCCGGCGCGGAGATTGAAAAATTAGTTCGCGAAAAAGCCCCCTTGCGGACATTCGAAGAAACGGCTCATCAATTGGGAATGCAAACGATGTATGAAGATGGTTTAAATAAAGTCGCTTCTGGTCTGACGACGAAAGAGGAAGTGGAGAGGGTAATTTCGGAATAAAATCAAAGTTCAAAATTCAAAATGCAAAATTATGGAAGCAAACATTTTCTTTAACATCTTTAATTTTACATTTAAGCCATTTTTAAAACTCTACTTGTCATTCTGAGCGAAAAGCGAAGAATCTATCGCGAAGGCGATGAATCCCGCCTAGCGGGATATCTCAAACAAGTTGAGAGATCCCTCGTTAACGCTCGGGATGACTGACCATACAGTTTCTTAAACAAGTTCATTTTAAATTGTTCTCTCCTTGACAAACCTGTTTTTTTGTGCTATAATCGAGAGTCTCAGACAAGATGTACCTGAATAATATAACCCTTCGACTTGCCCTTGACAGGGCTCGCTCAGGGTAAAGGAGGCGCGAAATGCGCGCTAAGGTGTGGTTGGTTGCCGTTCTGGTCGGTCTTCTGGCGGCACTTTTGCCGTCGCCTCTCCTGGCTTATGATGACCCCGGAGAGGAACTGGAATCACATGGGGTCATTTCCGACCCCGGACTTAACGCCCGTATTCAGCGGGTCGGTGCCGGAGTGCTTCTCGGGGTGCGCAAGGTGAACCCGGGATTCGGCACGAGACCTAGATTTCGTATCGTCAACTACTTTTCGGAGACGGGAGACCTGAATGCCGCGGCTTTGGCCGACGGCAGGGTCTACGCCACCGAAGGTCTGATGACGACTGTCACTGCCGACGACGAACTGGCAGCGGTTTTGGGCCACGAGCTGACCCACATCGCCGAGCACCATCACAATCGCCAAGAGAAGGTCGCCATCACTGCAGGACTAGCGGGACTGGCAGCCAGAGCTCTTGGCGCCAATGACAGTCTTCAGACCGGTGTGGCTGCAGTCGGCGGTCTCTTCGGCGCACGCTACTCCAAGGATGATGAGTATCGTGCTGACCGGGGAATGGTCGACGCACTCTACGCCGGTGGTTACGATCCCATGGCCGGAGCGAGAATGCTTCGGACCTTGCAAGGACGGTATGGCAATGGTCCGGCTAAAGTGCCGGTGATCGGCTGGTTTTCGAGCCACCCGGATACGGGCAAGCGCATCGAAGGCGTCGAACGCCGCGCCCGCGAACTACAGCTTACTGGCAATATCGGCGGCTATCGAACGGCCGCGGCGACCTCGCCAGCCGCCGCCACTGCTGCCGGCAAAACCGTGGTGGTGGTCGTTGATCCAGAGGCCAACGATGCTTATGGCGGCTTTGGGTCAAGCTACTACTATGCCGGCGACCTTTCCGCCATCGCCAAGCAGGAGACCGAGATCGCTCTCGCCAATCTGGGATACCAAGTGCTGGTCTCGACCAATGATGTCGGACCGATCCAGGATGAGATCAGCCTGGAGAACTCCGAATGGGGGGCCAACGGTGAAAACCGCAACCCCAAGGGCGATTTCGCCGGGGCGCAAGAGATGTATTACGTCAGCGCCTATGTTCTTCGGAGTTCGGGTGCGACTGTTGGCGACTGGCGTAACCAGGCAACCTTGGCGGGTCTTAAAGTTGGAGTTCTACTCCGGCGAATTGAGACCAGGACGCGCAAGGTACCGCAGAACTACCGGGGAAATGGTAGTGTGACGGCACCAATCCAGGGCAGATTCACTATCCGCCGTACGGTGGATGTGGACATTCAAAGCGCTGAGAACTTGGGCAAGAAGGCGGTCAGTCAAGCCGTGAATTCCGCCTTGGGAACCGCTGGATATCGTGCCCAAGCGGCGGCCACTGCTGTCGCACCTGCGAGGATATCTGCGCCTGCTCGCCCAGTGGATGTCGAGGCGCGGCATGAGTTCACCCTGAATATCCGCCCCCAGAACGCCAGCTCATCTGACACACGGTGTGTGGTGGCCCGTTTCGAGGCCACGCTCGCCGAGGTCATGAACTTCAATCGCGTCCACTTTTTCCGCGGCAACATGGATGTTGCTGTGGCCGAGATCGACTACTCAAAGAGCAACCCCGAGAGCTTTGCGCTCGAGGGGACGCTCTGGTCGCCGGGTTGGGAGAAACTCAATCTCACCGGCGTCACTTCCCTTCGACTTACGAGCCGCGACTAACGCGGCTGACGATCACGCGTACGCTGTACGCAAAACCCCGCCCTTAAAAAGCGGGGTTTTGTTATACCTACCAATTTAAACTTACTCTAGTGAACAACACTTTTGATGTAGACGACAATCACCAGGGCCAAAAGAATAATGATGATCCCGATAATCGCGTTAATTAAAGCGGTTCGGCCTTTGGTGGCTTTTTCCGCATCGCCGCCAGCGGTAATGTAAAGGATGCCGCCGTAGATTAAGTAGATGACCGCAATCGCGCCCGCCAGCAACAGAACGGCATTAACAGTCCTAGCAATAATGTCCATCAGGCCGGTTGATCCCGGGATCGGGGAAATCGGTACAAAATCTCTGGCCGTTACCGCCTGCGCTCTACCAATTAAATCTAACATTTGTCCTCCTATATTTTATATTTTAAATGAAAATTATTTTCTATTTCAAGAGACTGGTAACCGTATAAATAATGACATTGGCGAGCAAGATCACAATAATTCCGATGATGGCCCACATGACAATGGTTTTGCCTTTTTGGGCTTTTTCCTCGTTGCCAAAAGCGGTGAAATAATAAAAAGCCCCGATGAGAATAAGAATCACCGCAATGCCTGAACCTAATTCCGACGCTATTTTGACAGCGTTGGCAATCACGACGGAAATGGTATCTAAATTCCAAGTTGAAGGATCACCGCCGGGAAGGATATGCATCTACTCCCCTTCCAATTATGGTACTTAAATATTGTTTTTGTCAAATCTATTTGATAATACCACTGATAAAAGTCACTATTACCAAAGCCAATAACACCAGGACAATCCCAATGATTGCCCAAGTAATATTTTTTTTGGCCGCTTCCGCTTTGGCCGTATCTGACCCAGCCGTAATGTACATAAAGCCCGAATACATCAGGGCAATCACCGCCAGGGCGCCCATTAAACTTAGCATCCAGTTGACGATGACTACAATCAGCCCTTTGGCGTCGGTAACTTTGGTCGGCAAAAAGGTAATTGTCCCCAAATCGCCAAGATTAAAACCAGCGGCGACTTTGCTGGTGCCACCCGTGCCAGTTCCTGTTCCGGTACCATCACCTGTCCCAGTTCCAGTCCCAGTCCCGGTGCCATTTCCTGTCCCGGTCCCACTCCCAGTGCCAGTCGAGTCATCGGCGGCAGCTAAATTATAGGTGACATGGTTTTCAAAGGCAACGATCCCAAATTCCGGTTGGGGGATAACTAAGGGGTCATAGGTAGTCAAAACGACCATAATATAATGGGTTCCGGGGTTACTTTTAGCGGCGGCCGTATCCCAAAGATACCAATAACTTTGCGAGCCGCCAGTCTCCGGCGGAGTCCAGCGGGCTTTAAGATAATTTTTGGCATTTTCGAGGTGTTTGGTATCGATGACCGAATCGGAAATATAGAGATAAAGATTGTCGCCAAAAGGTAAGTCGCTGACCTTGACATCAATATTAACTTTGTCGCCAACTTTGGCACCAGCCGGCGTCGCCTCAATGGAAATCGAGCTGGCATAGGCTTTTTGCGGGTAGAACGCCAAGCTCACCACCAAAAGAAAAACCAATAAAAATAATTTTTTCATCAATAAGTTATTCCCACCACGTTTCTCAAAATGACTCCGGCTAAAATAATTAAAGCCAAGCCGACTAAAGCGCCGATGATTAAATCTTTGGCGGTTTTGATGCTGTCGGGATTGCCTTGAGAAGTCATATAAACATAACCGGCGTAAATCATGACCAAAATCGCCAACGCCGGTCCGATGCCGAGGATCACCCACTTGTAAAGCAAGGTCACAAAATCGCCGACTTTAAGATTCTGGTTCTGCAGCTCCTGTTCTGTAAGGGCGTGGGCGATTTTGATTAAAGGCAATAATGACATTGCTAATCCTTAATTTTTCCTAAGAGACTGGTAACATCCACCGCCGCGCCATCCAAAACTGTTTGGGCGCCTTTAGAAGCCAAAACTTGACTGATGGCATTGTGAAAGATTTGATCGATTTGGATGGCATCGGGATTATACCAGCTTTTGGCCGTCTCAACTTCTCTTTCGACGATTCCCTGGACATCACTAATTTTATAGCTAAGAGCCGGATGATTACCGGAGTCAACGTAATAGAGATCAGCGTTGGCTTTAGTGGTTAAAAATTCAATCAATTTCCACGCCATCGCTTGGTTTTTGCTCGATTGCGGCACAGTCAACGTTTCATAAGAAAGAAAATTAACCGGATTTTTGGTTTCTGCAACTTGGGGCAGGGGATAGATTTGAAAGTTTAGGTCCGGGTTAATTCTTTTAATGTCAGCCTCTTTGGCCGAATAATCGACATAATAAGCGACATTACCCTTGGCAAAAGTTCTCAAAGCCTCGCCCATGGTGTCCGAAAAGGAATAATTCTTGTTATCCGGCCGGGCAAAACTGGTATAAAAATCCAAGGCCGCGGCCCCGGGAAAACTTTCACCGCCAAAAACATTAACCGCCGTATGAAAAGTGGCGGAGCTATTGTCAACATTCGTCATTTGGGCGCCGTACTGAAGCATTAAGACGGTGAGAATATCGCTCGAGGACGGGAGATTGGCGGTTCCTAAAGCGGCGCCGGAACGGCTGATTGTTCCCGCCGACTTGGTGGTAATTAATTGCGCCTGGTCGGCCAAGTCTTGCCAATTTTCCGGTATTTTGGCGAGAAGGTCCTGATTTGCTTGATTAAGTTCGCTTGGTGCCGGTTTAAGGGCTGGATTGGCAAACAGAACCAGACTATCCAAAGAAAGCGGGGCGCCGTAAATATTATTATTAATTTTATTTTGACTGACAATCGCGCTCGGATAAAGCGTGCTGTAACTTCCCGCCAAAGTACTTGGAGCCGTTGATAATTTGTCGTGCTGTTTTGGTAGCCAGCTAGCCGGAATTCCCCAAATATCAATCTTGCCGGTTGAAAGCCTGTTTAAAGATTCCACTTCGTAATTGGAGTCAATTTTGATTAAATTTACTTTAACTTTGTTGGCCTGTTCAAAAGCAGGGAATATTTGGGCAAAATTTTTTTCGTCTTCGGTTTGGGTGACAAAATTTAATTCCGTCGTTTTCGATTTGCTGGAGTTGATAATTAAAAGAGTCCCAAAAATTAACAAGAGAACAATCGCCGCACCTAAGATTATATATTTTTTGTCCATTTCCCCTCCAACCTTCGCCAAGGCTTCGGTTGGCAAGCCGCAGGCGAAGTGTTGCCCCTCGTAGCTTTAGCGGAGTGGGGCAAATTATTTTATCTATTACAAATCCAAACCTTTCAAATATTGCCTAAAATCATCTTTAATGTCGTCCCGTCGAAGAGCGAACTCAACACCAGCTTTGAGATATTCCAGTTTATTGCCCGCATCATAGTATCTACCGTTTTCAATTTCTCGGGCGTATATTTTATGTTTTCCGCGTAAAGCATTAATGCCATCTACAAGATAAATTTCTCCACCCTTGCCAGGTTTAACATTTTTAAGGGCGTCAAAAATATCAGGAGTTAAAATATAAGCGCTGTGAACTGCCAAGTCAGATGGTGCGTCTTCCGGTTCGGGTTTTTCAACAATATCTTCAATCTCAAAGACTCTATTTTTGACCGGCTTGACTTTAGCAATGCCATATTTTTTCAAAAATTCAGGATTTTTAATTCTTACGGCGGAAATAATCGGGTCTTTATATTCTTCAAAAGTTTCCATCATTTGTTTCAGACGGGGTGGCTCAGAATAAATAAAATCATCACCCCACAAAACCGCGAACGGTTCGTTGCCGATCAGCGGTTCGACATTGAGGACTGGTGTGCCGTTGCCGTACGGACCTTTTTGTCGGATATAAATGAAATTTGCCATTCGAGCAATTTTCCGAATTTCTTCAAGTTGTTCAATCTTGCCGCATTTTTCAAGGTAATTTTCCAATTCCAAACTATTGTCAAAATGATCTTCGATGGCTCTTTTGTTATAACCGGTAACAATAATGATATCTTCAATTCCTGACGCCACCGCTTCTTCCACCACATACTGGATAATCGGCTTATCAATAATTGGCAGCATTTCTTTAGGGCTAGCTTTGGTCATCGGCAAAAACCGCGTGCCATAACCGGCCGCCGGAATAACTACTTTACGAATTTTCATAATACCTCGCTAATAACTAATCTAAACTAATAACTAATACAGTTTTATTCGTTATTGGTTAAAATTCGCTATTAGCGTGGCTTTCTATTACTCTGCCTTCACTTCAATCGTCTTGGCCTTGGTTTTTTCCTGTTTGGGAATTTTAATTGTCAGAATCCCATTTTTTAAAGAAGCTTGGGCTTTGTCGCCTACTACGGCCACCGGTAAAGCATAAGCCCGGGCAAATCCTCCCCAATAACATTCTTGGCAAAGGTAATTTTCTCGCGCCACTTCTTCGGCTTCTTTGCGCTCTCCTTTAATGGTGACGACTTCGTCGGTAATTGAAATCTCCAAATCCTCGGGTTTGACGCCGGCAATTGGCGCTTTGAGGACCACATCATCATCGGTTTGAAAAACGTCAACCGCCAGCTGGCCCTCGGACTCTTCCATCCAATCGGAACTTTGACTGGTAATTTTTTTATCTTCCATGTTCCTCCTTATTCTCATTATAAGTTCGTCGGGCAATGATTGTCAAACGTGGGCGTAGTTATCCACACTTGACAGCACTATATCATTTTGTGTTAAATAAAGTTAGTTTGAATTAAATTGAGTCAAAAAGACTCAATTAAGACATTTTGTAGAATATCAAGATGATTTTAGTCATATAAAGTCGTTTTGAGATACATTTGTGTATCGTAGAACAGGCTTTAGCCTGCCGAGAACAAGCTAAAGCTTGGGCTACTAACCCCTCGTAGACCAGCCTTTAGGCTGATCTGCCAAGCTAAAGCTTGGACTACGGGAAGCAAAATATGCAACATAAAATTTACACAATCGAAGAAATTGCCGAAATCCTCAAGGTCCACCGGACTTATGTGGCCTCTTTAATTGCCGATAAAAAATTAGCGGCCTTAAAAATCGGGCGCTTTTATCGTATTAGGGAAGATCAGTTAGAGAAACTTATCGGCGGCAAACTTGTCGCTTTGTTGTCGCTTGATGATGTCGCCGAGACCTTAAAGATTCACCGAACCTATGTCGCGCGTCTTATTAAGACCAAGAAAATAAAAGCCATCAGGATCGGTAAATTCTACCGCATCCGAGAGGACGATTTTAACGCTTTTCTAAAAGAAAGCGAGATTTGATATGAGAAAATTCTAAATTCTAAATGCAATAGAAGGAGAAAACGATGACGGTAAAAAACCTAATCGAAACAAAAATTGCCATCTTTAGGGGCAAAAAGATCAGAAAAACCATTTACAAAAATGAATGGTGGTTTTCGGTGATTGATGTTATTGAAGCGCTGACTGGGACCGAGCGGCCAAGAAAATATTGGAACGATCTTAAAAAGAAATTGAAAGAAGAAGGATATGGTGAAGTGTCCGAAAATATCGGACAGTTGAAATTAATCGCGCCTGATGGAAAAAAGCGAGAAACCGATTGCGCCAACACGGAAACGATGTTTCGGATTATCCAATCAATTCCTTCACCAAAAGCAGAACCATTTAAAAGATGGTTGGCCAGAGTGACAAAACCATTTTTGTCATCGCGAGCCCGCAGGGCGTGGCGATCTGACTTGTCATGGCGGGGAGCATGGCGGTTCGCAATGACATTATCATGAACAAATACTGCGTTTATTTAATGACCAACTATACAAATAATGTAATTTACACTGGTGTAACAGGAGATATCGTGCGTAGAATCTACGAACACAAGCACAAATTAATTAAGGGGTTTACCAGTAAATATAATGTAAATAAACTTGTCTATTTTGAGTTATTCAATGATATAAAGACAGCTATCGCTCGCGAAAAGCAAATTAAATCTGGTTCACGAAAAAAGAAAATCGATTTAATAACAAAGAATAATCCAGAGTTTAGGGATTTGTATGGGGAATTGATATAGATTGCTTCGTCGTTGAAACTCCTCGCAACGACAGAGACGGATTGCCACGCTTCGCTCGCAACGACAAAACAAAATTATCTAAATCAGCAAAAGAAATTAACATGATGAAACAAATTTTCAATTATCAAGTATCAATTTTCAAAAGTTTAAAAATTAAATCATTGAAAATTCAATGAAAATTAAAAATTGAAAATTATATCAAAAATGACCACATTACATAAACCACAACTTAAGCAAATCGCGCGCAAGGTTTACAACGCCGTCTATTGGTTACTGCTTTTCAATCTGATCGCCCTCGGCTGGCCGGGGAGAGCTTTGGCGATTTCAGTTACCGGTGACGGCGACGCCTTCTTCGGCTTTTCAACCAATACCAACCCCAGATATTCTTATTACACTAATTCGACCAATACTTTCGGCGCCCAAACCAACGCTGCCAACGCTAGCGCGACTATCAACTGGACAAGAATTCAGAGCTCACCAACCGAAGATTTATTAGTTGCCGGCTCACTTTCAACGGCCGCTTCGAATAACTTAACTATTCAGACTTCAGATGGCAATAACACCAACTGGACGGCTCAATGGTCAGTCACTGATGCCGTTACAACTTATCAAAGTTTTGATATCGCTTTCGAAGGTTCGTCCGGCGATGCGATAGTGGTTTATTCCGACAATACCGCCACACCTAAATATCGCACTTATACGGCTTCAACCCACACCTGGGATAGTAGCTCATCATCAATAACTGTCACCCTCACGACTGGCACTATCCGTTGGGTAAAGCTGAAAACCAATCCCGGGACAGACACCATCGGGCTGGCTTATTCGAGTGCCGACACCAGCGGCAGCAATGTCAATTCTTTGATCTGGAACGGTTCCGCCTGGGGCAACGAACCGGGAACGGCTTGGGGAACAACAATTATGGCCAGCTCCATCAATGATGACTTTGATCTTGGTTGGGAAACAAGCAATGACGCTCTAGATGTTGTTACCGCCAGTCTCAACACAACTACCTATCCAACTTACATATTTTACCGCCGCTGGACATCAGCAGGAGGTTGGAGCGCGTCAGCGCGCATTGGCACCACGGGCCAAGATGTGGCTCAGTACCACATCCGAGTGGCCGGTGATCCCAAGTCAACAGCCAACTGTATCGCCGTTGCCTCCTTGGACAATAACGCTACTACACCAGATCTTCATGCCTATCTCTTTAACGGTACCACCTGGTATTTGAACACCAATCTGGACACGACCACATATTCCGATAACAACCCCCATGTCGATTTGGAATTTGCCGGTACGACCGATCAAGCAGTCCTGCTTTACGCCGATGCTAGTGCAGGCACGACCATGACGATTAAATATGCCAACTCGTGCAACTCGGCCGCTTGGACAACGCCGAGTTCAGGCACCTCACCGACTTCAACTTCCGCCACCAGATTTATCCAAGCGTACGCCGATCCATCTTCATCGAACATCTTATTTTTAACAAGCGAAGTTACCGCCGCTGGCGATATCACCGCTTATAAATACACCTATGCCGCGACGCCGACTTTAAGTTCCATCGCGGAAACCTCGGGTTCGCCGATTACCACTGATGTTTCCAGCTCAACTACCGAATCGTTTTCTTTCGCTTTTGAAAGGTTAAATCTGGTGCCGACGTTGACGGAAATTCTTTTCCTGGCTTTAGTCGGCTGCGCGGTGTTTCTGGGGGTGAGGACCGGTGTGATCAAAATTCGCAAGAATGAGAGCATCGGTCCCAAAGATATCAAAAATCCGCCCAATAAAAATATTCCCCCGATAGAAACTTTGGGTTCAGATAATCATCAGATTTCACATATTCATCAAGGCCACCCTTCGCCCGGCCAGGGCGAGCTTCGGGTGACTAAGTCGATTGATGGAATCACCAATAGAAATCCGAAATCCTAATGTCTAATGACTAATAAAATGTCAAATGTCTAATATCGAATGTCAAAAATATTTTGGAATTTAGTCATTGGTCATTTCATTAGAAATTAGGATTTAGAAATTAGTCATTTAAATATCATGGATTCACGCCTGCTTGCGACAATTATCATCTTTCCGATCTGGCTGACACTAGTGCTGGTCTTTCGCCGACACCGTCAGTGGCTTTTCTATTACTTGATTGCCGCTTTTGGCTTGACCCTCCAACTGGTTTTTCTGGCCGAGCATTTCGCTCTTGATCAGCTTTTGGTCAACCTTGCCAGTTTCCATGTCAATCTGATCAGCAAGAACATTTTCCACATTCCGATGGAACTGATGTCAAACGGCCGGTTTCAGCTAATCTTAACCGATGGCTCAAGTTCAATTCTCAAACTGGGCATTGAGTGTTCGGCGATTCTGGAATCGAGCATTATTTTCAGCCTCTTAATCTTTTACCCGCTTTTTAGCCTCCGCCAGCGAATTTTGCGGGTGATCTTTGGTCTGGTCGTAACTTATGTCATCAACATTGTGCGCTTGATGATTATTGTGTTGATGGCTTATAAGTTTGGACCCGACTATATCTTTCTCGCTCACGCCGGGGTGGCACGCGTTTTCTTCTTTGTCTTTGAACTGTTATTATATTGGTATCTTTTGACCAAACCAACGGTCAAATCAGTTGGCGATAGCATTAGTAACCACCGGTCAATAGCTCTAACCGCAAGATCTGGCCATTCCCTGATGTGGCGCCACACTTATGCCCAAGCAGCGGTGATTCTTATTTTTATCGGACTTACAAGCAGTAGTTTCGTCCTTTCTGATGAATGGCGCAAGGCCTTCACCCAATTGGCTAAAGTTAATCGGCCGATTGTTTATCAAGATGAAACGGGGATGGAAACCGACCGGGGAGTTTTGGGCGAAACGAACGAGAGCAATCGGTTGGATCAAAGTACGATTAAAGATTTAGCTCCAGGAGAGGAGTGGAAAGTAAGACAGAGTTTCCTTGAATTTGAGCAAATAAATATCCAAGTCAGCGAAGGCCGAGGACCGGTAGCTCTTGAAGTTTATGTTAATGACATCTTCCAAAATCGGGCGATTGTTGAAACTCAAGGAATAATTTTGGATTATAAAGTTTTTGGCAAAGAAATCGAGATTAACGATGGTGATATTTTAGAGATCAGAGTAAAAAATATCGGCAACGAGCCTTCAAGTTATTTAATCGACATATTAAAAAAATAATCTCAAAGTTCAAATCTCAAAATGCAAAATGACAATGTAAAATAATGTCATTCTGAGGCAAAGCCGAAGAATCTCCCACGAATGTGGGTTTATATGAGAAGAAAATATTGGGTTTACATTGCTACGAATAAATCAAATACCTTATATACTGGTATGACGAACGATTTAGTAAGAAGGATGCATGAGCACCGCAATAAGTTAATTCGGGGATTTACCACAAGGTATAACATTAATAAATTGGTTTATTATCAGGAATTTAATAATCCGGAAGCAGCAATTGTGTCAGAAAAGAAAATTAAAGGATGGACACGGATGAAAAAGATAGAATTGATAAAAAGTGTGAATCCAACCTTTCAGGATTTGTTAAGTCATATTGAGCAATAGCGAAATATCTCTGGCGAATGCCAGATGGCACATTTGTGCCAGATCCTTCACTGCATTCAGGATGACAAGTCACTTTAGACTGTAACTTTGAGATTTGAGATTTACATTTTGAATTTATTTAGGATTTAAAAAAGGAGAGTTATGAACAACAATTTATTTATGGTGGCGGTTTTTTGGGGGGTCTGGATTATCATTCCGGTGCTTTTTGACGGCCTTTTAACCTTTATTTACATGCTCACGATTGTTTTTACTGAAAAGTATCATACGATTGCCAAACGCGATATCGCCAGTAAATTAAAGCTTGATCCGGGTAGATTACCAAAGGTTTCGGTCATCATCCCGACCTATAATGAAGAGGAAAATATCAACGAATGCTTAAACTACTTAAAGATTCAGAATTATCCTCAAGATAAAATGGAAATCATCGTCGTTGACAATGGCTCGACCGATCAAACGAGCCAGATTGTCAAAGAGCATATGAAGGAAATTTGGGAAAATAACCATCGCAACGGAAGTCATTCTGAGGCAGCGCCGAAGAATCTGTCGCGAATGCGACATCTCGGACAAGCCGAGAGATCCTTCGCTATCGCTCAGGATGACAGAACATCAACGTTAAATCATAACGGCGACAACGGCAAAATTAAAGTCAATGGCCAATCTTACCAAACTAATGGTTTCGGGGGACTGCTGCGATTAGTCGTTCGTTACGAGAAGGGCAAGGCCAAGGCCCTCAACGCCGGCATCAGACTAGCCCAAGGCGAAATTATTATCAATATTGATTGCCGCTCATTTTTAGCGCCTAACGCGGTTTACGAGATGGCGGCCAAGTTTATTAAGAATCCGGAATACGGGGCCGCCACCGGCAATGTCGAAATTGATTGGAATCTGATTTATGAAAGAGATCAGCAGGGTCGCTATATTCTAGATGGTGAAAGCCATTATCGGCCAAGAGAGTTATCTCATAAAGAAAAATTCTTAGGCAAAGCCCAATTTATGGAGTATTTGACCTCTTTTCGCTTGGGCCGACAGTTTCAGGATATTACCGGCTCAATGTTCACTTTTTCCGGGGCCTTTTCCGCTTTTCGGCGCAAGGTTTTGTTAAATTCATCGCTTTATCGTGATCGCACCGTGGCTGAAGATACCGATTTAACTTTGGATTTACAAGGTCAAAATGTTCGATTGGGTTTTGCTGAAAAAGCTAAAGCCTTTCTCAAGCCGGTGATTTCTTTTGAAAGATTTTACAGCCAGCGGATCCGCTGGCACCGCGGTCAAATTGAAGTCATTGGCTTGCATCTTGATTGGTATGGTAATTTCCGGAAGGGTTTTTGGCGCAATTTCTGGCTGACTTCCCTTTTAATGATTGACCATACCTTTAGTTTCCCCCGAATTATTTGGATTTTTCTTTTACCTTTGTTCTTCTTATTTGGCTACTCGATGACTTTAATTGTTGAAGCGATTTTCTTAATGTATGTTTTTTATGTGCTGATTGATTTTATTAATGCCTGTTATTGCTATCGGGTGGCTGATAAAGAAACCAGAGAAAAGATTAAAGAGAGCATTCAGTATTCTTTGGTTACCCCTGTCTTTCGCCTCATTACTTTCTATTTTCGTTTTGCCGCCTATTTGGAGGTCCTCAAAGAGCCCCAAGCTTGGTCAACCCCGGTTAACCCGGTTCGGTCCATGAAAGGTTACCGCGATTCCTTTTCCGGAAGTTATCAAAAGACCCTGGGCTTTGGTAGCCGAATCTGGCAACTTGTTACCGGCCGGCGTGAAGAACCCGTCTACTATGATGAAAAAATTGCCGAGTTGGATTCCTTCGGCTTAGAAAGAAGTGAAGTGGGCCCTAAGGATGCCCAAGAAATTGAGGTCATTCCGGATTTTGGCATAGAAAATGGCCAAAGAAAAATGGATGGGGTTTATGAGAATAAGGAGGTTTAGTGCCGACAAAAAAGGGTTTTAGTCAAAAATTAATGGCTTTAGATTGGCTCTGGAAACCGCTGGGAATTCTGGTGAGCATTCTTGTGGCTTTATACTTTATCATTTACATCTTTCGCAATGTCATCTTTCAGCCTGGTTTGGCACCCGGGGCGGATATCGCCTCATTCGCCCATACCTCGGCCTATATTATTGATTATCTTAAAATTCATCATCATTGGCCGGTGATTGATCCCAAGTGGTATGTCGGTTTTGAACTAATGTATGTGCCGCCTTTGGTTAACTATGTTTTGGGCGCCATTTACTATTTGACCGGCAATATTGAACTTTCAACCAGAATTCTTCATCCGCTTGGCTTAGCGATTCTTTTCTTGGGAATGTTTTGGTTTCTAAAAAAGGAAAAATCCTCCACCCTCGCTGCCTGGCTTGGCGGTCTGATTTTCATCTTCACGCCGGTTATTTATGGCACGATCGAATCTTACACCAAATTAGTTGCCCTTTTCTTTTTACCTTGGGGGTTTTACTTTACCAATCAAATTTTAAAAACAACTACGCTTAAAACCACGGCGAAATATATATTCTATTTAAGTCTTATCACCGCCTTATCAATCTATGCCCACCCGATGAATGCTTTTGTTCTCGGCGCTTCGCTGGCTATTTATGCCTTTATTTACGCCATCTTGGATCAGCAAATTGTCACCAGACGTTTTTTTATGGTTATTTTAGCGGTCGCTTTGGGCTTTTTACTTGCCAGTCGCTATTTGCTGCCTTTTATGTTGGAAAGGGTGGCTCAGGCGACCGTTGCTTCAAGCGCCGGCCTTAATCCTCATTTTTGGGAAATTATTAAATATCTGGCCAATTGGCTTGAAGGGATATTTATTCTGATAACTCTCTTTGTTGTCTGGAAGGCTCGGCAAGCCAAGGTTACGGCTTTATTCTTAACTGGCGTTTTAACTTTTTTAATTTCCTTGGGTTATTATTACGGACTTGACGCTTTCTTCCCATTTAGCCAGGTTTATTATTACATTTGGCTGTTTGTCGCTGCTTTATGTTTTAGTTTTATCTTGGGATTAACAGTAGATCTGATTAAAATTCAAAATTTAGCGGTCTATTTCATCAAAGTTATTATTGGGGTGGCTCTTTTTATCGCCTTTTTTGAACTCGCGAATTTTACCTCTTTAGGAGTTCAGCGATTGACCAATTATGGCCTGATGGCGTCGCCGACAGATCAAGAATTGGTTAAGGCGCTCAATCAATATTCTAATCCAGGCCGGCTCTACATTTCCCATTATCCCTTTGGTCATTCAAACTGGGTCATTAGCCAGGCCACTGACAAAAATAATGTTGAAGGTCACTATTATGCCATTACCCGGATGAACAAGCACATTGCCAACATGGCTGACGCCATTCATAATCGCTATTATGACTACCCGATTAACAAATTAAAATATTATAATGTCCGTTATTTTCTCGGCAACCAAAATCTCAAAGATATTAAAGATTACGCCGGAATTTATGTTGGCCGGGAGTTTATCAAGAGATTGACTCAAAAAGGTTTTGATTTTGTTTTTCAGTCTTCGCCCACGTCAACCT
>Ga0315282_10003762_pt1 | contig 27020 bp, 26 predicted proteins | sample YL17G07_20_MG_FD_203693 | JGI IMG/M metagenome (GOLD analysis project Ga0315282, IMG submission 203693) | Sediment microbial communities from Yellowstone Lake, YNP, Wyoming, USA - YL17G07_20 | ecosystem: Environmental > Aquatic > Freshwater > Lake > Sediment | place: USA: Wyoming | collected...
GCGGGGTCATTGTTGGTGACGTAGCTGGCCACGGGGGTGAGGCTGGTGAGGGAAGCCAGTTGCGCCGCCAGCGCCGTCTGGAGCCGATTCTTCAACTCGGCACGGCAGAGCGTTGCCCCCCCGTCGGCCTGGAAGAAGGCGCGCTTGTCGCGGAGCTGATTGCCCGCGCTCTGCACCTCGCCCACTGTGGGCCCGATGGCCACCAGGCTCCCCAGGCTTAACAGGGTGGCAAAAGTCAGGGCCAGGAACATGATGAAGCCCCGGTTGTCCCCGCGAAGCCGTTTCAGCGCCCTGTGCACCATGGCGTCCTCCGCTTCACCCAGACTACGATCCGAGATTACGCAGCTGCACCGTGGAGGCGAGGGTCTGGCGGCGAAATCCATCACCCCCGATGTGGGGATCCTTCGTGTCCGCCTTGACCTGCAGGCTCACGTTCACGGTGCGGATATTGGCCGCCTGGGCCGGCGTGGTGATGGTGGCCGGGTTGCTGACCGTCGAACCGTCGTTCATCACATAGGAAAAGCTCTGGCTCTCGACATCGGGCATGAGCCGCCTGGCTCCGCCGCCCGTGTTCTTTGTCAGCCAGGAGGTTTTCGGGTCCGTGGTATCAATGGAATACCTGATCTGCTTGTTCACAATGAGCCGGTACACCATGCTCGTCGCGACGGGATAGGTATAGGTGCCACCAAACGTGTTGACGTCATTTGCAGGAACGTGCTGGAGCCCGGGATTGGCCCCGCCGACGACCGCGGTGACGGTGAATCGGGTGCATTGCACCCCATCGGTGATGAAGGCGGTGTCACCGACCTGGAACCCCGTGCTGGAAAGGACCCCGATTGTCGTATTGGTGTTGGGCTGTCCGGTGATCGGTGCCGTGGCGATCTCGGTCCGCACGCTGGGATCATCCAGGACCACCCGGATTATGATGCTGCCGGGTGGGCCGTTGGTGGCCTGCATCAGCATGGTGGTGGCGGGCAAGATGGTGGTGGCGGGCAACGTCGGGATGCAGGCGGGCGCCCAGAACATCCCGGCCTGACGGATATCCTGGGTGATGCGACTCATGGCCGTTGTGGCCGTCTGAAGCATGCGAGCATTCACCGCCTGGTCGCTGTACGTCTGGGAGGTGGTGAGGAAGAAAGAGTACATCCCCGTCGTGACCAGGCCTACAATGACCATGACGACCAGCAGCTCGACCAGGCTCGAGCCCCGGGGACCAGCCCTGATGCCGGGGCGGGTCGCGGCTTTCGCGTCCCCGTTCATTGTCCCACCACCATTTCTTGGCGCACGCTGCTGCGCTGCGGGGTGACGACGGTGACTACGACACGCTTCACGCCCGTGGTGGGGGTGTTATCCTGGATGGTGACAGACCGCTGGAAAACCAAAGGGGGATTCCCGACGGTGTAGGTGTCTGCCGGGAAGTTCGCTGCCGTGATGCTGGCGTAGGCGGTTTTCCGAATGGTCTCCAGCTTGTCGAGGGCCAGGTAAACGGCGATGTCCGTAGATTTCGATTTGGTATTTCCGTTGAGAATGGCAATCGCCAGGCCCGTCATGCCCACAGCAAATACGGCCAAGAAAGCCAGAGCGACAAGGACCTCTATCAGGGTCACGCCCTTCGGCGGCGAGGACCGGCCGGGGGCGAACACACGAGGACCCTGTCGCCCACTGGGGTGACCAGTTTCAGAGAAAGAGAAAATTCCGAAGTCCAGCGTGAGCATTGCATTTCCAGCGTGAGCATTGCATTGAGGAGGCGAAACCGATCTCAAACGAATTCCAGTTCGACATCATTGTCTCTCTGATTTTGTAGCTTGAGACCGGTGCCGCTAGCAAGTTGCCCAACCCTGTTCGCTAGCATGCAGGAAGGTTGATACCTCCAGTCATCGCCACGAACAAGCCAGGAGCCAAAAGATATGAATAGCCGCGTCAGACGAACCGCCCCACTCTATAGTCTGAGCCACCCCCAGATCAGCGGCCTTCCAGGAGCCTCCCGAGGCGCGGATCGTTCTTGAGGCCCGCCAGGGCCGGATCGTCCCGCAAGAAGCCGATGTCATCGAAGCCCAGCCCTAGGGCCTTGGACAGCCACTCGAGCGCCTGCTCCTTCATGTCCAGCGCGGCATACACGCGGGCAAGATTGTAGGCGGCTCGGGGATCTTTGGGCCGCGCGTCGGCCTCCTTCCGGGCATCGGCGATCCGGGCCTCGCGCTCCTGAATCGTGGCCTTGTTCTTTCTGGCGTTCGCCAGGTTTCCCTGCACCGTCGCGTTTGCCGGGTCGATCCGAAGGGCCTGCTCGAAGGTGGCAATGGCCTCGTCGTACAGGCCCTTCTTGTCATACAGGACACCCAGGTTGTTCAGGCCCAGGACGTTGCCGGGCTCGAGCTGGATCGCCTTCTTGTACTGGGCGATGGCGTCGTCGATCCGGTCCCGGCGTTCGTAGGCGTATCCCAGGTTGAACTGGGCGGCGGCATAACCGGGATCCGCCTCGACGGCCCGCTGGAACTCCGTGATGGCCTCATCCAGCCGCCCCTGTTTCAGGAGGTCCGCCCCGAAGTTATTGCGCTTGACCGCCTCCTCCGACCTGGCGTGCGCGTGGCCGACCGCCAACACGACCACGAGCAACGCCAGGACGGCCAGAGCCCTCTTCATCTAGAACACCTCTTTCCAGTACAGCACCTTCCGCATGGAGGAGGGGGGCGGCGCGGGATTGCTGGGCAACTGCTGGCTGGTCGTGGCGGCGACGACCGAGGTGCTGATGGTGGTCCCCGTGTCGGTGATGACCACGACCGGCCTGGAGGGGATCCCGGTCCCGATGTCCTTGGAGCGGGTCACCGAGGCATCCGTGCTGGTAAGGACCGCGGCCCCGTGGGCCCAGTCGAGGGCGGCGTAGCCCGAGACCATCTGGATGGCGTACAGCTTGGCCGTCCCGCCGCCCGAGCCGCAGGCCGAGGTGCTGGTCGGGGTGAAGGAGGTGAAGAAGACTAACTTATTGAAGACGTCGGCCGCCGCCAGGACCTTCTCTGTCGGTGCCGAAGGATTATTGGCCAGCAGGCGGATGTAGAAGCCCTGGGTCACCGTGGCGCTGCTCGAGGTAAGGTCCACGAGGCTCGCCTCGGTGAGGGGGCTCCCGTTGGTCATGGTTGTGTCGTCTTTGATCCCGTAGAACCGGTTGGGGGTCGTCGTGTTGTTCGGGTGGTTCCTGTCCCCCGTCCCGAAGTAGATCCAGAGGTGGTTCTGGGGGTCGAAAGCCGGGATGATCGGGGCGTAGATGGCCTGCCTTGGGTAGTACTCCCCGGCCGCCGGGGGGTTCGCCCCGGCGGTATCCGCCCGGAACAGCCGCTTCCCCGTCCAGTTGTTGACCAGGCCGCTGGTGAGGGTCGCCGCGTGCGACAGGTCGAACTTCCAGACCTGCCCGCCGACATCGCCGACGTACAGCCCGTCAATGTACCCATCCACGGGGTTGATGTCGATGGCCGTCACGTCCGCAGGGATGCTGAAGTTCATGTACTGCCGGTCGTCGGTGGCCCCGCTCGTGTGGTAGTACTCCCAGAGCTTGGTCCCCGCGCCGATGTCGATGGCGAAGACGGCCATGCCGGTGTTGTTGTTCTGGGCCGTGTCGTAGCCGCCCCCCACGAAGGCGACGAACTTGACGGTCCCATCGGCCATCTGGACCTTCCCGATGGCCGGCGTGGACCAGGTCTCCCCCATCTTGCTATCGGTGAAGCTCCAGAGGTACGTGGGGTTGGTCGGGTCGGTGATGTCCAGGGCGTGGTAGGAGCGGCCGCCCCGGCGCTCGCCGAAGACCACGACGGTCTTCCAGGCGCCGCCGATCTTCACGTCGGCGGCGACGAGGCTTCCATCCACGAAGAAGAGGTGGTCGCCCCCCGAGACCGTGAGCTGCTTCAGGTTGCCGAGAAGGTCCGGCGGGATGAATCCCCACAGCTCTACCCCGTCGCTCTCCCGGAAGGCGTGGAGCATCCCGTCGTTCGCCCCGGCCAGCAGGATGGTGGTCCGGCCGGCGTTGGCGGTCTTGAAGGCGGCGTAGCTGCCATCATCCGAGACGGGTGTGGGCGAGAGGGGGGGCGTGACCAGGACCGGGGTGGAGTGGAAGATGTCCCCGAGCTTCCAGGCCCGGTCCTCGGTGGTGTTGCTGTTGCCGTTCTCGTCGTAGCTGTCCACTCCCCGGATGAAGTTGATGAGGTTGTCCCGGTCGGTACTGGTGGTGACCCCGAGCATCGCCGGGGTGAGCGTACTGGTGCTCGTGCTCGTGCTAAAGTCCACCCGGCTCCCGCTGGCGATCGTGTAGATCACCCGGTCGGCAGCCGCCTTGGTAACGAGCTGCGCCCCGGCCTCCCAGGCGAGGGCCGAGTCCAGGGGGACGCCGTTGCCATCCACCGGGACGTTCCCGCTGCTGTCGCGATTGTACGCCTTCAGGTACCCGCGCCAGAACGGCTTGGAGGGGTCGGACTGGAAGGCGGCCAGGTAGGCCCGGTTGGTGCCGGTGGCGCTCGTCGTCGGGATGACGGGGGTGGCGAAGGCGAAGGTCGCGGCCATGATCTGGCGGATGGCATCCTCCAGGGCGGCTTCGAGCTGGGTCTCGCTCTCGGTGCTGTAGAAGGTCCCGCCGCCATTCTTCGCCGCGGTCTGGAGGACGTCGTTCGCCGCGGCCTTCTCGTCCGCGGACACCGCGAAGCCCACGGTGTCCACGATGACGTTCTGCGTGCCCGCCAGGCTGCTGGCGTGATCCTGGATGTAACGGTTGGTGGCCTCCGTCCGGACGTCCACGCTGCCGTTCTGCAGGCCGTCCGACATGATGATGACGAAGTTCGGCTGGCACTCGAGCTGGATGGGGCTCGTGGCGTAATTCCCGCTGTAATCCCCCTGTCCCTTGAAGTACTTCCCGGCGTCCCGGAGCATCTCCCCGAGGGGGGTATAGCCGTACGGCGTGAACTTGTTGATGGCGGTGGTGAGCGTACTCACGCTGCTCCCGATGGGGGCATCGATCTCCCCGCCACCTTGCCCTTGCTTGCTGTTGTTGGTGAAGTCCATCAGGCCGAAGCGGACCCCCTCGGTGTTCGTGACCAGCTTGGTGAGGACGCGCTTGGCCACGTCGATCTTCTTCACCAGTGTGGCGCCAGGCGTGGCCAGCCAGTTCAGGTAGTTGCCTACGAAGAGGTTCACCGTGGAACCCCCGATGCTGCCGGACCAGTAGCCCGCATTGGTCAGGGCCGTCCGGGCGCTACTGCTGGAGACCTCCGCGATGCTGTTCGCGTACACGCTGTAGGTGGTGGTCCCCCCCCACCCCCAGCTGGTCGTCTTCTTGTACACCTTTACCACGTCGTAGGTCCCCGTGTAGGTCGTGGCGGCCTCGTAGGGATCGGCGTAGATCTTGTCGTCCATGCTCCCCGAGGTGTCGAAGGCGATGAGAATGTTGGGCTGGATCTCCGCCCCGAAGATGTCGCTGTCATCCGCCCGCGCCCGGGGGAGGGGCAGGCCCACCAGGGTCACGATCAGGCAGCAGGCCAGCAGTTTCTTTGTCATGACGCACCTCACTGGGCCACGGGCCCGTACTCGGCCATGGTCTCGATCTCCCGCTGGGCATTCCGGGGGCCGCTGGCCGAGGCGTTGATCAGATAGCTGTTAAAGGTATAGCCGGAGGGGTTGTACCCCGTGCCGATGGCAATGGAATAGCCGGCCTCGATCCGCACCCCCTTGAAGACGAGGGGCTGGGGGGTTGTGTCACTCCGGTGGCCGCTCCAGTACTGATACGTATACGTGCCGGTGCCGATGGCCGTCACGGGGATAGCCGTGACAGATGTGGCGGCGTTCGCCGAGAGCTGGCTGAGCCCTGTCTGGATCCCCGCCTCGGCGGCGGTGAAGGCCCCCTCCGACCACAGGGCGTTGTAGGAGATGTTCGACTCGGTGCCCGAGAGGGTGAGCAGGGCGACGCCCAGGAGGGAGAGGACGATCATGACGAACAGGGCGATCATGATGACCGACCCGCGTTGGTTCCGGGATCTCCCGCAAGACCTGCCAAACATGGCCGCTCCTCCGTCAATCATTGATGTTCCTCAACCTCACGCTCGAGGTCAGGGTGAAGCGCTGCGGCTGCTGACCAGGGATGGGAACGCTCTCCTCCGCCACCAAGGTAATGACGACGGTCCGCACCGCCGTTCGTTGCGCGGTCGTGGCGAACGCCGGGACGTTCCCCAACCCTTCCGCGTCAAGTACATATGGCGAATTGGGTGGGTTCGGGATCGGGTTGTTGCTCCCATCGTAATAGGTGAACTGCAGTGACGTGATGTTCTCGGCCAGAACGTCCCCGCCGCTGCACGAAAACGAAGCCGGAGCAGTAACATCGGTGCTTCTCTTGCGCAGGATCGTATTTCCGCTGAGACAGTAGAGGAATGCACTGCTCGAGTTGGCGGGGCATGCGCCCTGGCTCGGGTTGCAGGTCCCATCCATGTCGCCATAGGCCACCAGCCCGTTATTGGTGCCTATCAGTATGCCGATCGGGTTCGCCAGGGAGGGATTCGTGGCTGCACTGGGATCGTATTTCTCTGGGAAGTTACCCGCCATGCGAAGCTCTCGGGTCATTGAATCCAGCGCTACTCGGGCGTTTTGCTGCACGTCCACCTTCCGCGTACCGCTCACGTACGTCGCCCGGTTCGTGTCGAACATCTGATAGATTCCCAGAAGGACGAGGAGGAAGATACTCATCGCGATCAAGAGTTCGATGAGAGTGAATCCCCCCGCTCGCTGCAAGGATCGACGTCGCATCGTCATCACCTGCTCATGAGCGTGGCCAACTGCACGCTCCATCGCCCCCCCGGGACAGAGACTGTGACGGTGATCCGCCGTAACGTCAGCGGGTTGTTGACATCGGCCACCTGGATCTGTCCAGTGGCGCCGAAGATGGCGGTACCCACGCCCAGGCTCCGCCACTGGGCCTTCTCCGCCGCCGTGAAGTTCCATCCAGTCCCGGTGTCACGAGCCAAGGCGTACCGCCACTTCCGGGCGATGCCCCTCTCCGGGTCGTTAGCCGGTTGTGATCCTACTGTGTTGGTGTTGAAACCATTCAGGTTGCTGAGGTTATCGAAGGGGATCAGGCGGATGTCTTCGAGCATCTGGCGTGCGGCCGAGACCGCCATCGTCATCCGCGCCCCCTCGCCGAGGTTGTTATAGCCCGTGCCGAACATGGTCGCGACACCCAAGATGCCGAGGACCAGGATGGTAATGCCAATCATAATCTCTATCAGCGTGAACCCCCGGCCGCCTACCGGACGCTCTCGGTCTTGCCGGGCAAGGTCGCTTCGCTCTGGCGATGGCTTCATCGACGACCTCACTGGGTCCTTACCCCCCCGATTGACGTGACCGTGACCTGTCTCGACCCGCCCGACTGGAGGGTGATCGTCAGCGGGAAGCTCATGCTTTCGAAAACCGCCCCTCGGGAATTGAAGGACACGTAGAAACTCTCGGTCGAAACCGAGGGGTTCAGACTTACGTTCTGGTAGAGTTGGTTAAAGTTGATCCACGGGCCGGCCATCTGGGTGGAAGTCTGAAGGTTGGGTCCCGTATCGGCCGGCCAGGCCACTCCGGTTTTCCTGCCGAGCAACCGGTACTGGTTCTTGTAGGTTGAGCTTCCTCCCGCGTTGAAGCCGACGATCTTGTAGTCCCAGCCGCTTTGGGTCGCTTTCGAGCGAGCCTCTCGGATATCGTCCGCGATTTGCCGGGTGGCCGCGTCCAACCGGGAATTCTGCATCATGGCGCTAAAAAACGGCAAACCGATCGCCGTCAAAACAATGAGAATGCCGACCACCACGACGAGCTCGACGAGGGTGTAACCCCCCCGCCCAATCTCCCTGAATTGCCTAATCCTGCTGCCCATAGGGGACCCTCTTGTCCCTCTGTCGTTGTCGGTTTTATCGCAAAGCGATGCCACCCTCTTACAGGCTGACACGTGACGAAAATCGGTCAACCCCTGACGCGGAATGGATACGCCGTTTCTCTCTCTCGACTACCTCCAATCCAAGCAAGATCCGCGAAACTCCCGAGCACTGAAGGGATGGCGGCTGATCGAAAACCCTGTGCCGTGTTTTCGGGCAAATAGACATATGCTCTCCTCTATAAGAGCAAGTCTCATGCCCGCGGCTCGATGTCCCCCTCTTTCTCAGCGCCCGATAACCCTGCGGCAGAATGCGTCTCTCAATCACCAGAGACGCATCCCCCGGCCGCTTTCATGGATCGAGGCGGAAGGCCATGAATGAACAGCCAGGCCGCCCAATAAGCATTGGCGCCAAGTGCAAGCGCCCACAAGAACCATGTCGGGCGGTTGAGAAGGATCGCGAACCACAATGCCAGACAAAAGCCATCCCGGTTGGCAAGGACTGCAAGGGCTCGGGCCACGAGCCGCGCCCGAAGCGTCGTCCGTACCATCAGGTGCTGACCGGAAACCGAACACCAAAACACGACAAGAAACGCAATCGTGATACCTAACGCCGCGGCCCCCCCGAGGGCCAGGAAATGGGTGCCGGCGCCATTGCCGGCCACACGCCAGGTGAGGAACCCGATCACTGCCAAATCCACCGCGTGGTCGCTGACGTTGTCCAGCCACTTGCCCAGGGGGGAGGAAAGGAACTTCAGCCGCGCCACCTCACCGTCCACATGGTCCAGGATCACGGAGAGCTGAAACAGCACGAGACCCCACAGGGAGTTGAGCATTCCCCCGCCGCCAAGAAGCCAGGCACCACCGAGACCGGTGATCAGGCTGGCACAGGTAATCTGGTTGGGGATCACGTGCGACCTGATCAACCATCGGGTGAGACGCGCGGACACAGTGCGGTTCACGAAGCGGTCCACGATCGGGCCGTCCTCTGAGCTCCTGAGAGCGGTGAGCATCGCTTGCTCGATGGCGGCTACCTCGCCCAGTGATTGAACCGCCTCGTGCCGTGCCCCCTCCCAAGGGACCCGCTCCAGCCGGTGCTGCCTGCGAAGCTCTTCCAGGAATCCCATCAGACCCTTCTGGCCATCGAGAGCCGCCTCGATACATGGGGAGAGAAGCGCGGACGGGACGGCCAGCGGTCCGATCCACCCGCCATCGGGGACCGTCACCCCTCCGCCGTTGGCCACCCGCACGAGCCACGTGCGCAGGGCCCCCGCGTCGACGATGACCGAGGAAGGGAGAACCAGGCTGTAAGACAATTGCGGGGCAGGGTCCTGTGTCGGTTCGAACCAGCGGATCCGCCCGCGAAGGCGTGGCTCGCGCTCAAGTTGGATTCGGAGTGCGGCCTGCTGAGTGCCTGCCGCGACAATCGCGAACTTCTCAATGCCTGCACGTTGGGCGGTCAGGAGCGTGCGGGTGAGCAGGGGTATGCCGCCGACCCGCACCCCTAGGAGCCCGGCCTCCTGCAGCTCGGGTCGCGGACAGACGACGACAGCCGTCTCAATGGCACCGGACGTTGGAGGGGCCCCCATACCAGCTCAGTGGCATCATTCGAGACACGGCCCGCTGGCGTCATTTCTGCTTGATTTCGGCGGTATCTTAAACCAGACTTGCAGCCGGACGCAACTGGGAATCCGGAGGCCCGCCCCCCTGGTGCGGCCTCGGCGCCCCCCAACGGAGACGCCTCATGCCTCAGGCCACCTTCTGGTTCGCCAGCCCGTTTAGGGAGTGGATCGGACGGCGCACCTTGACCCTGTCCTGGGAAGGGAAGCTCACCGTCCGCGGACTCTGGGAGCGCCTGGCAGCCGATCACCCGAAGATCCGCCCGAATCTGCCGCGGGAGGGGATCCAAGAGGAAGCCATGGCTCAGATGGTGGCGGTCATCGTGGATGGGGATATCCTGACCCTGGATTCGGTCATCAGGGACGGAGCGAACGTGGACGTCCTGACGCCCCTGTCGGGCGGCGCCGATCCTGGGGTCATGTAATCCCCGAGACGCTCCATGGACTCGAACTCGATCGCTCGGGTTCCCTGCGATTTCTGAACCGCGCTCCGGGTCTCCGCCGAGACCCGACCGCCTCCGCGAGCGGGGCTCACCTTCGGCGGACCCGAGAACGGGAGGAACATCATGGAACACATCCGCCGTGCGATCCGGATACTTGCCGTCGGACTTCTGGTGGGGTGGGGAGTTGGATCAGCCCGGGCGGCAGAGGAAGTTCGCATCTACACCTACATGCTGCCCATTCAGGAGGGCCTCACGAAAATCCTGTCTGAAAACACTGGCGTACAGGTGAAGACCTTGGGGCTGTCCGGAGGTGAACTGTGGGCGCGAATCCAGGCGGAGAAGCCGAACATCGGCGCCGACGTCATCTTCGGATTCGGACCGGGGCCGGCCATCCTGGGCAAGCGGGAAGGCCTGTGGGCGCCGTACGCCGATCCCCCGGCGTGGCGCGACATCCACGCGCGGTACAAGGACAAGAATTGGACCTGGTTCGACGTGGGCACGTCATGCTTCGTCCTGGTCGGGAACAAGGACCTCCTGGCCAAGAAAGGCTACAAGATGCCCGAGTCCTGGTTCGACCTGCTCGATCCGAAATGGAAGGGCGAGATCGTAATGCCCTCGCCGGTGACATCCGGGACGGCCTTCATGATCAACGCGACGTTCGTGCAGCTTCTGGGCTGGGAGAAGGGGTGGGAATTCCTTGAGAGGCTCGACAAGAACGTGGCCCAGTACACGAAGAGCGGCAACGCCCCCCTGGAGCAGGTCGGGCGCGGCGAGTACATGCTGGGCCTCGCCTCGGACGAGAACGTCCCGCAGCGACTCCAGCAGGGATTCCCCATCTACTGGACCGCGCCCAAGGAAGGCCTCGGCTATGAAGGCAACATCGTCACCATCGTCAAGGGGACCAAGCAGCTCGAGGCCGCCAGGAAGATCGTGAACTTCGCAGGGACGGAAAAGTTCCAGCGGTGGCTGGCCCAGTTCGGCTATCTCACCGCTCGTGACGCCCCCAATCCCCTCTATCCGACAAAGCCCAAGCTCATCGATTATTCCTACGAGTGGGCGGCGGACAACCACGCCCGCGTGATCGACACCTGGAAAGAAAAATTCTTGAGAAAGTGACCCCGGGACGGTCCGCTCGGGTCTTCTTCGGACGGATGGACCTCATATGCCCACAGAACTCCTTCTGGACCGTCCAGCCAGGTTGCGAGACCTTCGAGCGCGGGTGAGGGTCGGGGCGCTCCCGACCGCCCTGGCGCTCCTGCTCGTGGCGTGGTTGCTCACCTTTATCGCCGTCCCGGTGGTGATGGTCCTCGCCCGGAGCGTCGCCGCCAAGGGCGGAGGGATCACCCTCGCCCACTTCGCCGCGTTTTTCGGGAAAGCGTATTTCCTGCGGTCGCTCACCAACACGCTGATCCTGGGGACCAGCGTCACCGCCCTGGTGATGGGCCTCGGCTTTGCCCTCGCCTACCTGGTCACCCGAGGCCACCGCGCGTTCCGAGGGCCCCTGCGGGCCCTGACGGTTGCGCCGCTGGTGGCGCCCCCGTATCTCTTCGGCCTGGCCCTGATCATCCTGGGAGGGCGCCGAGGGTTCATCGCCCAGCTTCTCAACACCCAGATCCCCATTTACGGCTGGCCCGGCGTGATTGTCGCCCAGGTGCTGTCGTTCCTTCCCCTGGCCTTCCTGATGATCGAGAACGTCTTGGAGTCGCTGGACCCAAACCTGGAGGATTCTGCTTGCGATCTGGGCGCCGGGGAGGTGGATCTGCTGCGGACCATCATCGTCCCGCTGGCTGCGCCGGGGCTCCTCAAGGCTGCCCTGCTCACCTTTGGCTTGGCGATCGCCGATTTCGGCAACCCGGCGCTCCTGGGCGGCGGTCTTTCTTTCTTGGCGCCGGACGCCTTCCTCATGATCACCGGCGAGTGGAACACCGAGATGGCCAGCGTGATCTCCGTGGTGCTCCTGGTTCCCAGCCTGGCCATCTTTCTCGCACAGCACTACTGGTTGAAGGGCAAGACGTACACCACGGTGAGCGGGTCGCCGGCCGCGAGCGAGGATCGCCGCATCGGGCCCTGGCTGCTGATGGCCCTGGGTGTTCCCTGCCTGGCGTACGTCGCCACCGTCGTGGCGTCTTACGGTGTCATCATCCTCGGGGCCTTCACCAAGCTGGTGGGCATTGACAACACCCCGACCCTGGAGCACCTGGTCAGGGACGTGGGGCTCGATGCGATCTGGACCAGCGTCAAGGTCTCCTTGGCGGCGGGCGTGGTCGCCGCCCTTCTGGGGACCGGACTGGCATATCTCTGCATGCGGACCGAGATCCGGCTGCGCGCCTTCCTCGAATTCATCACGCTCATCGGGTTCGCCCTCCCCGGCACGGTCATGGGGATCGGGTACGTTCTGGCCTTCAATCGCCCGCCCCTCTTCCTCACCGGGACGCTGGGGATCCTGGTCCTCAACATGATCGCGCGCTTCCTGGCGGTAGGCCTGGAGGCGGGCGTGAGCAAGCTGCACCAGATCGACGTGAGCCTCGAGGAGGCCTCGGCCGACCTGGGGGCCGGAGTCCTGACCACCCTTCGCCGGATCGTGCTGCCCTTGATGTCTTCGGCCTTCGCCGCCGGGTTCCTCTTCACCTTCATGCAGTCCATGATCAGCCTGAGCGCCGCCATCTTCCTGGTGGCCCCGGGACGGCTCCTGGCCTCCGTGTATATCTTCAACCGGGCCCGCGAAGGGGATATGGGGATCGCCTGCGCCCTGTCCGTCATCCTGATCGCCAGCGTGGCCGTCTGCCTGTGGGGCCTCTCCCTCCTGGCCAGACGGACGGGCCTGAGGATTTTTGCCGCCCGCACTTGATCGCAACCGGAGAACTCGAATGCCCGACCACATGCTGCTGAGCCTGGACGGCCTCACCAAACGCTACGGCGCCGTGATCGCCGTCGAGGGGGTGCGCGCAGTTATCCAGCGCGGCGAGCTGGTGTCGTTCGTGGGCCCGAGCGGGTGCGGCAAGACCACCCTGCTCCGCCTCATCGGAGGATTCCTTCGGCCCGATACCGGGAGGATCGTCCTGGAAGGTGAGGACATCACCGCGACGCCCCCCAACCGCCGGCCCACGGCCATGGTGTTTCAGAACTACGCCCTATTTCCGCACCTGACCGTGGCCGAGAACATCGGCTATGCCCTGACCATCCGGAGACGCCCCAAGGCAGAGGTCGCCCGGCGCGTCGAGGAGCTTCTCACCCTGGTGCAGCTTCAGGGCCTCGGCCCGCGTTTTCCGGCCCAGCTCAGCGGCGGCCAGCAGCAGCGCGTGGCGCTGGCCCGGTCCCTGAGCCTGCAGCCCAAGGTGCTCCTCCTGGATGAGCCGCTGTCAAACCTGGACGCCGACCTCCGGGTGCAGATGCGGGCGGAGATCAAGCGGCTCCAGCGTGAGCTCCAGCAGACAGTGGTCTTCGTCACGCATGATCAGGAGGAGGCCATGAGCATCTCCGATCGGATCATGGTGATGGATCGGGGGCGGATCCTGCAAGGTGGCACTCCCAGTGAGATCTACGAACGACCGGGCACCGCCTTCATCGCCCGTTCCGTGGGGGCCGTCAATTTCCTGGAGGGAGTCTTGACGAACGGCACCCCCGGCCGCGCCACCGTGACGACCCCGCTGGGGATCCTGGCGATCCGGTCGGCGGCGGGAGGGGTGCGATCGGGAGAGCGCGTCTGCCTGGTGGTTCGACCCGAGGCCATCCGTCTCGGGCCTCCCGACAACGGGGCGGGCCCAAATCGGGTGCGTGGAAGGATCGAGAGCAGCATGTACACCGGCGCCCTCATCCGCTACTCGGTGGGCGTCGGCGCCACCCGGCTCACGGTGGACCTGTACGACCCCCGCCACACCGCCATCTTCCGCGAAGGGGATCAGGTGATGCTGATCCTGCCGGAAGACCCGCACCTGCTCCCCGTGTAGAGGTAATCAGGTAATTTGGCCGTCGGGCGATCTGGACGGAACACCAGAACACCCTGCCTCGTTTGGACCATCGGGCCGAAATCGGAGCGCGTCCCGGTTGCCGAATTGCCAGATTGCCGAGTTGCCCGATTAGGGCGAGGGGAGGGGTTGGCCGTGATCGATGCGGTCTACCTCTGGCAGCACCTGCTCGCGAGCGCGCGCGAGATCCTCTTCGAAGTCGATCTCGATCCAGGGGAGATCCCCGATCTCGACCAAGCCGATGGGGACCTCCGCGGCCAGTTCGCGGAAGGCGTCCTCGTACTCCAAAGAGTCCTTGCCCGTCTCGATGAACTCCTCCAGGATGCCACGCAGGACCTCGGCCGCGTCGGCCGACAGGCGCAGGATCCCCACCGCCTCGCCCCGCACCTGCGGGTCGCCGGTGATCTTCTTGGTGACCTCGACCACCCACCCGTCCTCGCAGACCACCTTCTGCTCCTCCCCCGTGTCCTGAAACCGTTCGTCCACGGCGATGGCATTGGCATGCGGGGAGGCGATCACGCGCGCCAGGAGTTCCCGCGGGAAGAGGACGTCACCGTCCATGACGAGGAGATCATCGTCGAACTCGTGCCGCGCGTGCCAGAGAGAGAGGATGTTTCCGCGCGTGAACTGCTCGTTCACGACGAACCGCACATCGATGTCGGCGGGGTCGCGCCCGGCCTCGGCCATGACCTGCTCCTTCAGATGGCCCACTACCAGGACCGCCTCGGGCAGGCCCAGCGCGGCAAAGGTCTCCAGGTAGCGCCGGAGGAGCGACTTTCCCCCGATTTCCATGAGGCACTTCGGCGTGGTCTCGGTGTGCGGCTTGAGCCGCCAGCCGACGCCGGCAACGAGGATGATGGCGCGCATCCTGATTCCCCGGATGGTTCAGCACCCCCGAGACGAGATGACCGCGCGATGCTACGCGAGCAGAAACCAGAGTGTCAAGGGGAATCCCGAGCGACCCGTACCGCCTTTTCCTCTTGCGGTGGATGTGTTAGATTACCGCGACCCTGCCACGCAGGACGAGGCAGGACCACGGCCGCGATCCTACCGCGCCCGCCCAAGGCCTTGTGCCGGAGGACGGTTGCCCACCATCGGGAGAAGAGCCATGGCCTACACTGACCTGCGGGATTTCCTGACTACCCTAGAGCGGGCCGGCGAGCTCCGCCGCATCCCGGTCGAGGTGGATCCGATCCTGGAGGTGGCCGAGATCACCGACCGCGTGAGCAAAGGGGGCGGACCGGCGCTGCTCTTCGAGCGGGTGAAGGGCTCCTCCATGCCCCTCCTGATCAATGCCTTCGGCAGCCCGGCCCGCATGAACCTAGCACTGGAGGTGAAGAGCCTCGACGAGCTGGCGGCGGAGCTCCAGGACCTCCTGGACCTGAAAGCGCCGGAGGGCCTCTTGGACAAGTTGCGGATGCTGCCGAAACTCCAGGACCTGGCCAGCGTCTTCCCCCGGATCGTCAGGGATGGGCCCTGCAAGGAGGTCGTCCTCCGCGACAATCCCTCGCTCGCCGGCATTCCCATCATTCAGTGCTGGCCCCAGGACGCCGGCCGCTACATCACGTTTCCCCTGGTCTTCACCCAGGACCCCGAGACGGGCGTGAGAAACTGCGGCGCCTATCGGATGCAGGTCTTCGACGAGCGCACCACGGCGATGCACTGGCACATCCAGAAGGGCGGCGCGGCGCACTACCGGAAGGCCAAGCGCCGGGGGCGCCGGGTCGAGGTGGGCGTGGCCATCGGAGCCGATCCCGCCGTCTGCTTCGCCGCGACGCTCCCCCTGCCCGAGGGGTTCGACGAGATGCTGGTCGCCGGATTCATCCGCAAGAAACCGGTGGAGCTGGTCAAGTGCGAGACCGTGGATGTCGAGGTCCCGGCCAATGCCGAGATCGTCCTGGAGGGGTACGTGGACACCGAGGAGTTGCGACGCGAGGGCCCCTTCGGCGACCACACCGGATTTTACTCCCTGGCCGACGACTACCCGGTTTTCCACCTCACCTGCATCACGCATCGGCGCCAGCCCATCTATCACACCACCATCGTCGGCCGGCCGCCCATGGAGGACTGCCACATGGCGGCCGCCATCGAGCGACTGTTTTTGCCCCTGGTGAAGAAGCAGCTTCCCGAGATCGTGGACTTCCACATGCCCTTCGAGGGCATCTTCCACAACCTGATCCTGGTGAGCATCGACAAACAGTATCCCGGCCAGGCCCGCAAGGTGATGCATGCCCTGTGGGGGCTGGGCCAGGCCATGGTCACCAAGGTCATCGTGGTGTTGGATCGGGACGTCAACATCCGCAACTACTCCGAGGTGGCCTGGAAGGCGCTGAACCACATCGATCCCCAGCGGGACATCGAGTTCGTCCTGGGCCCGGTGGAGACACTGGACCACGCCAGCCGCCTGCCCAAGTACGGCTCCAAGATGGGCGTGGACGCGACGCGGAAGTGGCCCGAGGAGGGCTTCACGCGCCCGTGGCCGGACGCGATCGTGATGGACGAGTCCACCAAGCGCCTGGTGGACCGCCGCTGGGCCGAGTACGGCATCGACTAGGAGAGCGAAGAACTTCCTCTCGCCAAGGACGCCAAGGTCGCAAAGGAAATGCTCGAGGGTCTGACCCTTTGGCGGGCAAGAGCGGGTTCTTCTGAGTCGACTTTGCATGACGGAGAATCAGATCGGGAAAATCGTGGTCGATGCCGCAGTAGCGATGCATCGCGCCCTCGGTCCAGGCCTGCTCGAGAGCGTCTATGAGGCCGTCCTGGCGGCCGAGCTCCGCGAGCGAGGCCTGCGCGTGGAACGCCAAGCCGCGGTTGCCATCGAGTATCGCGGGATACGGTTCGACGAGGGGTTTCGCGCTGATCTCGTCGTCGAGGGAAAGGTCCTCCTAGAGCTGAAGTCGGTTGAGCGAACGACTCACACTCACAAGAAGCAGCTGCTGACTTACCTCCGGTTATCGGGACACAAGCTGGGATTCCTTCTCAACTTCGGCGAAGGCCTGATCAAGGACGGCATTGTTCGCATTGTGAACGGCCTCGAGAACGGCCAGTGACACAGCCGCCCGACAGTGGCACCGCCGGTCACAACATGGATGCTCTTGATTATTATATTGGCGAGCTTTGCGTGCTTGGCGAGAGAAGGTTTTCCCGGGGAACGCTCGCCGAGAGCACCACGGGGCATAGAGCATGAAGCTCGACGTGCGGTTGGGGGGTTCACTGTCGGAGGCGGCCGCGCGGGCAGAGCAGGCCGAGGCCATGGGCTTCGACGGGGCCTGGACCTCGGAGACGCAGCACGATGCCTTCCTGCCCTTGACCCTGGCGGCCGAGCACACGACGCGTCTTGCGCTGGGGACAAGCATCGCCGTCGCTTTCCCCCGGAGTCCGATGACCATGGCCCATATCGCTTGGGATCTCCAGCGCTTCTCCGGGGGGCGATTCATCCTGGGCCTCGGGACCCAGGTCAAGGGCCACATCGAGCGGCGCTACGGCCTCACCTGGGATTCTCCCGGCCCTCGCCTCCGCGACTATATCCAAGCCCTGCGGGCCATCTGGGACTGCTGGCAGGGCGGCACGCCGTTGAATTACCGGGGCGAGTTTTACTCCCACACCCTGATGTCCCCCTTTTTCAACCCCGGCCCCATTGCCCATCCCCGCATCCCCATCCACATCGCCGGCGTCCAACCGTACATGTGCCGCCTGGCGGGGGAACTGTGCGACGGCCTTCAGATCCATCCGTTCCATTCGGTCAAGTATCTGCGTGATGTCGTGCTCCCCAAGGTGGAGGAAGGCCTTCAGACCGGCAGGCGGACGCGGGCGGACATCTGCCTGGCCAGCTCCGTCTTCGTCGTGACCGGGGCCGACGCGGCCCAGATGGAAGCGGCCGGGCGAAGCGTCAAGACCCAGATCGGTTTCTATGCGTCCACGCCGAATTACCGAGTCATCCTGGAGTGCCACGGGTGGGGACAGGTGGCGAGAGACCTGACGCGCAAGTCCATCCAGGGGGATTGGGAGGGGATGGCGGGCCTCGTCACCGACGAGATGCTGGAGGCCTTCGCCATCGTGGGAACGCCCGACGAACTGCCCGAGAAGCTCCGCCGGCGCTACACCGGCCTCCTGGATCGCCTGGCGGTCTACGAGACCTTTCAGCCCGAGGGCGACCTCACCGCCCAGCGGGCCCTCCTCGTCGCCTTCCGGGACTGAGCCCGCCACGAACGATCCGGGCTCGCCGACCCGGCCTACTTCAGCACCTCTCGGTTGACCGGGAATTTCGGCCGCTCACCCCGCAGGACCCGCAGGATGTCCTCGGCGGCGTCCTGCGCCATGCGCATCATCGCCTCCTCGGTGACCCCGGCCATGTGCGGGGTGAGGATCACGTTCGGCAGGCCGTTGAGCGGATGATCGGGCCTCAGCGGCTCGTGCTCCACCACGTCCAGTCCCGCCCCGGCCAGGCGGCCCGCCTTGACGACCTCGGCCAGCGCCGCCTCGTCCACGATCCCTCCGCGCGCGGTGTTCACCAGGATGCAGGTCGGCTTCAGCTTGGGCAGCGACTCTCTTCCGATGAGGTGTCGCGTCTCCTTGGTGAGCGGCACGTGGATCGAGATGAAGTCCGCCTGCGTTAAGAGCGGATCCAACTCTCGGCACCGCTCCACGCCCTCCGGCCAGGGCTCCTTGTACGGGTCATACCCGATGACCCGCATCCCGAAGCCCTGTCCCGCCATCCGGGCCAGGCGAAATCCGGCGCTCCCCAGCCCGATGATGCCCAGCACTTTTTCCGACAGCTCGATGCCCTGATAGACCTTCTGGGGCCGCATCTGCTTCAGTGCCAGATCCCGGTCCGACTCGCCGATCCGCCGCGCGACCGCGAGCAAAAGCGCCAGCGCGTGCTCCGCCACCGAGGTCGAGTTCGCCAGGGGCGTGTTGGTGACGATGACGCCAGAGGCGGTCGCCGCGGGGATGCTGATATTGTCGTAGCCCACCCCGTGCTTGGCGATGATCTTCAATTGCCCGGCGGCCTGGATCACTTCGGGCGGGAGCTTCACGACCCGGACCAAGATCGCCTGGACATCCCCCACCGCTTCGATCAGCGGCTGCTGCTCCTGCCCGGGCCAGGCGACGGCGTCGGTGCCCTTCTTGAGAGTGGCCCAGCCCACCGGATGGATGTTCTCGGTCACCAGCACCTTGGGTTTCATGGATGGCTCCGGTCCTCTCCGGGAAGGTCCCATTGCTCATTTCTCAACGACGCCCAGCCCCTTCAAAGCGTCGCCCAGTTTCAGCATGTCGAAGATGTACTCCCCTTGCTGAATCCGCTCGCGAACCTGCTGCTCCTTGGCCATGCCAGCCTGCGCCCCGGTGAGAATCTCGGCGGCATGCTCCTGCGGGATCACCACGACGCCGTCGGCGTCCCCCAGGATGATGTCTCCGGGCCGCACCACAATGCCGCCACAACTGATGGGCAGATTGATCGAGCCCGGAGAGTCCTTGAACGGGCCCATGGGCAGCACGGCCCGGGCAAAGACTGGAAAGCCGAGGGCGGCCATGCCTTCGGCATCCCGCGAGGCTCCATCGATCACAACGCCGGCAATCTCATGCACCTTGCAGGAATAGCCCAAGAGGTCGCCGAATACGGCCGTGTCCTTGTACCCTCCTGCGTTGATCACCAGGACGTCTCCCGGCTTGGCCAGCGTGACGGCCTTGTGGATCATCAGGTTATCCGCCGGAAACGTCCGCACGGTCAGCGCCGAGCCGAGAATGTTGGCCCCCGGCCAGATCGGCTTGATCTCTGCCGCCATGCTGTTGCACCGGCCCATGGCATCCGACACCACCCCGGTCGGGATCCCCTCAAAGCCTTTTACCACGTTCGGATCGGGCCGCACGAAGTCGCGAATGACAATGTTCATGAGGACCTCCTGGAATGGCTGGCCACGTTCAACGTGAAGTGGGGAACTCACTAAGTCCCACGCCGTACACATTCACTCATACCCCTCAATACACGCGCCCTCGTAAACGATCAAGCAAAATGGAGCACGAGGCCCAAAAGGATCGGGAGCACACACCTTCCGTGCTGCTTCGTTCCGGGCCACGCAGGTCACACAAGGACCCTCGGAATGGATAGGCAGGAGAATCCATTTAGACCGTGGGGATTCCGGTAAATCACCTCGGATCTGCAGAGACGATCTCTCCGAATAGCGCCGACTATCCAGACGGTGCGGACGTGTGGGCCCGGATGCCTGAGAGCTCCTGGAAGAGAAGCCCGAGGGCCGCGCTGTCCAGATCATCACGGCCGGAGTTGCACAGCGCTGCCAGCATCTGCGTTCCGAGGGCGGTTGCAGGCATGAAGACCCCTTTGTCGCGACCCAGCCCCAAGGCCAGCTTCATGTCCTTAAACATCAAGGCGGCCCGGAAACCGGGGGCGAGGGTCCCCTCGAGCAAGCGTTTTGCGTGATTCTGGAGCACAAAACTCTGGGCCGATCCGCCCAGGAGGGCCTCGCGCATCTTCATGGGATCGATGTTCACACTCCGGCAGAGGGCAATCGCCTCGCTCACGCCCATCAAGGTAGCGACGATCACCAGTTGGTTGCAGGCTTTGACGGCCTGGCCGGCGCCTGATGGCCCGACGTGGACAAAGTTCTTCCCGATCGCCTGTAACACCGGCATGCAGCGCGCGATCACCGCCTCGTTCCCGCCGAGGATACAGGAGAGGGTGCCCTCCGCAGCCCCCTTCGGCCCCCCGCTCACCGGGGAGTCGATCATGGCCACGCCCCGGGCGGCGAGCCGCGCCGCAAACTCGACCGTGGCGGTGGCCGAGATGGTGCTGGTGTCGATCACCACGAGTCCGTCGTGGGCCCCCTCGATCACGCCGGCCGGCCCGAACAGCACGCCCTCGACATCCGGCGTGTCCGGCAGGGACGTGAACACGAAGTCCGCCTGCCGCGCCACCTCGGCCGGCGAGGAAGCCGCCCGGGCTCCCTCCTTCTCCAACTCCTCTACCTTGCTCCGGCTCCGGTTGTGGACGATGAGCGGAAATCCGGCCTTCAGGATGTTCCTGGCCATGGCCTTGCCCATGACGCCAAGGCCGATGAACCCGATGGGCGTCTTCCCGGCGACTGCACCCATAGCTTCCTCTCCTCCTTCGGCCCACCCGACGTACCGCGACCCTACCCCCCGAACCTCGCCCGATCACTCCGCACGGTCCGAACCCCGCACCGCCCTCTGGAGGAGGCGCGCGATCCGCTGCTTGACCAGGGGGAAGACGAGCACCAGCATCCCGATCACCAAGAGGGTTCCCGAAATCGGACGGGTCAAGAAGATCGTGAGGCTCCCGCCCCGGGACATGACCAGCGACTGGCGGAAGCTCGTCTCCATCATGGGCCCAAGCACGAAGGCCAGAACCAGCGGCGCGGCCTCGAACCGGAACCGCTTCATGAGGTAGCCGAGAATCCCAAACAGGATCGTGGCCAGGACGTCGGTCGCGTTGTTGTTCAACGAGTACGCCCCGAGGAGGACGAACAGAACGATCAGGGGCGACAGCAGAGTGTAGGGGATCTTCAGAATCTGCACGAACACGCCGATCATAGGCAGGTTCAGAATGAGCAGGACGACGTTGCCAATGTACATGCTGGCGATCACGCCCCAGAAGACGTCCGGGAACCTCACCAGCAGGAGCGGGCCGGGGGTGACGCCGTGCAGCATCAGCGCGGCCAGCAGGAGCGCCAGGACGCTGTTGGTCGGGATCCCAAGCGTGAGGAGGGGGACGAACCCGCCGCCAGTGGCGGCGTTGTTGGCAGTCTCGGGCCCAGCAACCCCCTGGATGGCACCCTTTCCGAACTGCTCGGGATGCTTGGCCAGGCGCTTCTCCACCGCGTAGCTCACCAAGGACGAGACCGCCGGCATGCCGCCCGGAAGGATCCCGATCCCCAGCCCGATCCCGGTGCCGCGGACAATCGGCCAAAACGAATCCCACCAATCCTGGAGGGTGGGCAAGAGGCTTTTTGGCGTTTCCATCACCGAGGCCTGCTTTGCCCGCCGCTCGATGTTGTAGAGGATCTCGCCGAGGCCGAAGACCCCCATGGCCAGGGGCACCAGCCCGATCCCGTCCCGCAGATAGAGGCTGCCGAACACGAACCGGTCCGTGCCGTAGAAGTCGTCCGCCCCCACGCTGCCGAGCAGGAGCCCGAGCACTCCCATGAGCAGCCCCCGGACCATGGATTCGCCGGCCAGATACCCGATGAGAGTGAAGGCAAAGAAGAAGAGCGCAAACTTCTCCGGGGGGCCAAACTTGACCGCGGTATCCGCCAGCACAGGGGAGATGAGCATCACGGCGACCACGCTTATGGTTCCACCGATGAATGAGCCAATGGCAGAGATCCCCAGGGCCGGACCCGCCCGGCCCTGGAGCGCCATCTGGTAGCCATCAATGCAGGTGACGACGGAGGCGGCTTCGCCCGGGATGTTCACGAGGATCGAGGTCGTCGAGCCGCCGTACATCGCCCCGTAGTACACCCCCGCCAGCATGATGATCCCGGCGAGGGGATTCATGCCGACAGTCACCGGCAGGAGGAGGGCGATCGAGGCCGTGGGCCCGAGCCCCGGCAGGATCCCGATAATCGTCCCCACAATGCACCCTATCAGACCGGCAAGCAGGTTGCTCGGCGTCAGGGCGATGGCGAAGCCGTGCAGTAGGGGACCGAGGAGTGCCTCCATGTACGTTTCTTCCTCAGTAGCCGACGTGGATCGGAATGATCCCGGCCGGAAGTGATACCTTTAGCCACACTCCAAACGTGACAAAAGAGACGACGGCCGCCAGGACCGAAGTGGACAGCGTGACGGTCCATGTCCGCCCCTCGACCCACCGGAGTTGGACGATCATCAGAAGGATCGTGGTGACGAGGTACCCCAGCGGCTCGAGGAGGAATGCGTATCCGAAAAAGCTGACCAGGCAGATCGCCAGCGCGGCCCACCGCGATTCCCCCTGCTCGGTCGCGGCTGGAGTGACCTCGGGGTGAAGCCACAACCACCCACCCAGGACGGCAAAAACCAGGCCTAAAATAAACGGCCAGGCGCCCGGGCCGGGCATCCGGAAATCGCCCAGCCCGAGCCCATAGCTGACAAATGCAACGACGAGCCCGCCGACGAAGGCGCCGGATCCAACCAGACGATCAATGCCCATGCTGGCGACCCCCCAGGACCATCCGAGTTACTTGACACCCTCACCGATCAGGGCATACATGAATTGAAGGGCCTTCCGGAAGTCCTCGCCGTTCAGGTATCTCATCTCGAGATTGACCTTCTTCAGGGAATCTCTGAAGGCTGGGTCCTCGGCCATCATCCGTTTCACGCCGTCGTGAATCTTCTGCACGACGGCCTTCGGTGTGCCCTTCGGGGCCATCAGGCCCTTCATGTTCTCCATGTAGAAGTCAATCCCCACCTCCTTGAGCGTGGGCACGTCAGGGATCAAGGCGTCCCGCGTGGCGGAGAATACGACCAAGGGCCGCACCTTCTTAGCTTCGATGAGCGCGAAGGCCTCGTCCGGCGCCGACACAGCCAAGTCCACATGCCCCCCCAGGACTCCGGTGAGGGTCTCAGCGCCTCCCTTGAAGGGCACGTGGCGCAGCCGGATGCCGGTCTTCTTCTCCAGGACCATCCCCGCGGCATGGTAGAGGCTCCCCACCCCGGAGCTGGCATACGAGTACTTGTCGGGGTTCTTCTTGGCGTCGGCAACGAAGTCCTGGAACGTCTTCCAGGGGCTGTCCGCCCGGACGCTGAAGCTGATGCTCTGTCGGACCACGTTCATCACACACTCGAAGTCCCCCACCGGATCGTAGGGGAGCTTGCGGAAGTGCCCGACCGCAATTGTCTCACTCCCGCCGCCCACCAGGAGGGTGTACCCGTCCGGCTTGGCCGAGGTTACATACTGCGCCGCCAGCGTTCCGCTGGCCCCCGCCTTGTTGGTCACCACGATCGGCTGTCCGAGGTACTTCGTGTTGCCGTTCGCCAGGGCGCGCGCGGTCATATCGGTACCGCCGCCCGGAGCGAATCCGACGATCAGCTCGATCGGTCTACTCGGAAAGTCCTGGGCCATTACCGGAGTCGCCCCGAGCATGCACACCATGAGAAACGTCCTTACCCACTTGAAAATCCGCCAGCTACACATGTGCTCCCTCCTCGCGCCGGGTCTCCTCTCGGGACCTGGCGCCGTGGCCCGCCCCCTTGCCAAGTCCTTTCCGTCGTTCAATGCCCACCGGGAAAATCCGCCGATAATCGCCCTTCCCTCCCTCCAGGTGCCTCAGCACTGCCCGCTCAAACCGCAGCACATCCCTTTGTGTAAGGGCGGCGAGGATCTCTCGATGCTCCCGGATGGACTCCTGCACGCGTCCCGCGTCCAGCCAAGCCAGGTAACGAATCTGGTGAGTTTGCACCCGGGAGATCTCCAAGAACTGGCAGAGGAATTGGTTTCTGGATATCTGGGAGAGCCGTCGGTGGAACGCCATGTTCGTCAAGATCATGCCCGCCATGTCCCTTCTGCGGCACATGCCCTCGAAGTCCTTCTGGAGCTTCCGCAACGCTTTGAGGTCCGTGGGCGTGACCCGCTCCACGATGAGAGGCGCCGCGGCCCGCTCCAGAACCGTTCGCAGAGAGTACACATCCTCGACCTCTTGCGGCGTGAAGTCCCGGACGACCACGCCCCGATTCGGCTGGAAGGACACCAACCCCGCGCCCTCCAGGCGACGAAACACTTCCCGGAGGAGGGTCCGGCTGATCCCCAGCCGCCTGCAGAGTTCCGACTCCACCAGTCGTTCGCGGGGCTTCAGGTGCCCCAGGATGATCTCCCGCTCCAGCTCGACATAGACCGCTTCCCCGTTCACCGTCTCTCCTCGCCCAAGAAGCCTCCGGTGTGGGACTCCAGAGATCTCATGGCAAAATTGTACGACAAAATAGTTGGACGTTCTATATCTCAGGACCGGAGAGAAAGTCAACGGGAAAAGCAGGGAGTAGGGACCGCGGGCGAATGTGCGTCGCCGCGAGGGGTGAGCAGGGCATCCATCGAGACTGGTCCATTCTCCGATGGATCGGAGGCGCATGCTGGGTTCAATGGCGACGCACGGCCGCCACGTCCCTGCAGCCCCGGCGTTGACCACGATCGCGTGCAGGCTTCGCCAGTGCCGCCGCCTTGCGGTCTTTTCGCCCACGCATTTCTTGACACCCGAAAAGGACAGGGCGTAGGATGCGCGCACGGCTGCTACCAATGGCGAGACCTCAACCGCGGGAGGGGAAAGCCACAGGAGGGTGAGCCATGGATCTGGTGGAACGCGCCAAGAGGATCCTGCTTCAGCCCGGCCAGGAATGGCAAGCCATCAACACGGAAGCCGTCACGACTGCGGACCTGTACAGGAGCTACATCGTTCCCCTGGCGGCCATCGGTCCGGTGGCTTCGATCATCGGTATGTCGGTGGTGGGTGTCTCCGTGCCTTTCTTTGGAACGTACCGCGCGCCCTTCGCCGCGGCCCTCGGCCACGCTGTGGTCAGTTACGTGCTGACCCTGGTGGGGGTTTACGTCCTCGCCCTGATCATCAACGCCCTCGCGCCCACCTTCGCCGCCGAGAAGAACGACGCGCAGGCCTTGAAGGTGGCTGCCTACGCCAGCACGGCCGCGTGGTTGGCCGGTGTTTTCAGCCTGATCCCCGTGTTGAGTGTCCTCGGAATCCTTGGCCTGTATAGCCTTTACTTGCTCTATCTGGGCCTGCCGATCCTGATGAAGGCCCCCCAGGAAAAGGCCTTGGGCTACACGGCCGTGGTGGTCGTCGCGGCCATCGCGCTGTTTGCGGTGATCGGCGCCGTAAGCGGGGCGTTCATCACATACCCCAGCCCGACCATGCGAATGCCGGGAATGAAGTAGCGGGGACCGCGGGCAACCGGTTTCCCCAAGCCCCGTGCCCTTCCGGTCACGGGGCTTCGCTTTGCGGATCTCGCCAGGACCGACGTATCCTGCGTCTGTGCAGAGGTGGTCATGCTTGAAGGGCCGGGGCGACGGCGGTTCCCGAGATTCGCAATTCACGTTCCCCTCATCTATGCCCCACAAACAACCTGGCCCACCAGCCTCAGAGCGGGTTGGACCCGCTCCCTGAGCGAGGGCGGCGCCACCGTGGAACTCTCCGGGCGCCTTCGCCCCGGGACGCCGCTTCGATTGCTCCTCAAGACAGGCCAAGCGCCCATCGAGGTGGAGGCGTTGGTCGTCTGGACCGGGGGGCGCGTTCCGGATGGGGGCGGCCTGGTGCATGGCCTGGCATTCACGCAGATCGCTCCGGACCAGGTTCTGGCGCTTCGGGCGATGTTCGGCCCCCCGCCCATCATGCGGCAGGCCGGGGTCCGCATGCCGTTGGATGTCCCTATTACGTGCCATCCAAGGAACCCGGCCGGGCCACCCCTCCAGGGCCGCACGGGAAATGTGAGTCGAAGTGGCCTCTTCCTTCGCCTCCCCCAGCTCTTGCCCCCCGACACGACGCTGGAGGTCACGCTTCACGCTCCCAGGGACCCGCTCACGGTGGATGGGTCTGTGGTCTGGGTGGAGCCGCCGGAGATCTGGAAACCAGGAGAGTCAATCGGCCACGGCCTTCGGTTCACCGCTCTCGACTGGTCCACCCTGCTCTCCCTCGGCCTTCTCCTGATGGAACTGTCTTAGTTCCTCGATTTGGCCTCGAGCGCGTCGGTCCCCAGGTCAGCGCCGCGGAGGATCGGGATCTTCGCCAGCGGTTCCATCCCTCGCATGCGCTCCCACACCACGGGGCGCACTCCAACCCGGAAAAAGAAAGGCAATCCCGCGGAACCGCGGGATTGCCTGTCTGGTGGCGGAGGCGTGTGGGAATCGAACCCACCTAGCACGGGTTAGGCGCCACGCTGGTTTTGAAGACCAGGAGGGCCACCAGGCCCAATCCGCCTCCGAAATCACCCGGGGATGCAAAACGCATCGGCGGCGGGCCAGGGGTGCTCCGCCGCCGACGGCATCCGAAAGATACGCAAACGCCCTGCCGATGTCCAGCCTATTTCGATGGCGCTCGCCGCCGGGGAACTTCCGCCGCTTACTGTGCGGTACGTAAAATAGGCGACACTCCCTCCCGGACCGCAC